>Ga0209212_1003038_pt1 | contig 22791 bp, 16 predicted proteins | sample RifGroC2_FD_183996 | JGI IMG/M metagenome (GOLD analysis project Ga0209212, IMG submission 183996) | Groundwater microbial communities from Rifle, Colorado, USA - Groundwater C2 (SPAdes) (version 2) | ecosystem: Environmental > Aquatic > Deep subsurface > Groundwater | place: Rifle, Colorado... | reverse complement strand
CTCCTATTTGTTCCTTTCGGGCCATAGGATGGAGCTGGAGATAAGAGGGCAGGATTCGTCTTGGGAAGATCCTATGTGGTTTCATCTGTGCAACCCTGAGACTACCAGGCACACGATCTACAACGACCCGCAGCATGTCTCATATCTGCTCTTGCCAATCATTCCGAAACCGAGCTTCCGCGTTGCTGGACAGGACAAGACCGTATGAAGCGCAACAATTGATAGAAGGAGGAGATGAAACCATGAAAAACGTAATGAGGGCAGTGCTCTTTGTCATCATTAGCGCTCTTACACTATTCTGGGGAACCACGGGAGGCAGAGCCGCTTTTGCGGCCTCTCCCTCTGCTCAACCCACATCGTTTAAATTCCGGACATCTTTTGTAGCCAATATGGCTTACAGTCCATTCTACGCTGCCCAGGAATTATACTGGCCAAAGCTCAATTTGGACGGGATCGCGTTGCCTGGTAAGGGTGCCGCCGCTACGGTGCAGTCAGTAGCGGCAGGATCGGAACAGATGGGAACTGCATCCATAGCGTCATTGATGAATGGCATCCAACAGGGAATGCCTATCAAGATCATTGCTGTTATCCAGAGGCGTGATCCTACAGGAATCATCTTTATGAAGGATTCGGGAATCCGAGAGCTAAAGGACCTCGTTGGCAAGCGTGTCGGGACTTTTCCTGGCGGCTTCACGGGATCTCTGCTCCGGACTGCATTGCGGCAGAACGGAATCGATGAGCAGAAGATTCGGATGGTCAATGTGCCGCCTGGAGGGCACACTTCACTTCTTCTCGAGCGGAAAATTGATGCCGTTGCGGAATTTGCTGGAGCAGGGGACGTCTGGATGCGCTGCGACGGCTATGACACAGCCAGCATCCCGCTATCGGCCTATGGCCTAAACTTTTACGGTACAGCTGTCTTTGTCAATACCAAGTGGGCGGATCAGGTGGGAGATGAAGTTGTATCTCGGGCGTTGCTAGGGATCATCCAGGGTTCCATACTCGTCAAACAGGACCCGGAGCAAGCCTTAAGGATTGTTCAAAAACTGAACCCCGAAATCCAGTTAGACCGCTTCAAAGAGTGGGCATCGCTACCAGCTTATATTCGCTGGTCCTGGCACCCTGAGAGTTCTGTGTTGAACAAGCAAGGGTTTGGCTGGATGGACGAGGCAGAGATGGTCAAAACACAGAAAGTGCTCGTTGAGTCCGGCCAGCTACAAAAAGAGATTGAGGTAGGTGACTACTACACGAATAAGTATCTGAAGGATTCCCGGGTAAACCAAGCCGCGATGGAGATGGTTCGCATACCCTGGCCGGAAGTGCCTGACGACGTGAAGAAGAAATGTGGCCTGTGACGCATGCTTAGGTGGCTGCAGCACATCTTCCGCTGCCACGCGTTGTATGGCGACAGCCATCTTGAATACAATCGTTTAAGCTATGGGTTCAGGGCTTAAGAATTACCCCGCAACGCCCAAGAAGATATTTTCCTGCCTCATTTGAAACTAAGGGAGGTGAGATAGACGCGAAAAAGATAATATTATCAGTTTATCAAATAAACTAAAGGAGAAAAAAATGCTTGACCTTAGAGAATGGTTGGAAAAATTAGAAGGTATGGGTGTCCTGAAGGTAATCAAAGGGATTCATTGGGACCTAGAGATAGGCGCAGTTAGGGAGGAAGAACGGCGGCTTCCCGATGTAGTTGCTGGAGGGGGAGGGAGGCGTGCCTTTCTCTTCGATGATATTGTTGGTTACCCCAGTGGTTACCGTGTCGTGATCAATACGGTACCGAATCCGCGCCAAGCCGCACTCTGTATGGGTGTTCCGGAGACTGATTCCCTTCTAGAACTGAACCAAGCTCTGCGACAGAAACTCAAAGTGTGGGAAGCCGCCTTGGGTAAATTCAACCCCAATGTAGTGAAAACCGGACCGGTAATGGAGAACGTAGATTCAGGGGAAGATGTTGACCTCTTTAAGTTTCCGATACCCAAGTGGTATCCATTAGATGTGGGCAGATACATTGGCCCTGGTGATGCCGTTATTACTCGAGACCCTGACACTGGGGAGATAAATTTTGGCATGTATCGCGTCCAGATTCATGACAAGAAAACCATGGGCAACTGGATATCTCCTGGCCATCACGGTCGGTTACACCGCGAAAAGTACCATGCCCGGGGGGAAGCTTGCCCAGTAGCGATATCGATTGGGCACCATCCCTTGATTTCTACTATATCGTGCCACGCTGTGCCGTTCGGAACAGAATACAACCTTCTCGGAGCTATCAGCGGTGAGCCGGTGAGCGTCATAAAAGAAGAAATAACTGGCTTACCGATACCTGCCGCCAGTGAAATAGTAATTGTCGGCTGGTGCCCTGCAAACAAGACGAGAATAGAAGGGCCTTTTGGTGAGTGGACTGGCTACTATTCCCAATTTGGAGAAACTCCTTTTATTGAGGTAGAGCGTGTTTACTACAGGAACAATCCAATAATAGAGGGAGGGATGGGAGTACCACTCTTTAGTGCTATGCTACTTAACCACCTGGAGAGGTGTGGAGTGCCGGATGTTAGAGGGGTTTGGACGAGTGACTTTGCTTGTGCGACTTGGATTGTAGTCTCTATAAAGCAAAGGTACGGTGGACATGCCCGCCAAGCGGCCCTTGTTGCCTCGCAGGCACCGCTAGGCGGCACTGGCGGCGCCTACCATGGCCGATATGTGATTGTAGTTGACGATGACATTGACCCGACCAACATAAGAGAGGTTCTATGGGCAATATGCACTAGGTCAGATCCCGCAAAAGACATAGAGATCCTTCACCGGTTGTGGAGTACTCCCCTTGACCCCACCATTTTTAGACCTACCCCTGATTTCAATGATTTTACAAGCTCAAGGGCTATCATTGATGCCTGCCGGCCTTTCGAGTGGATGGACAAATTCGCCAAGGTTATTGAGTGGAGTCCTGAACTGCTAGAAAGGGTAAGACAAAAGTTATAGGAAAGTGAATAAAAGGGTAGGTACGTTTGGATTGACCAGGAGCTAAAGAAGGCGATGGGGCGCTAGAGCACCAGACCTGGCATGTGTTGTTTGGAGCTGCCGCAGCGCTGGACCGAACCATGAGGTCCTTCTGACTGCCCACGGTAGTGGGGCTGTTGCCATCGCCAAGCCCAAAAGGACCACCTTATCGGATACTGTCCGGTCAAAACATGAGGGAACAGGCGGGAGCGTCTACCTCAGCTTCAGGAAAGGGTAAGTCAATCAGCTTTTCGGGAAGGTGTCCTCTTATTATGATATCGTTCATCCTCTGGGCACAGTCGTTCGCCTTAGACCGAAGTCCTTTTATGTGGAAACAAAAGTGGAAACAATTGGAAAGAAGATCAGACTTGAGGCGCGTAAGTTATTGAAAAGCATGGCGCGCCCGGAGGGATTTGAACCCCCAACCCCCAGATCCGTAGTCTGGTGCTCTGTCCAATTGAGCTACGGGCGCGCATATCTGGCCAGTAGCGAAATGTCAAACTACCACAGAGGACGACTCTTTTCCAGAAAATCGAGCCTCCTAACAACGATATGCCAAAGTCCTAAAGAACTCTCGTCCCTAAGGATGATATCGCCGATGAGAGCCTCTTGGATGTTTGCCGCGATCCAAAATTCTTTGGGCTAGAAACATGCAGTCAGGTTGCGTCAGAAGCGGCCCCGGCGAGCGGGGCTGTAGCAGACAAGGACATCAGACTTCATTTTGATGAACTATCTCCTCTTGATCACCGGGTTTTGTTTAGGATTGGACCGGCCGACATATTTGCCGCTGGGGTAGCGCTCCGGCGGATGAAGTATTTCCCCATCCACGATAACAGCGCCGACCGCGGGTCCATTTCCGTTTTTAATTTCCTCCAGAGCGTTCTGCGCTACAGACCCATCACGGGCGCCGACAATAATCAAGTCGGCGGGACTCCCCACCTTGACAAAACCCGTATCCAGTCCATGGGCCCGCGCCGTATTGCCCGTTGCCAAACATACCGCCTGCTCAGGCTTGAGATCGGTTACAGAAGCCAGAAAAGCAACGAATTTGCCAACCCCGCCTGGCATCAAACCACCCGGGGTCGGCGTATCTGTGCCAACAAGGAGACGCTCCAGCCGCCCTTGCCCCAAAAGCTTCTCCACGATTTTCGCCCCCATAGAAAGGTTACCGCCAAAAACAATGTCCGCATAGCAGGGAGTCTCGTCTAATAGCCACACCGCATCTTCCCAGGATGGCGGAGTCGGGCCACCGTTGAGGTGCGCAGCCACATCCGGACGTATTATCCTTAGGGCTTCTCCAATGGAGCCAGCCTCGCCCACAAGCTTACGGCCGCCACAGTGAGTAAGAACTTTGATCCCATACTTGTGGGCCCATTGCACGAAGCTACGGGCCACCTCCGCAGTCGGGACAGGAAGCAAAAATTTAATTCGCTTGACCCCCCCTCCTGCAGCGCGGGCAAAGTCATCTTCATTCATGCCCGGCTCGACGATCATGCATTCACCGTACACTTTGATTCCCGACGGCCGGACTTTAGCGAACGATTGGGCACTTAGAATCCCTAACGCCACACCGCCCTGCGGACCAAGAGGATGCCCGGGCAAAGCATAAGGCCCGCACGAAACCAGACCCGTAACGCCCGACTCCATATAGCGGTCGGTATAACCAACGGCGCTCACCACAGGATGAAAATCGCCAAAATAGGGATGATGATGGGCATCAATGAGACCGGGCAAGACGGTACCGCCGCAGGCATCAATCTCTACGTCTGCACTGGAACGGGTATTGATTTCTTTGACAACCCCGTCAGCTATGAAGAGGCTTTCCGCCGCCAAGATTGGTTCTGCCAAGTCCCCGCTCACCACCGCTCCCACATTCTCAATCAGCATTGTTCCCATACTGCCCTCCTTCGATAAAGGTTCATTGCTCGCCACGCTGACGCAGGGCTGAAAAAACCCTTTCACTTGTCAGCGGCAAATCCCTGATCCTCACACCGATGGCGTGATAGATAGCGTTGCCTACGGCCGGGGCGATCGGATTCATGGATGAATTGCCCACACCTCTTGAACCATATGGTCCAGGGCCATCGTCGTTTTCTATAAGAATGCACTCCTGGTGTCGAGCCAGATCCCGCAACAAAGGCAGCCGATAAGACAGGGAACTTCCATTGAGCAACTGTCCATCACGGTAAACCATTTCCTCAAAAAGGGTATGGCCCATGGCCATTATCGCGCCCCCCTCAACCTGTCCCTTGCAGGTCTGCACGTCCAGAGCATGACCCACATCCGCAGCGGTAATACAGGTTATGACCTCGACCTCCCCTGTCTCCGTATCCACCTCAACTTCGACAGCCGAGAAACAGGGCTCCCAGCTTATGGCAGATATACCCTTGGTGGAGACGTATGAGCCCTTCCCATAGATCCGCGCGCCGCGTCCCAACAGCCCCACTATTTCGGTGAAGCCGATGCCTCTACCCTCCTCCCCGGTGTCGACAACCGTTGCTTTTCTGATCGCAAGTCTTTCGATAGGCACATTCCATATCTTGGACGCAACGTTTAGCAGCTCCCTCTTCAGGTCCCTGGCGGCCTCTAGAACAGCCGTACCCATTGCATAGGTGGTTCGGGTGGCGCTCGTACCATAAAAGAAAGGTGCGATAGCTGTGTCGGCAAGTTCCACCAGCACCGCATCCGCCCCGATCCCCATCTCTCTTGAGACAACTTGCCGAACCATGGTCTGGTAACCCTGTCCCATCTCTGTTCCAGCTGTTATAACTCTCACAATCCCGTCGAAAGCCAGCTCAATAAATGCCTGGGCGGCATTCATTGACTCATTCCCACCAGGCCGCGCCGAGCAAGCAATGCCCCGTCCTCGTTTTTTGCTCTTGTTTACGGGTTGAGCCGGAGGAACCTGATTCAACGCCGCGACAGTCTTTTCCAACCCACCCTTGACGTCGGCATCCAAGGGCGGCAGGTTCGCCACCGGGAAACTCTCACCTCGCTCCATGAGGTTTTTCATCCTCAGCTCAACAGGGTCCATTCCAAGTCGCTCTGCTGCTTCATCCATCTGGGACTCGCAACCCCAGATCACCTGCGGTCTGCCAATGCTACGAAACGAACCGGCCGGAACCGTGTTGGTGAAAACACATGTAGCGGCCAACCGGTAGTTGGGAACCCTGTAAGGGGCCGCCCCTGCGATAGCGCTTCGCCGGATGGGCAATACCGGGGCGCTACCGTACGCCCCGACGTTTACGATGGCCTCAATGTCTCGTGCTAACACGGTCCCGTCTTTCTTGAACCCTGTTTTCAGCCTGTAACTGTACGAGTGGCGGCAGTCCATCAGAAAGCTTTCTTCCATCGTACTCTTCATCATCACAGGGAGCTTTGTTTTCAAGGCAAGCAGGATCGCGATGGCTGCTTCTCTCTTGAGATACTTTGAACCGAAGCCCCCACCGATATAGGGAACCCGCAAAATGATTTTTCTTGGATCAACACCAAAAATCCGCGCCAATGCCCAGCGGCTGGCTAGAGGCCGTTGATCCGGCGTATGCAAAATGACCCTGTCTCCTTCGAGGGCGGCCACGCAAATCCCGACTGGTTCCATAGGGTGCTGGAATACGCTGGGAAAACTAAACGTGCTTTCCAGCACCAGATCCGATTCTTGAAAGCCTCTCTTCAAATCCCCCCAGCCGAAGGTCTTAGAGTCGCACACGTTGGATGCAGCGCTCTCGTGAATCAAGGGGGCGCCTTCCCGCATAGACTCTCGGGGATCCGTGATCGAGGGAATTTCATCGTACTCCACGTCGATCAACTCCAAAGCCTGCCATGCGGACTGCTCATCAACCGCCGCAACCGCCGCCAGGGCATCACCGCAGAATCTCGCCTTGTCAATAACCAAAACCGGCTCGTCTTGACCCCCATTCCCCAGATAGAGATGGCTAAGTTTCTTCACCTCCTCACCCGTTACGACGGCAAGGATTTCCGGCCGTTTCTCCGCTTTGCTCACGTCTATGCGTTTCACCCGGGCGTGGGGAACGCTGCTTCTTAAGATCTTGCCCACAAGCATACCAGGTAGCTGAAGATCCTCGGTATAAACAGCTTGCCCAATCGCCTTCGCCTTGGCAGGATCCACCGTCACGTTGCTCGTCATCTTGCCTCGCTTGCTTTCCGTACGGCTTTCGGGCTAGGAAGGTTTTTCAACTGCGTCCATTTTTGTTTATGGGAGTCAAATGTCACCGGTCTCAGGGACTATGAACTCTTTGTTTCGTCATCTAGTAACGATACCAGGTAATCCCAACGCCCCTTGGTACCTGCAACACGCGCTTTCTTTAATAGCGAAACGGGTATAGGAATCGCCTTTCCGAGAGAAAGGGCCAGCATATTCCATTTCGCCTGCTCTTCCAGGGAAATTGCCCGCAAAGTCGCCTCTTCAACGGAACTCCCGACGACAACGACGCCATGGCCCTGCAAGAGGCAGACATTCCTGTCCTTCAGTGTCTTCGCGAGCGCCCGTCCCTGAGCAACCGTGTAGATCAGCTCGGCGGTTTTATGGATAGGCATGGGCTTCCCATCGTCACCGAATACCTGTTTGGCAAGAATCGGATGGTAAATAGGAACCATCCGCTTTCCCGAACAGGCGAAGGCTGTTGCCAGCGGTTGATGGGAGTGGACCACGGCCTGAACATCTTTCCGGGCCTTGTAGATCTCAGTGTGCATAAATATTTCGCTCGGAATGTCCAAATCATTCTCTTCCTCCTTCTTTCCTTCGAGGCTGAGTTTCATGATGTGCTTTGCCTGCAGGCGATGCATGGATCCGACCGAGGCATGCCGTCCTTTGATATAGATGGAATCCCCCAGTCGACAACTGATGTGACCCAGAAAATCAAAATTCTCAACCTGGCGACAAAAAAGGCGACAAGCCAGAGCAATCTGCCCCTTCGTTTCTTGATCGTTACTCATACTTTCACCTCCTGTATGACCCTACATTCGTTTTTCGATCCGTGCGCGGTCGGTTAGAGTCGTTGTCGACTTAGAGCTTGCCGAGCGCCCGCAGGATTTTTTCGCCAGTAATCGGTAAGTTTTTGACCCGCACCCCCACGGCCTCATAAATGGCATTACTGATAGCGGGGGCAACAGGACTGATCGTGGCCTGGCCCACGCCCTTGGAGCCAAACGGCCCCGGCCCATCGCCGTTCTCCACCATCTGACATCGGAACTCTTCAGGTAGGTGAAGAAGTAACGGGACACGATACTGAAAGGGATTGTCAGTGACGAGTTGACCATCCTGGTAAATGATCTCTTCCAATAAAGTGTGGCCCATACCCATGATTGCTGCGCCTTCCAGTTGACCCTTGCAGGCATCATGATGGAGTGCTCGACCCACGTCAGCGACGGTGGCATATTTTAGAATCTTGACTTGGCCTGTCTCCGGATCCACTTCGACCTCCGCAGCGCCCACGCTCACCTCCCAGTACGGGTTCACACATGCCCAGGGCGTATCGCTGAGCTGGGTGCGGTAAGACCCTTTGCCAATGATGCTCGGTGTCCCGCCCCTGGCGCCTAGGATCTCTGTAATCGAACAGTTCTCATCGCCGCGCCAGACTCGCCCTACCTCAAGCCGCCATTCCTCCGAACGACCACCTCTCACCTTTGCCGCCACGTCCAGGAGTTCTCTCTTAAGATCCTCGGCTGCCCGTTGAACAGCCATTCCCATCGCCACTGTGTTGCGGGAACTGCTGGTCCCGCAATAGTAGGGAGCGACGGCCGTATCGGGGTGCCCGACACTGACCTTATTCTCCTCCAAGCCAAGAATGCTCGCCGCTACCCTGGCAATCACCGTATATGTGCCCTGGCCAATTTCCACCGCGTTGTGCAGAATTCTAACGCGTCCCTGCTGGTCCATTGTTGCAAGGGCATAGGCTGAGTTCGTATTCGTTCCGCCGTGGCGCAACGTAACAGCCAGACCGCGACCAATCTTCGGTTGAGAAGCGGTATCGTTATTCGATGCGAGCGCTCCTTTCCGCTGTGAACGACCATCCCACCCGGTAAGCAATGTCGCCCGACGCAGCAAATCGGCATAATCTGTGTCCAGGGCCAGGGCTCCGGGCACGACCTGTTCCCCGGGCCTCAACAGGTTCCTCAAACGAAACTCCAGGGGGTCGATACCCAGGCTCCGAGCAATAGTATCAATGTTGGACTCAAATCCCCAGGTGACTTGCGGCTTGGAAAAGCCACGAAAGGCACCGGCCGGAACCTTATTGGTATAAACGCACCTGCCGGAAATACGCGCATGAGGAACACGGTATGGCCCTACGGCACCGCCTACCGCCAAACGCGCCACCCACATCCCACTTGTCACGTAGGCCCCTGTGTCTATTAAGAGTTCGATGTCTTGGAAGAGCAAGGTCCCGGCAGACGTTACACCCGTTTTGACGCGGTAGAGAATCAAATGGCGGGCGTTGGCGCGAAAGCTCTCCGCCATTGAGGAGACCATTTTGACCGGACGACTTAATTGGCGGGACAGGACGACCGCGAAAAGCTCAGAGCTACCCAGGTCCTTACAACCAAATCCGCCGCCTACATAGGGAACGCGAATACGAATTTGCTCGGGAGCGCAATCCAAAAGACGGGCAACTGCTTCGCGCGTGTCGAAGGGCCGCTGGTGTGAAACCCAGAGGGTAGCGCCTTTCCCATCGGCTTCCGCAATGCATACCCCGGCATTCTCAATCGGGAAGTGAAAAACGTTAGGAAAGGTATAGGTATCTTCAAACAGATGGTCTGCTTTCGGGAAGGGCTGATCAGGATCACCCCAACCGAAATGATATTCGCCCACAAGGTTGGTGTTCTGGTTTTCGTGGAGGAGGGGTGCATCCGGTCTGAGCGCTTTCTCGGGATCAAAAACCCCCGGTAATTCCTCATACTCCACCTCGATCAATCCCAGTGCCTGGTCGGCAGTCGCTACGTCTTCCGCAACTACGGCGGCAACCGGCTCTCCTTCGTAGCGGACTTTATCTGTGGCAATGAAGGGCTGGTCGTTTCCCTTGGGGTGGTTAGGCCTTTCCCGGCCGACATAAGGGTCCACCCCCTCCAGATTGTCCCTGGTAAGAACTTTCAAGACTCCCGCGAGTCGTTCGGCTCTTTGCGAATTGATGGCTCGGATTCGGGCATGGGCGAAAGGGCTGCGCAGAAGGCACGCGTAGGCCATCTTGGGTATACAGATATCCTCGCTATAAACGGCGCGGCCGGTTACTTTCTCCCAGGCATCCACCCTGGGTCCCTCGCCAATGAGCATGATCCCTAACCCAAGATATTTGAAATGTTATGGTAAGAAGCTTCGCTTCATCGATGATCCTGTGGATTGTTAAGAGTCTTTGTTTGAAACAGACTGGTCCACTTCTCCAGCGTCGCTTTGCGCAACTCCTTGCTCGCGCCCACAACCGGCGCAAACTCTTTGATCCACTTGTACGGCCGGCACGCAATAATCATCGCCCGAGACTTTGTTATGTCACCGCGCGCGCGCTTCTCCGGCGGAATGATCGGATCCAACCAGTTCCCCAAGGTATCCGGAATAATATGAATAGCCTCGACGGGATCACAACGCGTAGCAACCGCCCACATCACATCCCCCTCATTCGTAGGATCAATATCATCGTCGACCACGATAACCCCAAATCGACAATTCCAGACACCCTGAGGCCCGGACATCGCCGCCATCGCCACTTGCCGCGCATGACCCCCATAACGCTGCCGGATAGCAACAACGGCAATGTATCCGCTTCTCATCATGCTTACACCCTTGATCTCAGGGATACCCTGCCGCTCAAGGTCCAACCAAAGATTCGCACTACTCAGTTCGCGGCTGATAGACCACGTGGCAGGAGGTTTTAACGGCGGCGCGCCGAGATTGATAGGATCATTGCGATAAAGCACACGCTTGACCCGAATGACAGGAATGCTCTGCCGCCCTGATGCATAGTAGCCCGTCGCCTCACCAAAAGGGCCCTCATCGTGCACCTGCTCCGACGGCGGCGGACATTCTCCCTCTATCGCCAACTCCGCCGACGCCGGTATCGGTATCCCGGTGAATTTTCCCTCTATCACCTCAACCGGCCGCTCCAAAAACCCCCCGGCAACGTCATACTCGCTGAACCCCCACGGGACAGCCCGAGCAGCAGGGATAAAAAGCAGAGGATGGGCGCCAAAAACCACAACAACGGGACAACTCTTCCCCTGCTGCCAGTATTTATGGCAGATGATGCTCCCATGCCTCCCCGGAGCTATATAGATCCCTAAAAGATTCCTATCGTGCACCTGGATACGATACACCCCAATGTTGATCCAGCCCTGGTCCGGATCTCGCATGATCACCATGCACCCGGTACCGATGTAGTTCCCCCCATCGAGCTCGTGCCAGAAAGGGGCCACAAACTGCCTCATATCTACATCCGAGCCCTCTTGGACGTTCTGCGTGATAGGCCCTTTGGTGACTACCTTCGGGGGAACAGCTTTAAGCCCTTTGAGCTTCTCCTTGGTCTCATGGATAAGCCCCAACTGACTCTCGTCCTTAAAAGAGAGCCCCAAAGCCATGGCAAAACGTCTTGAAGAGGTGATCAGGTTAGTAACCACCCGCTGCCCCTTTGCGTAGCCTTTTATCTCATCAAACAAAAGCGCCGGACCTCCTCGTTCCTCTATCAATTCCGTAATCGCGCCAATCTCCAGATGAGAGTCAGCACCATGAACCTCTCGAAGCTCACCTACTTCCCCCAGTTGATCCAAAAACTCACGCAAATCGTCCGAATGCTTCATCGTTCTACTACCTCCCTCTTTTACCGCAGAAACGGCTTTACCTAAAATCCTCCTACTATCCACCCCCACCCGCAGCGTCAAAGATCGCCTGCTCGATGGCGACGTACGAACCGCAGCGACAGATCGACCCGTTCAACCATTCCCGGATTTCCTCGCGGGAGGGGCGAGGCTTCTCCATCAGTAATGCCTTCACCATCAAAACCATTCCGGGAGTACAGTAACCGCACTGAGCAGCGCTATGCTTGACAAACGCTTCCTGTACAGGGTCAAGCCTATCGCCAGAAGCCAGCCCCTCGATGGTGAGCACCTTTTTGCCTCTCGCCTCCCATGCAAGATAAGAGCACGAGCTGATCGCTAACCCATCTACCAACACCGTGCAGGCCCCACAAACCTGAGACTCACAGGAGCGCTTTGTCCCTTTAAGGCTCAGGCGATCTCTTAGAAAACTCAAGAGCGTTTCCTCGGAGCCGACCTCTCCTTCCCAAGTCTGTCCATTGATCGTCGCCTTAACAGGCACGGTCCGAGCCGCTATTGGCAGTTTATCCATGGCTATTCCCCTCCACAGCTTGTCGGAGCGCTCTCCGCAAGAGCGTCTTTACCATGTAGGCTTTGTAGTCGCCGGAACCGTAGATGTCACTCACCGGCTTTAAGAGCTTTTTAAGAACCTCTTGCGATTTTGCTATATATTGATCAGCCGCTGAAAGTTCCAGCCCGCGAAGCGACTCTTCAAGCTGCACCAAGCGCAGCGGTTTTGGCCCCACACACCCGACGGCAGCTCTCACAGCCTCGAGCCACTTGCCTTCCGCCAGCCGAGCCCCAACCGCCACATTCAGTGTGGGGCGCTCCAGAACTCCCCATTTGATATAGGCGCCTCTCATTCCCTGTGGCATGGGCGGTATGCGAATTTCCCTCAAGATCTCAGTCGGCTCCATGACCGTCTCATAAGGGCCAAGAAAAAAATCAGATAAAGGTATCCTCCTTTGCCGTTGATGTGACTGTATCACGACCTCAGCCTCGTAAACCAGAAAAAGCGTTGCCGGGTCTGAGTGGGGCTCGGCGAAAGCCAGATTTCCTCCGAGGGTCCCAACATTCCTTACCCTCACATTCGCAACCTTGCTTTCCATCCGAGCAATCAGAGGAAACTTCTCGCTGACCAAGGCAGAAATCTCCAGTTTCCGGTGAGTCACCAGTGAACCGAGCATGAGCTGGCCGCTTTCTAATTCCAGTCGATCCAGGCCAGGAATGGGCTTGATATTGATGAGTACTTTAGGGCGAAGCAGCCCTAGCCTCATAACAAGGAGAAGCTCGCTGCCCCCGGCATAGAGCTTCGCCTCTTCTCCATAGTGCTCCAGGCACGCGGATGCCTCAGGCAGTGAAGTTGGTTCAACCAATTCAAATGACCGTAGCATTGCCGCTCCCTCCAACCTCCCTTAGCTTTCGGCACTTAGTTGTCTTATCTCAGGTCGGGCGGCCGCAACCACGCGAAGCATTGGAAATTCCTGCCCAACAGGCAGAACAACGACATTGAACACCATCGATACTAATAGATGTCCCTAAAAAATTGGCAGTCTTAACGGTCTTGGGAGAAGTATGCATTCTCTAAGGCTGCGTAGAATGGCACAAAAAATCGTGCCCGGCGGCAATGGATGGTAGAGAGAGATGGGTGGCGCACCTGGACCGACCACCCCCTAATGAGTTTCTTCCCAACCGGGAAGGACGGCGATCACCTCTACCTCCAAAAGCATATCTTCGCGCATCAATCCCCCGCGCAGCGTAGTGCTGGCCACCGGCGTAACAAAATACTCCTCCAGCACCGGCAACATCTTCTCATAAAACTTCGCGTCCGATATATGAACCGTACGCTTGATGACCTGCTCAAAAGAAGTGCCGGCTTCCTCAAGGATGGCCTTGATGTTCTCCATCGTCTGGCGCGCGTGTTCGCTCGGATCAGCGACGTAGCCCTCTTCGCCCGGCCGCCGCCCCGATTGGCCGGTCACGAAAACTAGCGGTCCGACACGGACCGCGTGCGCGGATGTCCGCCCTCGAGTGCGAGGAGCCCGCTCCGGAGGCGCACTAATCACCGATTTACTCCAACCCTTTGCCATTTATCCCTTACCGCCTCTTTCAGTACAGGTCAGTTTTTCACAACCACGTAAACTGATCAGCCGGAAAAACATATTCTCCAGCCTGTTCCTGAATGGGATCAGAAATAACCCCGCGTTTCTCGCCTCCTGAGAACCGGGCTGCGACCTGGGACGGAAACTATGTGATCGCAGGTGGAATGTCAAGATAACTTGCCCTGCTCAAGAAGATTCTTGAAAGAAAACTCCCTTTCGTGGTAGAAATCCGGAAGCTTAATCCGGTCGAAAGGAGGGTAGAAAATGTCTATTCTTAATTTGGCTGTTCTACTTCTTACATTGTCGCTTGCAGCGGTGAGTCCCGCAAATGTTCAAGCTGCAAGTACCAACGAGTTCCAACAGCTCGTCAAGGCCGCCAGAGGGGAGGGCAAACTTGTCCTCTGGAGCAGCACGCCTCCAACGGTGGAGACACCTAAATTGGTGGAGGCTTTTAATAAACGGTTCGGCATGAAGATCGAGGTTCAGCAGGTTTCAATGATCACAGAAACCTTCACCAACCGCATATTGGCAGGGGCCCAAGCCAACCGGATAGAGGCCGACTTGGGTCAGGGCGCGCCGGACACTGCTTTTGTACTGCTTGAAAAGGGAATGCTCCAGGACTTCGACTGGGTGGGCGTTTTCGGGCAAGAATTTCCACTGATCAAAAAGCGTGTGGAGCGCGTAGGCACACCGTTTAGGGGTAAGCTCATCGATTATTGGCACCTGGCTTATGGAATCGGCTACCGGACTGATCGTGTGGCGAAAGGCGATTTGCCTAAAACGTGGGAAGATTTGACATCTCCGAAATGGAAAGGCCAGGTTGCCCTTTCGGCCACTGGAGGCGCGATCTATCATCTGGCCGTGGTTTGGGGCATGGAAAAGCTCCTGGATTACACGAGGAAACTGAAAGCGAATCAGCCTGTTTTTGCCAGCGGCATACCGGCAGCGGCTGCGGCTCTGGAGTCGGGTTCAGCAAACCTGTCCGTGAGCACCATCGGCCAGTTTGAATATCTCAAGGCCAAAGGCCTGCCGGTGGATTGGACAGTACCGAACGAGATACCCATTGCAATCGAACACCTTATTATCCCCAAGGGGGCTCCACATTTGAACCTCGCCCGCCTGTGGGCAGCCTGGATCACTACCGAGGGCCGGCCGTTATTTGAGGATTTGAGCAAGAACGGGATGGTTTGGCCGGATGAGGAGTCGTTTTTGAGCAAGAAAATCAAGGAATTAGGGACAAAATACCAGTTTGCCGAGACGAAAGAACAGGATGCTCTTGTCCTGGAGGCCAAGAAAAAGATAGTGGCAATCTATCTCGGCAAGTGATTCCATGGACGGGCAAACGGCCCCGCGATCAGGTTGTGCGGCAACGGCTCAAGAAAAATTAGCACTGCACGATGATTAACGGTCAGTGTGCATTTGCCAGGAGGCGGTCATGGCGAAAGAGATGAAGTACGGGGTGATGTTCTTCACCAATCAACCGATGCCGGAGCTGGTTCGTCAGGCGCAGCTTGCGGAGGAGCTTGGGTTTAACAGCCTTTGGCTGTTGGACTCCCAGCTGGTTGGGCGCGAGGTGTATGTGGCGATGACTGCCTGTGCGCTCAATACAAAGCGCATCCGCATAGGTCCGGGCGTTACCCATACGGTAACGCGCCACCCTTCGGTAACGGCGAGCGGGTTTGCGGCATTGGCCGAGGTAGCTCCGGGGCGCATAAATCTGGCAGTGGGTCTGGGAGATAGCGCTGCCCGGGGTATCGGAGGGAGGCCTGCTCGACTGGAGGAGTTTCGTGCAGACTTCAGCATGATCTGCCGCCTCTTGAAGGGAGAGACTGTGGAGTATAAGGGTCAATCGGTGAAAATTGCATGGATTGATGTGGGGAAAACGCGTTCGATCCCGGTCCTCCCGGTGCCGGGAGGACCGCGCGCCCACAAGTTGTGCGGCGAGCTTTTCGCTAGCGGCTTCGGAGAGGGTGTGATTATCTACTGCGTCGAACCCTTACTGAAAACACGTCTGGAAGAGATCAAAGAGGGTGCAGCCAAGACGGGTAAAAGCGTGCGTGACATCCCTATCACCTGGTTTGTCCAGGCATCCATAAGCAGGAACCTGAGGGAGGTGAAGGAACACCTGGCTTCCCGTTTTGCCAGTAATATGAGGCATAGGTACTACGATTACAAGCGAGGAGATCTCACGGATGAGCAGTTGGGCATACCCGTGGACCTTGCAAGGCGATTTGCCGAGGAATACCACTTTACCGATCATGCCACGGCTCTTTCCGGACATGCAAAGTTGATTGAGCAAGTGACGGAAGATGTATGGGAGGGGCCCCTGGGTATGGGTGGCCGCCTGGCTGGCACCCCCGAGCAAGCGCTCCAGGTGCTCAGGAAGGGGCTGCAGCACGAGGAGATTCAGGAGGTGGTCCTCGTCTTACCGCCGCCCGGGCCTGCGGTCAGGTTAGGAAACGAGGAGATTATGAAGACGTTCGTAAAGGAAGTCATGCCCCACGGATAGACGGAAGAAGTATCAGCATCCTAGCGAAACCGGAAACCCCCCTCATGGTTTGTACCGCCGATCTGGCGTTTGTGAACGGGCGAGTGATCACCGTTAATCCTCGGGATGAGATCGCGCAGGCGATCTCCGTAAGGCGGAATCGCATCGTGGCTGTTGGCTCGAATGACCAAGTCCGCGAGACAATCGGCTCGAAGACCGAAGTGATCGACATAGCTGGCAAGACGTTGGTCCCGGGGTTCATCGACCCTCACATCCATCTAGCCCATTACGGGAGTAAGCGGCAGTGGCTTGATGTCGGGCACGGAAACGTACACTCGATCCGAGAGATCGCTGAACTGGTGGCGCGGCGGGTGGCTAAGACTCTTCGGGGCGAGTGGATTCTCGGTCACGGCTTCAATCCCAGCCGCCTCTCCGAGCGACGGGTACCAACACGGCTGGATCTGGATACTGTTTCTCCCGACCATCCTGTCGGGCTGCAGCACGCAAGCGGCATGTCCTGGACATTTAACAGCGAAGGGCTACGCCTGTTAGGCGTTCGTGCGGAGACACCAGATCCACCGGGTGGCCGCATCGATCGCGATGAGCGAGGTCTTCCGCTGGGCCCCCTCTGGGACAACTGCCGAACCTTCATTATCGAACCTGGGCTACCCAAGCCAACCGAAGACGAGCTTTATGAAGGCGCCCGCTGGAGCTGTCGGGAGCTTAACCGCTTCGGCATTACCAGTGCCCATGAGGCTGACTTGAAGTCCGCAAGTCAACTGCCCGTCTGGCAGCGGTTGCGGGATAATGGCGAATTGTCTTTGCGGGTTAATTTCCTTCTGTACACGGTGCGGGCGAACTTTTGGGAGAACGATACCGCCGGGGGACAGCTGTTCGAAGCCGGGATACGGACGGGCTTTGGCGATCAATGGCTGCGCATCGGTCCGATCTGTATTGGGGTAGATGGCAGCGGGCTGGGCCAGACGGCGGCGCTGTTCGAGCCCTACGCAAATGATCCCAGAGGCGAGTACCGCGGCAGCGTGCGCATGACCCAAGAAGAGCTGGATGCTTTCTGCCTGAAGGTCCACGCGGCCGGGTGCCAGATCGCGGCAGTCGCTATTGGCGAGCGGGGAATTGAAATGGCCATCCAGGCGATAGAGAAGGCGGTGAGTGCGGCGCCACGTAAGAATCATCGCCACCGCCTGGAGCATGGTTATTTGTGGACCGGCGACCAGATCCGCCGAGCAGCTGCCCTAGGCCTCGTGCACAACACCGGGGGTCCACCGCTGCTGCAGGCCTATGGCGTTGATTCGACCATCGGTGCCTGGGGTCCGGAACGAGCGCTGCGCGGTTTCCCCTTTCGCTCGCTACTCGATGCCGGCCTCATCGTTACTGGCGGGTCCGATGCCCCCGTAGTCGGCCCGGATCCCATGCAAGGGATAGACTGTCTCGTGACGCGGCGATTAGAGCCGCGGCCGGATGCGCCGGTTCTCAACCCGGCCGAGCGGGTGAGCGTACTTCAAGCAATTCGCATGTACACTTACAACGGCGCCTACTCCAGCTTCGAGGAACACCTCAAGGGCTCATTGGAGGTGGGTAAGTTAGCGGACCTGGCGCTCCTCTCTGAAGACATCCTGCGCCTCAACGCCGAGGAGATCCGCCACGTGCGCGCCATCATGACCATTCTCAACGGAAAGGTCGTCTGTCGCGCATGAGCCTGTCATGAGTTGCTGGAATCCCGTTCGTAGCAGGAATCGCTTGCGGGCCGCGCTCTATCCTATGGCTTCTCTTCATTGTCACCGGCCTTCCCGTCATGGACCTGCTTGGGCTTTTGATAGGCAATGGAGTTGAAGGACCGCGGAGCGGTCTGTGAATATTTTCTCCCGGAGGGGCAAACGGTTTTTCTGACGGAAGCAGGCCAATATTTATGCGGTTGAAGTTGATAGGGAAGAGCCTCATGCGGAATAGGATGGCCACCGGAGCAGAGAGGACGGAGGACTGGATACCCCGGCTTGTAGCTGTGGTCGCGTTTTTTTTAGTAGCAACGCCCCTCCTGACCGTCGGGGTGGCTAGTTTCCGTCCCAGTATTACGCTACCCTTCGAGGCTGGAGACTGGACTTTACAGAACTTCGTCGAGGTGTTCGGCGCTGGGTTTACTTACCGTTTGCTATTCAATACGTTCCTGTACATGTCCGCGTCTCTGGCCATTGGATTATCCATCGCTCTCGCCTTCTCCTGGTTGGTCGAACGGACCGATATGCCCTATGCTGACTCCGTCTATACCCTCCTCCTGATCCCGATGGCGATTCCTGGTTTGCTGACGGCCCTGGGCTGGGTTTTTCTATTGGGGCCAAGGCAGGGAGTAATCAATCTATTGCTTCGGAATCTACTGGACCTCCGGGTACACACAGGGCCGCTCGATATCTATACGTTCGCCGGCATGGTGTTTATAACTGCGCTCTCAGTAGTGCCTACGATGTTCATTATGCTGGGACCCTTACTTCGCAACGTTAACCCCTCTTTCGAGGAGGCGGCGGAGACGGCAGGCGCCGATATATGGACTACGCTCCGCAAGGTTACTTTTCCGCTTATCTCTCCCGGCATCATGGCCGTGATTCTCTACTTTATAATCGTCATGATCGAGTTTTTCGAGATCCCGCTGGCCATCGGGATGAATGCAAACTTTCCCGTCTTGAGTCTCCAGATCTATTCCCTCACGCGCGGCGGGCATCTGCCTGAATACGGATTGGCCAGCACATACAGCTTCCTGGGGCTGGCACTGGGCGTTTTTCTGCTCTACCAGTATCGCCGGGCAACGGCAAACGCCGAAAAATTCGCCGTGATCGTTGGCAGGGGTTACGTCCAGAAACGTTTCAAGCTTGGCTGGTGGAAATATCCGGCGCTGGGCCTGATCGGGCTTTATCTCTTCCTGGCGCTGGGCCTGCCGGTTAGTATCTTGTTGTGGAGCAGCTTGATGGATTTTTACCGGCCTCCTTCACTCGCTGCTCTGGCGCACGTATCTTTGGTCAACTATCTCAATGTCTTCCTAAGCCCTCAGATCGTCACGGCCGCGACGAATACCCTGATCCTTTTCTTAGTCGCCTCGACCTCCGCCACTTTGTTGGCGTTCCTGGTTTCATGGGTGACGCAGCGTTATCGACCGCGCTTCGGCCCCGTGCTGGACAACGCTGTGTTTCTGCCGCTCGCCGTGCCTAGTATCGTTATCGCTCTAGGGGTACTGCTTTTCTATATCCGCACGCCGCTATGGGGCACGATCTGGATAATTGTTATTGGCCATGTCATCCGATATTTGCCCTTTAGCACCAGGACGCTGAGCGCGGCCATCCTCCAGATACATCAGGAGCTGGAAGAGGCAGCATGGGTCAGCGGTGCATCGAAGCTGACCACCCTGAGAAAGATTATCTTGCCGCTATTACTGCCAGCCCTGGGGAACACCTGGCTCTGGGTAGCGATTCACAGCATGCGCGACTTCAGCTTTCCCCTTATGTTGATCTCATACACGAACGTTGTGATCACCAGTCTCTTGTGGTCGCTCTGGGAGCAGGGGAACCTCACCACGGTGTCCGCGCTGGCGGTATTGCTTATCCTGATTTCGGTTGCTTTCACCCTAGGAAGTCGAGTTGTGGTTTCACGTGCGGCTTCTTAAGAAGGAAAATGGCGGAGAGAGAGGGATTCGAACCCTCGGTACCCTTTTAAGGGGTACACACGCTTAGCAGGCGTGCGCCTTCGACCGCTCGGCCATCTCTCCGTTCTTGGTTACTGGTTGCTCGTTACTGGTTATTAGTCCACGGCCCCCCACCACAAATTTGAGTTGGCAGCTTTCCCGCTTAACTAAACTGGCGGAGGGGGCGAGATTCGAACTCGCGGTCCACTGAGTGGACGCCGGTTTTCAAGACCGGTGGTTTCAACCGCTCACCCACCCCTCCCTCAAATACAGTAAACAGTTAATGGCAAATAGTAAATAGACCTCACCTATTCGCTATTCGCTATTCACCATTTGCTATTAACCGATCTTCTCCAGCCCTCCCATGTAAGGACGCAGCACCTCCGGCACCACGACGCTCCCATCTTTCTGCTGGTAATTTTCCAATACTGCAACCACGGTCCGCCCCACAGCGAGACCGGAGCCGTTGAGCGTGTGGACGAAGAGAGCTTTCCCTTTCTTCTCCGGCCGATAACGGATTTGCGCCCGGCGCGCCTGAAAATCCTCGCAGTTGGAGCAGGAACTGATCTCCCGATATGTGTTCTGCCCCGGAAGCCAGACCTCCAGGTCGTAGGTCTTCGCCGAGGCAAACCCCAAATCACCGGTGCAGAGTTCCACAACGCGATAGGGAATGTTAAGCCGGCGGAGAACCTCCTCCGCATCCCGCACCATTTTTTCCAGCTCCTCGTAGGAATTTCCTGGCTCGGTCAGTTTCACCAGCTCCACCTTATTGAACTGGTGCAGGCGTATCAAACCGCGCACGTCCTGACCGTAAGAGCCTGCCTCACGGCGAAAACAAGGCGTGTAGGCCACGTAGCGGATCGGAAGATCCTCCCGGCTCAAGATCTCCTCCCGATGAATATTCGTCACCGGGACCTCCGCGGTCGGGATGAGGAACCAGTCAGGGTCCACCGTGTGAAAAAGCTCCTCCTCAAACTTCGGGAGCTGGCCGGTTGCCGTCATGCTCTCCCGGTTCACAAGAAAGGGAGGAATGACCTCCTGATAGCCGCGCTCCCGCGTGTGCAGATCGAGCATAAACTGGATCAGCGCCCGCTCAAGCAGAGCCGCTTGCCCGCGGTAGAGCACGAAACGCGCCCCGGTAATTTTCGCCGCTCTGGCGAAATCCAGGATTCCCAACTCTTCCCCGATCTCCCAATGGTTCTTGGGAGCAAAATCGAACCGGGGAGTTTCGCCCCAGCGCCTGACCTCTCTGTTCTCAGCGGAGCCGGAGCCTGCAGGGACGCTCTCATGGGGCAAATTTGGAATGAGGAGCATGAAATTTTCGAACCGCTTTTCCGCCTCAGCCAGCGGTCGCTCGCGCCCCGCGATGGCCCTGGCGACCTCCTCGACCTCCCGCATCAGCAAAGAGGCATCACCGCCGGCCTTCTTCAGCCCGCCGATTTCGCCCGAGAGCTGGTTCTTTCTTTCCTTGAGCCCCTCGATTGCCGCCAGCATGTCGCGCCGCCCCCGGTCCAATTCAGCGAATTCTTCCCAGTTGATCTTCGTCCCTCTGGTGGCGATCCGTTTTTTAACCAGATCGAGATTTTCGCGCAGAAGCTTAATGTCCAGCATGGGTAATCCCTGTTGAGAGAAAGAGGCCGAGCGAGTTCCCTAAAGGGGAACACTCACAGAGCAAAACCGAGCGACCGAGGGGAGCGCGAGCGAGGCTGCGGACGTAGAGACGAAAAGGTTTGGTTAAAGCAGCGCCCCATCGGCCGCAGCCGAGAGCGCGTTCCCCGAGCGAGCCTATCCAAGCGAGTTTACCCAATCTCAAACGCATTCTGAATATGTTCCACCATCGGCTCTCCCCCCTGATAGGAGATCCCAACCACATCAAACCTGGCGTCCCGATGGTACAGCCGGTGCCGGGCGAGAAAAAAGAGCGCTGTCTTGATCATCTTTTTCTGTTTCCGAGGGCCTACCGATTCCAGCGGCGCGCCGAAACGATCATCCGAACGGGTTTTGACCTCGACGAAGACCACGACGCGACGATCCAAAAGGATGAGATCCAGCTCTCCAACTGGACTGCGGTAATTCCGCTCGACGACTCTGTAACCCTTCTTTCTAAGATAGCTCTCGGCAATTCGCTCCCCTTCTCGCCCCAGGATCTGCTTGTGCGTTTGCACGCCTACCCTTTGCCAAAAAGCGATTCAGGCGCGGCCTGGCTTGCCCGGGCCAACCATTCCCGGACCGGCCTGAAACTCCGGCGATGAATCGGTGACGGGCCGTAGCGGCTGAGCGCGGCCAGATGGACGGGACAACCGTAGCCTTTATGTTGTCCGAATCCGTATCCCGGGTAGAGCCGGTCATACTCCACCATCATTTGGTCCCGCGCCACCTTAGCCACAATCGACGCTGCGGCAATGGAAACAGACAGCCGATCCCCCTTCTTGATAGCCCTCTGGTGTGGAAGAACCTCAACCCCTGTCTTCAAATACTCCGCCGGTATCTCATGCGGTCCATCTATCAAGAGGTAATCCGGGAGCGGCCTGATCTCCCTTAAAGCCAGGGACATAGCCAGCAGGCTCGCCTGCAGGATATTGATTTTGTCGATCTCTTCGACAGATACAGCTCCCAACCCCCAGGCAACGGCATTTTCTTTAATCCAAGGCGCCAGCGCTTCTCGCCTGTTTGCGGTAAGGAGTTTCGAGTCTTTG
>Ga0209212_1003032_pt1 | contig 22840 bp, 37 predicted proteins | sample RifGroC2_FD_183996 | JGI IMG/M metagenome (GOLD analysis project Ga0209212, IMG submission 183996) | Groundwater microbial communities from Rifle, Colorado, USA - Groundwater C2 (SPAdes) (version 2) | ecosystem: Environmental > Aquatic > Deep subsurface > Groundwater | place: Rifle, Colorado... | reverse complement strand
CGCCTTGGCTGTAGCCGGCTTGTTTATCACCGGTGTGGTGATTATTTGGTGGTTCACCCCAAGTACCTACCTGGTTGTCCTCGGTGCAATCCTCATGGCGGCCGGAATCTTCTTGGAGGCGAAAGAGATGAGCAGAACTCATCAAGGCCTCCGCGGTCTGCTGACGGCACTCATCATGATTTTGATTCTTGGAGGTATAACCTGGTTGATCTATTTCCTGCTGGGTTTGGTGCCTCCGGCGTCTGCCTCGATGCCGCTGATCCAACAATTCTTTTTCACCGCGCTGTTCACCGGACGTGTTTTTGTTGGTGCTCTGATCGGTTTGGGTATTGCCTATGTGGGTGGAGATTTTATCTCCACGGCCATCATGCCCCCCGAAACAGCCAACGGAACCGCGTTTGTGGGAAAGCAGGAGCCTTCTAACCACGAAGGCCGATCGAGTGGACCTCAAGACGATTTCACCAATCGCTGGAAGGTAAACTCCCGGTACGACGCCATGTCGTTTGCCCTCATGGTACTTTACCCGCTTGTCACCGCGATCTGGTTTATCGCGATGATCTTTTAGTTTTCTGTTTTTGGGGTGCCTTACGGCACCCCATTTTTGTGGTTAGAGTAGTACAAAAAATCCCGTACTTGGTACGGGATTTAGTCGTAATAATCGTCAGAATATGGCTCCTCATCCGGCGTAGTCTGTTCGCAAAGAGGACAGAAAAGCTGCCCGGGGAATCGGTCAACACCGTCGGTATAAGGATGGAATCCAAACCGACATCGAAGATGCTTCGCGGCAGGATTACCGTTTACCATGGCATTGATCGAAAGGATCGTGGTAGTAAGCACAACCCCGAAAATCAGAGTCGCGGTAAGAATGTGCATAGTACCTCCTGAAAAATTAAAGTTTGACGGCTTTCTGTCTTATAGTTGGAATTATAGCATTGCTAGCATCAAAAAATCCTCCATGCGGAGGATTTTTTGTTGGTGTATGTGTGGTGACGAGGGGTTACAGCGCTCCGAGATGGATCTTCATGCTGGGAGTGTGAGTGCAAGAGAGGTAGGCGTTTTTGATTCTGGTGGCTCCGATAGCCTTGAGGGCTTCGGTAATATTTTCGACCAGATCTTTGGCGTCTTGAGTAGATTTACCCAGAGCCAGATGAATAATGGGGAACTTGGCCTCTGTCTTGTAAGGCAAGGTTCCTCCGGCGGCGAGGTCGGCGGCTCTTTTCTCAGGATTGTCGGTGACGGTGCCCGATTTGGGATTAGGCATGAGACCTTTGGGTCCAAGTATTTTTGCCAGTCGAGCCAGTTTGGGCATGTCGGCCGGAGTTGCCAGGAGTATGCTGAAGTTTATTTTTCCTGCTTCTACATCCTTGGCGACTTGGTCCGAGAAAATGGCGATTTTTACTTCTTTACCTGTGCTGTGGGGGAGTTTTAGTTCTCCGCGCAGTCCTGTTTCGCGGGTGTTGATCGTGAGTTCGACGGTTTTAAGTTTGGAGTTCTGAGAAAGTTTTTGAAGTTTGGCTACAGCATCTTCGATGGAGTACATTTCGTCTTTTTTGATTTCTTTGGCCATCATCTTGTACTTCTTACCATGCTTTTTGGGAGCAATGACCTTCTTGGGTTTGACTTCTTCGGTAGCTTCGACTTCGCCAGGGACGGTGGGTGAAGCGGTGACCGCATCAACTTTGACAGTCTCCGCATTGTAGAGAAGGCGAATAGACTCGACATCTTTTTCGGTGATGCCATTGATAGCCATGAGTTCACCGTCTTCTTTGGCAATGATCTGTTCGGGCTTCAAACGAGCCTCGCGAAGCGCTTCGGCAACGTGGGTGGGGAGATCGGAGTAGAGTTCTTTCCAGTTTATTTTTGTCATAGTAGTTATTCGGCAATTGTTATACCCATGGACTTGCATGTGCCTTCAATCATTTTGATGGCGGATTCCACGTTGCTCGTGTTCATGTCGGCCATTTTTTTCTCGGCAATAGCTCGAATTTGGTCCTTGGTAATGGTGCCAACTTTCTTTTTGTTTGGTTCGCCGGAACCAAGCTTAAGGTTTAAAACTTGTTTGATGAGGGCGGAAACCGGAGGGGTCTTGAGCTCGAACTTGAAGGAACGATCTTCGTAAATGGTGACGAGGGCGGGGATGACCTGACCTTTCATGTCGGCTGTCTTGGCGTTGTATTGCTGGATGAACTCCATGATATTGACACCGTGCTGACCTAGTGCTGGACCTACAGGAGGAGCGGGATTGGCGGTACCACCGGGAAGGTTGAGCTTCAGGATGGCTTTGACTTTTTTGGCCATAAGAAAAATATTTTATATTTATAATTTTACATTTTACATTTGCATGTATTATGTGGCTGACGCGAAAAGGGGTTTTGAATAAGTCGGCCGGGTGGCGACGATATAGAAATCAGTGGTTTGACTTAGTTCGCGGACTCTTTTCGAGTAGCTCCCTCATCAATGACGAGGTAGAGAGATTTTAGCACAAAAAATGCCGCGTGGGAACGCGGCAAGGGGAGAGTTGGAGGAAGAGGTGGTTATTTTGGAGTGGTGATGGGCTGGATGAAGGCAGCTGGGGCGTTCATGACCAGGAAGTGATATTCGGGGTCTTTTTGGGCAGCTTCAAGATCCGTGGCAAACATGATTTCGACACAGTCAAATTGGTTGAGCTGGCCGATATCGCTCGCCCGCCTGGACGCATAGTAGACTTCGGTGGCCGGGGTAAGACCCTTTTCGGTCAACAATTCGTGCACAATACGGCCAATTTTTCCTGCCTTGAATGCGCTGTCAACATCGAAAATTAAGCGGTCGAGCTTGACGATCATAATGCCTCGATGTTTGTTCTCGAGGATAATCTCATTATTGTAACGAGCGAGCCAGCGAATGAAAAAAAGAATCAATTTGCGAAGCATGTTGTCTCCTTTGTGAAAGTGAGCAGATGTCCTGTAGTGTACTACAATTGTGCGTGGAAGTCAAACTACGCGTACAAAAATTCCCGCCTTACGGCGAGAAGTTTGAGGTCTATTCGAGGCGCATGACTTCTTTGAATTTATGAATTGCGGACGTTAAATCCGCCTCTGAGTTCATTCCTAGCGCTGCTATTTTCGAAGCTATCTCCACCGCCTTGTAGAAGTTGGCTTTATTGAGCTTGGGTGGCTTCTCGAGTCTACCCGCTACCTTGACGACAAAGTCGGAAATTATTCCCATACTCTGAAAATAGTAATTCATTAGAATTACCGACCCAATATACTCGTCTAGTGACAGTCCGAGCGTTGAAATGGCGTAGTCAGTCTGTGCCTGATGCCAATTGGGGTGATTGGTGCGATAGACGCCAATTACAGCCCTACATTTTTGTAGTTCCATGAGAACCCATCCTTTATCGGGTGTAGAGACTAAAAACCGAAAACCGGTGGCCACGAGCTCGGAAGTGCTCGCAAAAAAGATAACTCTTTATGGGTAGGCTCTGACCGACGTTGGTAGAGATCCAGATGGTTTTCTTGCTGCCTAACCAAGCCAGAAATCTAAGGAACCAGGAGTTGATGGGTTCAACTTCAATGTAGAAATGTCCGGCTTCCTGGCTGACAGTTACCGAAGCGGTTTGTTTGAAGGCCTTGATTACCGGACCAAAATCCCCGGTCAGCACGGCCGTTGAGACTGCGCGGATGGTGTTTGGGCGAAAATCGTAGATGGAAACTGTTCCTACGCCCGGTACTGTAAATACTTGCGCATTGTTATTCGCCACACCCTTATAAAATAATGAGTTTGGTCCTTGAACTTTGAAAGTGCATGGGCCGGAATATCCTTGATAGGACATGAACTGGTCAGACATGGCCACCTCCTTAATGTTAAATTACTTTACTCGATATAGTATTTTACACCCGGTTCGATGAAATATGCTAAATTGTGGGTATGGGTAGGGAAAACGAGAAGTTGGAAAAAAAATGGAGTTTGGGGCGAGTGATGGTTTCGACTTACGACATGGTTCCGAAGGGCAGTTTTTATCTGTGTGTTAAAGAAGGTGGAGTATTGGTCAATTTGTATACTGGTTTACTTACGGTGCTTGGGGACTCGTTTGTGGCAAACGGTGAGGCCAGGACATATGTTCGAGGAGGTAGAGATGTCTACTACGTATTTAATCCAGGTGATATAAACGACGAAGAAATTAGGAAAATGATTTTTCCGGACGGTATCAATCTAAGGGATTTGTCTAGCTAATTGGTGGTGGGTAGATTGTACTGAAGAGCAGGGGTTTTGGTGGTGGTTGGTTTCACACACTTTCCTTCCAAATAGTTCGTGATTCCGGCCAGATTGGCCTCACAGGAGTTGGGGTAGGTAACGCCGTTGGCGCCGCAAACTGGGCTATAGAGAGCACTGCAGACAATTTCAGGAGCCGGTGCGGGTGTGAGTCTCCTTGGGGTAATTATTACTGAGGGAGTGGGCTCGGAAGCTTTGCTACGGATCTCGGTTTGGACACGAGGCAGAAAGATTAGCCCGGCAATGAGAATGAGGATGACAACAAGGATGGGGAAAGCGACCCAAAGTGATTCTTGACCGCTAAGGTTTTTCATAACTAGGTGTGATTTAAATATGGCAGAAATGGGGACGGCCGTCAAGTTTGATGTAAAATACGTCCTGATCTTTAAAAAATTTTTTGGAGGATGGTTGGAATGGATAACAACAAGCTGTTTGCGAATGAGTATATCCAGATCGGGGCTTTGACGGCGATGATCTCCATAGCCAAGAGAATGGGGATCGAACACGGAGTGGCCTTCATTTCGGTCCAGGAGGCCAGAACCAATATTCGGAATTTGCAATTTGCCATTGTCGAGGGTCGTTTTCAGCGCGATTCTCGCGGCGAAGGTGACTTGGGTACCAACCACTTTGGTATCGCTATGGAAAAACTGGCAGTGATGATGGGGACAGGTTATCGGAGTGGGCACCTTCCGGGCAGTCTAAGGAAAGGCGAGTCCGCGTATCGTGGTGGCCTGCTTCGCCAGGAAGGAGACTATTGCGTATATGTTGGCTTTTCCGGAGGAACCGAGGATCAGGATGTGGAAATTGCGGAATCTGGTATGAAAATGCTCTTTCCGGAGAAACAATGGCTGGATTAAAAGCAATCTCTGTATTCTTTGTCATCCCCGCAATGGTAAGTGCCGTTATTTTGTGGCTCCACTTCGCCGGGATGATCAGTTTTGTGCTCGCCTTTATCTTGTTTGTGGCGTTTGTGGCGATTTTCTTCTATTTTGTTTTTCACCGGTAAAGTCGTTCGCTCAGAGGGGGAAGTACCCCCTCTTTTTTGTACCTGGATGCGTGTCTGGCAGCTTGACTTTTGAGCGTGTTTGTGGTATTATAGGGCGTTAGAATGTTTTGTTCGTACCTGAAAAACTGTAAAAAGAGGAGATACCATGGCTGATAATCGATTGCCTTCAAGGATCTACTGGAACCTTGTGTACTGGCTCGCTCGTGGCTACAACCTGCTGGCAAAGGTGTCGCTTGTGGCTGTACCGATCTTGGTCGGAGTGCTGTTTTTCACCGCACATACGGAATGGATCATCACCGTTGTAGTCGCCGGTGGCTTGATCATCGTGACCAATCTGATCTGGAAGTGGTTGGTGCGCCAAAGCTAGAAGGAGGAACAATGGATAAACCTGTAATAAACTGGTTACTGGTCCGCCTTCATCACGCAATCATAATCACTCGGCTTGTTGGCGGTGTTTGGATTGCAACGCTCCTGTTGTTTGCTCCGTATGCACTGGTGGTTGCTGCGGCTTGGCTGATTGCCTACTTGTATTTCACTGCGCAATTCTTGGCCGCCTCGATTAGTTTGCTGGCCTTCGCTATTTGTTTCCTGGCCTATGCACGTCACAAGTAGCAGGTAATGTTTGAGAGGGGGAAGTACCCCCTCTTTTTTGTGGCAAAAAATCCCGCTTTGCAGCGGGATTGTCGAGATGAAGTGAAAGTTAATTGTTCTGGTATTTATCTATCGAGACGTCCCAACATATAGCCAATTACGTTACCGGCGATAGCTGGAATGAGGAGCCAGAGAATATTGATGATTGGCGCGAGAAAGATGATACCCAGTACACCCATGGTGAAGCCGTAGGCAATGTTGACAACAAAACCCAAGAACATGCCGAATGATTTGGTGGTGCTATCGTTGGATTTCGCGATGATGTAGCTGGAAAGAACAAGAACTAAGAAATACAGGACAGCGATCAACAATGCTAATTCTGATACCATTTTTCCTCCGAGAATGTCAAAGGTTGCGATCTGGGGTATTATACCATCAATAACTATGGGACTGCAACTTTGTCTAGGGGAACGGGCGATTCACGAATCGCCCCTACAGAATTAAATCTTTGATACCTGTAAGAAATCCAATTCCACTGGAGTTTCGCGGCCGAAGATGGAGACAAGGACGATGACCTTGCCTTTGGCCTCGTCGATCGCGGAGATGGTCCCCAAAAGGTCGGTGAATGGTCCCTCGATGATTCTGACTGCTTCGGAAATAGTATAGGCAGATTGGAACTTAGGTGCGGCCTGTTCGCCGAAGGCGGTGATGGCTTTGACTTCGTTTTCCGGAAGAGGGGTGGGCTGATCAGCGGTGCCGACAAAGCCGGTAACTCCTTGGGTGGTACGAACAGCGAGCCAAGCATCATCGGTGACGATCATGCGGACCAAGATATAGCCGGGGAAAAGTTTCTCTTTGATGGTAATCTTTTTGCCTTTATTGATTTTGATTTTCTCCTGAGTGGGGATAAGAATTTCATAGATATTGTTGGTCAACCCCATCGATTCGACTCTGGTTTTCAGGGTAATAGCAACGCGATTTTCGTGACCGGACTGGGTGTGAACGACGTACCACCTAGCGGAGTCGGGGACTTCCGGAGTGATGATGATATGATTCGGATCGGCCACCTTGAGAGCGGCGTTAGAATCGATGGCTGGTACTTTGGCTTCTTTTAGCTTCATTTTGTTTTAACGTTTAAGTACTGTTTGTAAGGCAGCGGTAAAGATATAGTCTAGTCCACCGGAATAGAGAGCGACAATGATGGTAGTGACAATTACCAACACAGTCATCTTCATGGCCTCTTTGTGAGAGGGCCATTTTACTTGGGCAAGCTCCAGCTTGACCGAGCGTAAAAATTCAAGTGGTCGAGACATCGAGTTATTTTATCACGCTTGTAATCTTTTGTGCATGGATTGTCTAGGATGGAAGTTGGCTGGGAGCAGTGGTACAATTATGGGGTACGTTAATCTTGGTTAGACGAGGTGAAAAGTGTTCCATCTGACGAGAAGTATTATGTTGTCGGATAATTTGACCATGTCCTTGATGCTGACCAATGTGCACATCTGGAACAGTTTGGGCATGGATCCACTAAATGCTTGCATTACCGTCAGAGATGTTCTGACAGTAATCGGCGAAGAGTTATGGACAGAATTACCCGCAGACGCCCACGGGCAGGTGTTGATTCTCCACCTGAGGGATCTTTATATCGAAAGAGCGGGGGTGGTGGTAGTTGGTGCGTCTGATTACCAGCTCCCTGTGCGTATCGACCCGGCCTGGGAGAAGTTTCCGGAGGGAAGTGTTTGCATTGGATTTGGACAGGGAAACTTGGAAAGTTTTCGAATCCCGCCTCCCGGAGTGCTGGGAATGGAGTAGTGATTTGCCCCGGCTTGCGCCGGGGCTTTTTGTAATTTGACTTGGTTGTGAAAAAAGTATTAAATGAATATGGCCCTAGAAGCTGTGTCAGGACTTGGGAGGTTTTTCCTCCACAAGCTCCGCTTAAGGGGAGCGTAGTGTCAGATATCTGATCAAAAGTCGTGAGTCGTGACCAGTTCACCCAATTTTGTATTAACGGGGAAAGACCCCAATCCTGCCAGCCCTAGTGCCAAGCTATGCTTGGCTGATGTACCGATGATTGCTGTCAGGGATAGACCATTTGTCCGTTCTACGTGACCTTCTCATCAAAACGGACCATATCTCTAACGAAGGCCCACTTTCGAAGGATGTCAAAGTGGAGCAGGGGCAGATTTGAGTAGGGGAAACTGAGCACGAAGTGCTTTTGAAGGACCTTTCGTCAAAAATGTGGATTTTGGCAGGCTTTGTTCTTGGAAGGCATGAAGTGAAACGGATTTGTTTTTTTGGAAGCTGTTAGACGGTTAGTGTATTTTTATCTAGCCGGAAGAATGGTCTTGTTTTTGGTGTAAAATCACTTGATGGAACTCTAACAAAACCGATGGAGGTCTTTACAATGACGGTTATTTTTGGAATTGCCGGAATACCGAATTATTTTACGACCGACCCAGCAGTAGTGCCTGATTCAAGGCATTTGGCTGAAGGTGATTACGTTCGTTTGCCTGACGGTAGGGTTTATAAATTGGTGTCTGATTATCCCACCAAGTTTACCTCGGTTCCTGAAGAGGAGATCCCCTCAGGGGTGGAAATTTTGAGGGCAAGGGAATACGACTCAGTTTCCGGCAGATTGCTCAAGTAAGAACCGGCCCTCTAGTGATAGGGGGCTTTTATTTGATGATTTTTTTGAGAATTTTGGCGAGTTTCGTCGGGTCGTGACGGAGGCGATTGAGCTGTGGTGTGATGGAGATAGTATTGGAAGTTACCACTTTGATGTGGTGTCGGCTAAGACCCCTTAATTTTTTGGATGACCAGCCGAGAAAATGAGAATGTTCACAGGCGTATGAAGCGGCAATCTTGGGGTGTAGCCGGTTGAAACGCATCTTGGATTGTTTCGGAGCCAAAAGGATATTAAATGGCTTTTTGAGGCCGGTGTATTTTTGAAAAATATGGAGATATTTTCTGGGAGTGAAGTGATGAGTTTGATTGCGGTTGCTCACCAGATTGGTGATGAGGATTTTCTTGGCTTTTGAGGCTTTGAGAGCCTTTTTGATGCCATCGGGGAGAAAGTTTGAGAGAATTGAGCCATAGAGACTTCCTGGGCAGTAGATAATATATTTGGCGGTCTTGATAGCCCTAATAGCCTCCGGGGAGGCTTGGACTTTGGGGTCGAGCCAGAGTTTGGTGATGGTGTTTTTGGACATAGACTGTTTATCCAGCTCGTGCTCGCCGCGGAAAATTTGGCCGGCTTTAGTCTTGAAGTAAAGATTGCTGGAGTCGGTGGTAATGGGGATGGCGGTGCCACCGAACCTGATACCCAAAAGTTCTTCCAAGTGTTCCTGAACCCGCAGAAAATTATTTTGATATTTTTCGAGCAGGGCGTAGTAGATGGTGTAACCCAGATTTCTTTGGCGGCCGTCGACAAAAGAAACCATATCGGTGAAGGCCGAGATGTTCTTCTTATGATTGGCTGAGGTGATAAGTGCAAGAAGATTGCGGAGAAGATCGGAAATGGCGATAACCTGATCACGTTCGTCCGAGCGGATAATGCCGGTCTTGCCACCGGAGTCCATACTGGCGCAAATACAGGAAAGATCGGTGAAACCCGCCTGGAGCAGGGCTTGGATTATGACCGGGGCACCGGTGCCTCCGCCTATGGTGACGATTCTGGTTTTCACAATTGATTCCTATTGTACACATACTGATTTTCGGGTGATTGAGGCCAAAAAAACCCCGCTAGAGTGCGGGGGGAAGGACTAAATTTCTTTCTTAACCGGTTTGATGATAGGACACATCATAACACTCGGGAATTGGGTGTTTACTGGGCGAGCCTCGAGGTGTTGTGTATCCTCGTCTCGGAGTTGAGCGGGGAGGATGACGATGTCGACACCGAGTTCTTTGGAAAGTGCGCCGGCAAGGGTTTCGATTTCTGACAAGAGACTGCTTTCAATCAGCTCTATAAAAGCCAAAAGGGTCCACTTATTTCTTTCAGTTCCGGTGGGAGTTTTTCCGGATCGACTTTCAGATTCAACAGAGCCTGAATCTCATACGTAGCCTCTTGGTCGTTGGGGGTTTCATCATCAGGTGAGCCGATGAATCCCATTTCACGGTGTTCCGGAGTCTTCTTGGCTGACAAACCGATATTGGGAATGTCCGGCAGAATGTCTGAAATACGTTTACCTGTTTGCGGGTGAATTGGAAATAGACCCGAACCGTTGGCCGCTTTCCAGGCATTAATAAAATCCTGAACTTTGCAGGATAATGGTTTGAGAGTCAATACGGGCATGGTGTCTCCTTAAGGTACGATTTTTGTTCTGCGGTATTTTATCTCATTCTCTAGGATAAAACAAAACCCCGACTTTTGGTCGGGGGTTGATTTCAGCGAGGTGAACGGCGGAAGAATTCTCGTTTGGATTTCTGTTGTGTGGCGGCGATGGACTTGTCTACCTCTTCGAGTATCTTGGGAAGAGAGTAACCTTTTCTGACTAGTTCGTTAAGATTGTTGATTGCAGTTTTGCGGCTTATGCCGACGTCCGTCATACTCTGAACTATTTCCCAGTAGCGCTCTTGTTCTTCTTGACTGGCTTCTCTGGTAACAAATTCGTTGTAGATGACGAAGGCTATAAAGGCGAATATCACAACCATTATGATGGCGCCGAATGAAGAGGTAGCGAAGAGGCTATACCCCATCAAGGCAATAAGTACCAGTGCAACGATTAATAGCGTTTTCTTAAGCATGGAGACTCTCCTCTCAAATAAATGTGCATACCTCATCAACTCATGGCGAGATTATATCATGACTGGTTTCTATGGGTTGTCAAGACACAAAAATGCCCCGTCTCGGTTGAGACGGGGCGGGGTGGGGGTGACCAACTAGCGGTTGCGGGTGATCAGGTACATGATGCCGTACACGGCGAGTCCGACAGCAAGCCAGAAGGCGGCTTGCGGCAGGGTGATCACATTGGCCAGGACGAGGCCAGCGATAACGGTGAGGTTGGAGATGGTGACGTTATTATTGGCCAGGAATAACAGCATACGATTCTTGAATTCATTCATTGGAATCTCCTCGGGAATAGGTTTTTCGTGTTCTTGACTGTGGGTGATTATATACCATTATGGGTCAAAAGTCAAGCGCTTTGAGCCTATTCACCCTCGTCATCGTCTTCCTCATCGGCAAAATATTGGCTCTCGTCAAATATGAATTGGCCGGAAACGGCGTCGGCATCTTCGAAACCATATCCCTGCCGGCGTCGGAGGACGGCGTTGATGGCTGATTTTGGATCATTGTCGTCGGAAACAGCCAAGGAACCCACCTTGATTGTAACCGAGGGTTTGGGTTGGCCATCGACCTTGGTGACAAACTGAAGGCAGATGGCATAGGCTAGCTCCGCCCACTTATCTATGTCGGCATCCTCCACAACAAGAATGGAGTAGGGTGGTTGGCCCTTCTCGAGGTAATCTTGGTTGACCAGGAGAATTGCATCCACATCAATAAAGTTATAGTCTGGGGGTGCTGGTGCGACAGGGGGGATGAATCCAAGGCCTTTTCTGATTGGATGATTCTTGGTGGTGTCGACAAGGCCGATCTCCGGCAAATCAACAAAACCCTTAATTACCAGTCCGGTCTGCAGATCGACTAGGACTGCGCCTGCAGTGCGTAAGAGTTGCTGAATTTGGAAAAGCTCGATGGGCGTGTCAATACTGACACAGTCTTCAAACGGGGGATCTTTTATTTTTTTTCGGCGTGGTTTGGGGGTCATGGGGGCCCTCCTTTTCAGCTGATTTTAACGTTCAAGACTTGCCGTAAATATAGCACGACGACAGTGTAATATGAAAGTATGCCCGAAAAGACGAAACTGAGTGTTTACTTCGGCGGATGGTATCAGCGAACCACTCTGCACCTGACGGAGATAGCGGATTTCTTTACTGAAGCCAAAAGCGATCTACCTTTATCCAAGGAGAGGCTGAAGAAACTCCACACTGGTTTGGAGTTGGTTAAAGTTAGCCGTAAGGCTGGCTATCTGGAGTATGTGAGAGCCGAAACAAAGGAGGGGATTGAGATTCAGTATTACGAGGATGGGTTGTATATTCTGAAACAATCCTCGAGTGATATTGATGAAGCCAAAGAGAAATTAAAAAGTTATTATGACGATAAGTTTGCTCCTGCAATCGCGTATATTTTCTCGCTTGGTGCCCCGACCCCGAAGGAGCTAGCGAACATAAAAACTGTTCACCCGATTGCGGTGGGGGTGATTGACAAAGACCCGGAGGAATTTGCTCTGGATGCACAGTTTGGGGAAATATACAGCACCATAGACTCACCTGAGCTAACAGTAAAAAAAACACCTGGATTTATATTCTTGATTGCTAAGCCGGAGTACAAGGACTTTGTGGAAGGGCTGGTGGAGATGCAAATATTTTTCCGGGAGTTCAAGGATCAGCTTCAGAAGTACTTGGACATACACCGGAAGCTATGGGAGGAAATTTCCGAGATCAAGGAGCGGAAGCTAATCCGAGGCAGGGAAGTCGAGAAGGTTCGGCTACAGCTGGATGCTTACCAAAAAACCATTAACCTCATCAGTAGCAGAATCAACCAGATGGGTGCGTACGTGCATACCAGAGCTGACATTGCCAAGGAGATGAAGTTGGCTGATCATTTGTCGAACGTATTCCAGTACAAATTTGATGTGCTTACCAACACCCATGGCTATATCAAAGAGATCTGGGTAATGACCAACAATTACTTGGCGGCTGCCATTGGGGTGATTGCTGAGATCAAGGGCCAAGCGACAAACAAGAGTATTCAGAGCCTCCAGCTGATAACCACTTATGGAGTGGTTGGGGGGATCATAGGCTACCTGTCCCGCGACAGCTTGCCGAAGGTAACTAGCCAGGGGATGATCTACTTCGGGCTTTTGATGCTCGTGACTTTTATCGTAAACTTGCTTGTGAAGGCGGCGTATTCTGGGATCAGGTACAAACTGAAGTTCGTGGAGAGAGTGAAGAATATTTGAGATAGGCTTGACATTGACCTATAGCTATGCTATAATTCCGCCTATCACGTCCGAACTTACGGACGAACCCGTAAGGGGGAACATTCAAAACTCTACCCGGAGCCCTTAAAAGCTCCACACCCTAGGAGGTGTTTCCATGACCCAGCCCACCGCACAGCCCGTCCGCAAGCCTCGCCACGAGGATACCGTCGAAGAGATGGTCGGCAAGCTGACCGTCCGCATCAATGGGATCGAAGGTCACAACGACCAAAAGGACATGATGTGGAAAGACATGCAGGTCCTCCAGGACAAGGGCGATCGCATCGGTCTTATCAAACTGTACGGCCGTATCGGCCAGTACATCGGCCGTTTGGCCGACGAGGCCGCCGCCTATCAGCGCTACCTCGCTGCAACCGAGCCCGTGCGCGTCGCCTGGCAGACGGCTCTCGACACATGGACCAACTGGGTCCGGGCCGAGGACGCCAAGGGGCACAAGGGCCAAGAAGCCATGTCCCGCGCCCAGATCCTCGACGAACGTCCCGCCTTCTGCGTCTACGTCTCCATCGAAACTCGAATGGCCAACCTGTGGCCTGAAGGCAAGGACGACATCCAGCCCTTGCTCGCGGATCTCGACAAGCTGACCTTCGCGGTTGGCAATTACGTCCAGGCGGGATGGTGCCACTGTGGCACCCCCGTTGAGATGATCACGCCGAAGGGTGAGGGCAAGAAATCCTTCATTCCGAGCCTGTGCAAGGTCTGCTACACGACCGAGCCCGAGCCGAAGGTCTCTTCCAAGAAGGCATCTGCCCCGCAGAAACCGGCCGCGCCCCAACAGAGCCCGGAGGCCCTCAAGGCTGCGAAGCGCGCCCGTCAGGCGGAGATTGAAAAGAATCGCCAGCGCGAGTTGGACGACCTTCAGAGCCTGCGCCCCGGCCAGCGCCAAGATGGCGCCGCCAAGAAGGCGCGCGATCAGAAGAAAGAAGCCCGCAAGCAGGGTGACGATCCTGATCGCCAGCAGAGCAAGAAAAAGGGTGGAAAGAAGAAGGGCTCCGGCGCCAAGCCGGAATAACCCCGATCCCAGATCGATGATCCCCGCTCCAAGTGAGCGGGGATTTTTTGTGCCTAGTGGCAAGCTCTTGACAGACCTATAACACTGTGGTATACTAGGCACATCCTCACACGCGTGAGGAGCACTTAAAAAGCAGGATCATCACCGGTTGTTGAGGCAATTCCTCGTCAACCCCAAACCATAAAAGGAGAAACCTGAATGGACCGTGAGGTTATACTGCTTTTCCTCCGGGCGTCTTTACGCCCCGATTCATTCGTGCGGAGTGAGGCCGCACTGATCAAATACAAAAAAGCCCCCGTTAAGGGGGCTTTGCTTTGGCAAAAATGCAACTAAAACGTGTAAAATCGAACTTATGGAAATCGAATATTCCCTCCGAGTTGATCCTGATGACTTTGATGATTTTGAGCAAGGTAGGGCCGGGGGTGGTGGGGGAGGAAAAAAGGGTGAAAAACGACAGGGTGACCTGACTTTGCGAGAGCATGCTAAAGAAGTGCGACAAAATCAGGCTGAAAATACGGTCAATCGGGCTGAAAATTCGGATAAATCACCGGCAGCAGAGGTTCAGGACGTGCTGGAATATATAAAGTCCCAGGATGCCGGTTCGGTAGAAATGAAATGCACAACACAGTATTTAGGCTGGTTGAAGGAAAATATACACGATCCAGATGATTTGGTAATAAATGAAGGCGAAATGAGCAACTGGGAGAAGCTGACGGCTAGTGTCAAGGCGGGTGGTGGAGGTAGGCAAACCAGCCGAAACGCGCGTGCGAGAACTCATCTATTGACCGGTATTCGAGCTTCCGCGGAGGAGTCCCGCCAAGCCTACCCCAACGAAACTATTGTCATGAACAAGATCCGAGAGAGACTTCAAAAACACTTAAAAAATTGGAAGGTAATATTATCAGCCTCGCAAACGGATGAAGACCGCCTCAAGCAGGCACCGGTAGATACTGGGATGCTGGAGGAAGAAGTGCTTAAGAGGCTGGCCACTTGAGCATCTTGGGGTTTGGCATGTTTTTTGCCAAAAAATATCCCCCCGACACTGTCGGGGGGACGTTTGCGCGGGTGCGCGGGATTACTTGCGGAGCAGGGTACGCGCCGCGGTGGCTTTTTCCAGGGCGAGTTCTTCGCGGAGGGCGAGGGCCTTGCGGGCGTTCTCGACTGCGTCGAGTTCATTCGCGGCTTCCTTGAGCCCGGTGCGGGCGATGCCCTTCAGTTCGGGCGCGAAGAGGAGGGCGGCGTCGATGGCATCCTTGCGACCCTGATTGGACGCGGCGGCATTCTCGGTGGCCATCTTGGCTTCGTAGTCGCGCGATACGGCCAGTTCTTCGCGGGCTTCGGTCAGTTCCGCCATGGCGGCATCGTAGGCCGCACGGGCGGTTGCGATCTTGCCCTTGCGGTTCCAGGTCAGGAAGGGCAGGTTGGAGGCATCTCCCATGGCCGTTTCGGCCTTGGCGGCTGCTTTTTGCAGTTCTTCGACCTTGGCCATGACGAACATGGAAGGCTGGGGGGCAACGAATGCGGTTGTGGTCATTTGCGTTCTCCTTGGGAATCTGAATCTGAGGGTGGAGAGTTGGGCGGGTGCCCACTCAATGTACTTACAGTGCTAGAGTATATCACCTAAACCACATTTTGTCAACTATGGGATATTATTTAGCCTATGGTGACTACTTTGTTTTGTGGGTGCTGGGAGGGGGAGCCTCGGTGGTTGAACGAGATTGACCCTGGGTCATAAGGAAGAGCAGGAAGGACCCCACGAAGAAAAGAGCAATGGCGGCCATGAACAGGTTGGGAAAGGTGGCCAGCAAGTAGAGACCACCGGCAAATGAACCGATCGCGAAAAGAATGAGGATCATGAGGTCTCCTTGATGTCAAAGAATGAGGAATTTTAGCAGATTTGCGCTGTGGTGGCCGATGCACGGATCGTATAGCTGAGATAAAAAAAGAAAGCCTCGCACACAATGTCGGGGCTTTATCGGGGAGAAAGTTACATCGTGCGTATGATGAAGAACACCAACGCACCAAGAAGTATTGCAGTGAGGAACATAGTGGCCTCCTTCCTGTAGTTAGAATGGCATATCAGGATCGTCAGCCGGATCATCGGCTTCGATGGCGATTCTTGCCTCCAAACGGGCTTCATCGTCGTGGGTCACGATGGTGGTATCCGCTCGAAGCGGTTGCCACCTTCGAAAAAGAAGAGCATTTTCTCCGTCAGACACAACTTCGTCTCCAATGTGGAAACTGGAGGGAAGTTTGCTATCAGGTAAGAACATGACTTCCGGCCTAAGCTCGGTTGGAGAAATTCTGAGGCTCATCTTGCCCTCTAGGATAAGAACGGTCTCTCCCTCTTCAACGAGGGACAGACGTCCACCGTCCAGAACTTGTAGGCGCATGGCGCACCTCCTGTCTTTTTTAATGTTTGACCGTGGCTATCACGGTTGATATCTAACCCATAATATACCACAAATGTGGGTAAAATGCAAGAGTGGTGGGTGAGTGTATTATTAATGTGAGATTCCTCGTCTACGCTTGGGATGACATCTTGGGAAGGGAGGATGTGATTGCTTTGGAAAGAAGTGAGGAAATGTCGAGAATTGTGATATTTGGAAATTGTTTGGAGTGGTTTGACAGAGAATTGGTGATGACTACTTTACTAAAAAGTGATGTCTTGGTTAATAGATTGATACCATTGGCCGGACAGACACAGTACAAAAAAGAGGCACTTATGTGCCTCTAGAGTCGTTATTATTCGAAGACTTCTTGTTCTTTGGAGATGTATTGGCTTACTTGTCCACGGAGGAGCCTGGTGTGTGGATCATTACGGTTGTGTACTTCGTAAATGGCAAAGATATATTGCCCGGTATAGCTTTCGAAGCCTGCATAGTCAGCCCATGTTTCGCCATTCAGCCAGTATCTCTGACCGACGACTAATTCTTCGGGGATGACGGAGTGGTCAACCTTGCGATTGAGAATAGTTCCCCAGCGAACAATGAGGATTGCATCAAGGAAAAGGAGGACAAGATACATCCCCAACATCGCGATGCCTTTGAGAAGGCTCATGGGTGTGGCGCCGTTGCTGATCCAGGCTAGAAACAGGACGAAAACGGCACTAATGAGCATAAGTGAAGGAAAAGACTTCCAGGCGTACTTAACGGGATTTTTCATTGTGCTCCTTATGAGAGGAAATGTATTTACTCACTTGGTCGAAGGTTAACGCCTTGGCGTCAAGGAGATCGTGCCTTTTGTTGAGTCCGTGAATGTGGAACAAATATGTGCCTGGATGATCAAGCCTGCCAATAAAGACAGCAGCGGTCTCTCCATTTAACCAATAGGTTTGCAGGATTTGAAGATCCGAAGGTTCTATAGGGCGGTCAACCTGACGATGGAATATAGTGCCGGTAAACTTGATAGCAATCCACCAGCCGGCAAGCATAGAGGTTCCCACTCCGACTATAAGCCAGAAGATTCTCTCAAGTGTAATAACTCCTCCGGATAGATAATACGAATTAAGAGTTAAGCCAAAGAGAATAAGACTTCCAAGGCCATAAAGAACAATTGGCCACTTGGAGTATTTGAGAGGGGACTTCATGTTCAGCCTCCGTAGTTGGTTTAAGGTACTATGGGGTTTATTTTATCACTAAAATCCCCGCCGGATGGCGGGGAGATGGCTCTAGCTAAAAACTTCCTGTGAGAGGGAGAAATAGGCTTTGACTTTCCAAGGCGGGATCAGTTCGTAGTCATTTGGATCGGTAAGATCGTTTCTTCCCCAAATCCCGAACTTGAATTGACCAGAGTCTTCATCGTGCCCGTAGTATCTGGCCCAGGTCTCCCCGTTAAGCCAGTATCGAACTTCGGGAGACAACTTCTCCAGAACGACCGGATTGGCGACTTTACGGTGAAAATTAGTGCTGTTCATGAGAGATACCCCGTATCCCATGAAGGCAAATAGAAGCACCACAGTCACGCCTGCGATGACTCGCCCAACTCCAATGATTTCCCCCGCTTGGTGAAGAGTGAAAAAGACGAAGATGATCGTGAGAATACCGCCAAGGGTGAATGTATAAAGCGGGAACATACTCAGCTTAAGAGAAGATTTCATGATTGCTCCTTAGTTGTTAGGGTGTGTTTCGGTGAATTATAGAGCAGTATCAAAGAAATGTCAACTATAGGCTTTATGAAAACCCCCGCCGGATGGCGGGGAATAATTGAGATGGCAGTTACTCGCGGGGGAAGGTGAAATCCTGGAGATCCAAGACCACCTGACCCTGTTGGTTTTGGAGAAAAATCATAGCTCCCTGCATGGAGGCGGTTTTGAACGTCGGTCTACTTGCCAACAGTTTTCTAGCCGCCTGGATGTATCTGTGGCCGTTGTGGCGAACCAAGTGGCGTTCGGAGATCCGTTGTCTGTCCGCGGCGATGGCGTATTTAGCGTTGGACATATGGAACGAGATCATCTCTTTCGATGGCCTGATCTCGTCCTGAAAGGCTTGTTCAACCGCGCACATCAGGCGGCAGATCTCCGGAGTCAGGCTGGTAAGATCCAAGGCCTCTTCGTCGGAAACACCTTGAGCGATGATCTTTTCATTGGTTCTGACTTTGGTCATAGCCTCGGCTTCGGCTTGGTCGCGGTAGGAAGTCCAAGTGCGAACTCCGTAAGCCCCTCCGGTAGTTTCGTCGTACTCAAAAACAACGTTGAAAGTATTCTCAGGCATGGTTTACCTCCGTAAAAGATAAAAATAAGGTTTAAGAGTGCTTACAGTTTTGAATTATATCAAGTCGGTGAGTATACCCATGTGGTAAAACAAAACCCCCGCCAACGGCAGGGGTTGAACGGAAATTTATTTAACGATTTTTCTGATGGCCGAGAGGTACTCGATGCATTTTTCGCGTCCCCAAGCGTGAATCTCATGAGTGCTCTTGGTGGTCTCTTCGTTGGGAAACATTTTGTCGAAGATTATTCGGGGATCGGTTGATTGAATGCTGATGACTCTTTTGCGCCAGCCGATGGTGAAATGAATGCTGTTGACGACGACTTCAAACCAGGGAGCGCAACTGTTACAGGGGCAATATTTGTTTTCGATCGGTGAGAGCCAGATTTCCTGGAACCCGGCTTCGGTGAAGATTTTTTGGAAGTATTCCTGTTCTCGTTTGAGTTGGTTCTGGCGATGGCATTTGTGGTGCCGGTAAGTCCAGATATTGGCCAGGGCTTCGTCACCGGGATTGATGAAATACTCACCTTCCGGCTCGATCCAACCCAACTTATTTGAGGAATCGATGTAAATGTCATTGCGAATGGATTTGCCCGGTTGTAGTCTCCAGACGGCATAGCCGTTCATTTTCCAGCGTCCGACGACGTCAACTAATCTCTGGCCGGCTTTTTTGTTCAGGTCTACAGTTCTCGTCTCGTGTTCTATCACGGTATCGTGACAGTTTTGAACCGTCCAGTGGGTGCCGCATTCCGGACAGAATAAATCGGCAGGAGGTATATCATCACCAATCGAACACGTAAACGAAGATGTTTTGCTGGGAAGAGATGACCTCTTGATAAACGCTGAAAACTCAGTCTGTCTCATAACTTTGGGGAGGTCGGGAAAGACTTGAGCCGCCGGTATATTTCCAGCAGTTGCCACAGGAATCGAAGTAGAAGCGTCCCAGGACGACCCACTCTTGGAGCCGTTCTTTTCGGACATATCCTGCCTGGTGACGTTCCCGGATCAAGGCGTTGAGATTTCGGAGTGAAGTAATGGCATCTCTAATTGCTTCGTGCGAATCGTAGAGCATGGTTATCTCCTTTTAAATTTCAAGTTGCTACAACCTATATTGTATACCAATATGGAATATTAGGAGGCTTGTTAGTTAACCAGTTCTTCGTTGGAGTACTTTTTGTGGAGTATGGGGCGCCAGGCATCATTTTTGGGATTGAGATTCCAGGGGCAAACGGACCTCATCCAGGTAAATTTTTCGGAGATCTCGTGCGTTTGGGGATTGATCCTGGTGTATTGAAAGATCTGACAGTTGTTGATCTTGTCTAGGGGGTCCTTTTTCTTTTTGAGGGCCAGGTATTCGTCGGGCAGTAAGCCTTCCATGATAATGCGGATGGGCCACATCATGTTGCCATGAGTGACCACAATACCGCGTTTATTGGGAAGCTTTCGATAAAGGGTAGCCATAATGCCGACCCGGGCGCGGATGAGTACCTCTGCCAAAGATTCGCCACCGGGAGCAGAAAAGTAAAAGGGGTTGATTTCGCGCTTGTCCATAACATCCGGATACTTGGTTTGTCTTTCTTCATCGGTCATCACGTCCAGATTACCCCAGTCATGTTCGCGGATATAGTCACGAAGGTTCCATTTGGCACCGGGAAGATTGAGGAAACCGGCGGTGCGTTTGGCACGGCGGTAGGTGGAGGCGTAGTAGCCGTCAAAAACTCCACCGTGGATATTTGCGCGGATCCATTTGCCGGCGGCGATGGCCTGTTCGACGCCTCTAAGAGTAAGATCCCAAGTGGAGCTGTGACGTTTTTTGAAATCGTCGGTGAAGAAGCTGTCGTCTCCGTTCTCGGCGGCTTTGACAGCCACATTACCCTCGGACTCTCCATGTCGGACAAAAACCAGTTCAAGCGGGCGGTGATTGGATTTTAATTTGGGCACTGAGTAATATTGTAAATCAAGTGTGATAGAATTTGGAGTATGAGCCAGTATCGTCTTACTACCATTAAACACCGCTCCTTTTGGGGTATGGATTGATGTGGTGAGAGATAATATCGTAATTAGAAGTTACAACTCTCACCTCAAAAGGAGAGTTTTTTGTTTATTAAACATATGACCAACAAATTTGAGGAGTACAAGAAGTTATTAGCCGAGTTCGTAAAGCTGAAAAGTGTTTCAACGGATCCGAAATATCAACCAGAGATCAGGAAAACAGTGGCTTGGTTGAAAAAGAAACTGGAGAAGGCGGAATTCGAAGTGGAAGTTTGGAACGGAAAGACGACTAATCCGGTGGTGTTTGCCAGTTACCATGTGTCAGACGATCTGGACACAGTCATGATTTACGGGCACTACGATGTTCAGCCGGCGGCCAAGAAGGACGGTTGGAAAAATGAACCATTTGATCTTATTCAAGCAAACAATAAACTTTTTGGACGGGGAGTGGTAGACAACAAAGGCCAGATCTTGGCCCACGTTTTCACGGCTAGTGAACTGATCAAAGAGGGGAAGCTTGGTCACAATTTGAAGTTTCTGATTGAGGGCAACGAGGAGACCGGCAACGATGATTTGGCAGACCTCATGAAACAAAATAAAGCTAAGTTGGCCTGCAACGTATTGGTGGTTTCCGATGGTGAATTGACCAACAACAAACCAACCATTGAGGTGTCGCTGAGAGGTGGTTTTAACAGTACCTTGGTTTATAAAACGGGAAGAAACAATCTTCACTCGGGTATCTTCGGCGGAGGTGTACCAAATGCCGGAGCCGAGATGATCAAGTTTCTGGCGAAAGTTTTTAATGCAGACAACTCTATTAAATACGCCGAGTTTTATAGAAGAGCGGATATTATTTCCAAACCCCAGCTTTTAAACAATAAGAGACTGATCAGGGAGGCAAACGATCTCACTGAGTTGGCTGGTGTCAAAATACTCTTGGGTGAAAAAGGAGTCGATTTTTATACCCAAACCGGTTTGAGACCGACAATTCAAATTACGGGTTTGAAAGTCGGCTACACGGATCACGGATATGCCAATATCGTGCCGGCAGAGGCAGAGGTAAGGCTGAATTTTAGAATCGTAGCTTCCCAAAAAGCAGAAGCCATAGCCAAAAGTTTTGAAAAGTTTGTGAAGAAGGTAACGCCCAAGTTTGTTGAGTACGAGTTGAAGTTTAGCGGCCTACATGACCCGGTGAAGATTGATACAGAAAACCAATACTTTGATGCGGTTGAAAAGCTTTTGAAGAAAATTTATGGCAGCAAGGTGAACCGGAAAAATGTTGGAGGAGCGATTCCTTTTGTGGGAGAGGTGAAGAAAATTTTGGGAGTCGATACTCTGATGATTCCTCTTTGTAATGAGGATTGTAATATGCACGGTGCCAACGAAAACTTCGACGTCGATCTGGCTATGAAAGCCTTAGATTTTAGTCAAGAGTTTTTGGGACATACCACCTCAGTTCGTTATAGCTCAATTCTCTGGAAGAAAAAGACAAAAGCAAAGAAAGGAAAAACGTAGACAAATAAACCAATCGTAGATAAGTAAAAAAGCCTTTCTTTGCGAAAGGCTTTTTTGTTGTCGAAAGGGGGTGAGATATATGCCAAGAGAAATATTGAATTCATACGATACGAGTAAGATTCTGTCTCAGGAAAAGTTGCGCTACATTGATGCGGTGACCGAGATGGGGCACAGCGAAATTGTTTACGAAATAACGTGTAGTGGAGAAAGTTCATTGTTGTGTGATTTCTGCGGGAAGGGTGCTAAGTATATTCAACATACCAGGGATCATATGGGTCAGAACTTTGTGGCTTTAACCTGCTCCGACTGTGCACCAAGAGGATATGAGAAATTGTCACAACGGAGAGGGGGAGGGTAGAGTTAAGTGGCAGGGGTGGAAGGTGTCGGACCTTCGTCACAGGTTTTGGAGACCCGGATTCTACCGTTGAACTACACCCCTTTAGCTTCGCTTTGACAGGGACCCAAGCAAGGTAATTTTAGCAGAAATATTGGTGGAGGGAGGTTGCCACGCCTTGTCTACAAGGCTCGCAATGACGGAAGGTTAAGATGGTTTTCGATACGGCTGACGCGTTTTTTCTATACGAGTATCTTGGTCGTCGACATATTTCAGAATTATATTTTGACCCCTTTGGAGCTTGTTGATTTTTTTGTCCATCGACTTGACCTGAATTTCCACTGATTTGACCCGAGTTTCTACCGATTCGAGCTG
>Ga0209212_1003031_pt1 | contig 22841 bp, 21 predicted proteins | sample RifGroC2_FD_183996 | JGI IMG/M metagenome (GOLD analysis project Ga0209212, IMG submission 183996) | Groundwater microbial communities from Rifle, Colorado, USA - Groundwater C2 (SPAdes) (version 2) | ecosystem: Environmental > Aquatic > Deep subsurface > Groundwater | place: Rifle, Colorado... | reverse complement strand
TTTTGCTCTCACTTTGACCGGGTACGCTGGTTCTTGATTTTTGTTTGCCATATGTTTTTCTCTTGCTAATTAAGGTGATTAAAGATGGTTAACCTTTGTCACCCCAATTTAGCATTTTTGTCACCCCATATGGTTAACTCAACATCTTGATACAAAATACCGGATTATCTATATAATATACACATGACAGAAGGAGCCGTCTCTTCGTTTTCGTTTAATGAAATTATAGCCCAAATACCTGTTTCAGTATTATGGCTCACGCTTGTCGTTTTCACAGCGCTGGCTCTTATTTTAGGCCTGGCTCTTGTCTTTCACTGGAATAGATATAAATTATATAGTCCGGCGACCGACACAACCCGGACGGTCTACTTTGTCGGACTTTTGATTTTACTCGTTTTATGCGGAATATTTTCAATATTATATAGTATGTAAAAAAATGTTGAAACTTGACGACAACGAAAAATTAATTATTGTTTTCAGAAAACATATCTTTCATTTTCTGACACAACTTTTTGGAATTATTCTGGTTGCCCTTTTTCCGTTTGTCGCTTATTTACTTTTGGGGTCTTTAATATCTTTTAGCCCTTCGTCTCAATCCGTATATTCCTTTTTATTCTTTTATTTCATACTTCTCGTAATTCTTTGGAATATCGGTTTTATGTTGTGGACCGATTACTATCTGGATATGTGGATTTTGACGGATAAAAGACTTATTGATGTTGAACAAAAAGGACTTTTTTCGCGCGAGGTTTCAAGTTTGCGCCTGGATAGAATTCAGGATATAAAATCGGAAGTCCTGGGGTTAGTCCATACTTTTATGGGTATGGGTTCCGTTCATGTGCAAACCGCCGGAAGTGAAAAAGAATTCGTAATACACAACATTAAAAAACCCGAACAAGTAAAAGAGTTTATTCTCTCCGCATATAACAAACAAATGGAAGAAACAAAAACAGCCCAAGCAGAAAATGAAACAGTTATTGATCATGTTTAGAACTATAATTAAGAGAGTGGGGTGAAATTGGTATGGTTCCCTGTTCCGTTTACCAACGGGACGAAGAGAAAATCTCCTTTTTCCATTTCAATAAACTTGTTTTTTCTCTTTGTCAGTTTTATGAGTTTTTGGGCATATTCTCCCACCGGCGCGAGTAAAATTCCTTCATCCGCCAGTTGTTCTTTAAACTCTTCGGCTATTTTATTCGGAGCTGCAGTTAAAATTATTTTATTATATGGAGCGTACTCGGCAAGCCCATACGAAGCATCTGTATTTAAAACAACAATATTCTTATAGTTTTTTAATTTTTCTTTTGCCTTTTCGGCAAGTTCTTTGACAATTTCGGCACTATAAATTTTCCCTTTTTCCCCGATAATACCGGAAATCAGGGCGGCATTCCATCCGCTACCTGTTCCAATTTCTAAAACTTTATCACCCTTTTTCAGCTCAAGCTCTTGCAACATAAAAGCTACGGTATATGGCTGGCTTATTGTCTGCCCATATCCAATAGAGAGAGGATGGTCTTCATAGACCTCATCTGAATTTCCTTCTGAAATAAAATCTTTTCTGTCAACTTTTCCCATGACTTCTAATATTTCTTTTCTGATTCCCCTGTCTTCAAGTTTTTTGATAAGTTCTTTTTTATTCATTTTTTATCCGGCTCCGGGGGTTATCCTGCGCTCATCCTTCGTTAAAACTACGGAATGATGAGCTTCGGAATAACTAAACCCCCTATGCCGTCTTTCGCTTTATGGGTAATAATCTTTTATACGCAAAAGCTTTCCCTGAACCAGTTTTCAAATATTTTTCAAAGTCCTTTGCTTTTTTAATATTTTCAAAAACGCAGTAAAAAACCAATGTCCATGGCGCGTATGGAGCTGTATATTTTGAAAACTTATTATTGTGTTCACTAACTCTATTTTTCAAATCTGTCGTATAGCCAAAATAGAATTTATTGCCGCTTTTGCTCCAAAGAATGTACACGTAATACATACCGGCATTATAGCCGTTCTGAAGTTGTCCGTCACTAGCGTTATGGACAACTAGACGGCTAAGCCGTTCTGAAGCTTTAGCGAAAGACGGCTCCGGGGGTAGGGATCGAACCTACGACCAATCGCTTACACTTTATCTCCTATTACTAGAAGTGTGGACTATATCATCTCCATATTCACAAATGTGAACTTAGGAGCAATGCGCTTCCGCTGAAAAATTTTCAGAGTACTCCAATAAATGGATAGTCTCTACACCTTCCCCGACTTTATGTCGGGGCTTGGCTCGGGATTACCCTACAGAAGGGCTTCCCCGAATTCACATTGTTTTCATTCCTAAGTTTCCTTAGAAAGCTGCGTTACACCGTCATGCACTTCCATATGACAATTGGCGCACAAGAGGACACATTTATCGATTTCTTTTTTAATGCGTTCCCAAGACCGAGTCAATCCCTTGGAAGAAAGATCAAAATTTTTCTTCTTTGAATCAACGTGGTGAAAACTCAAAGCTCTCTGACACTTTTTATAGCCACACAAAATACACTTACCGCCTTTATATTCCCTAGCCATTTCTCGAAGTTTCTTTCTTCTTTTGCTCACAGCTAGGACCATATACTCTCGACGGTCGGCATAGGTTCGTTTTTCTACTCGTTTATTCTTGGTATACACAAGTAGATTATACCACAAACCTTCTACACAGGCGACCGCTCTACCGCTGAGCTACCCCGGAATCTATTTAAATTTCTAAAGAACTTTTACTATAGTAACAGAAAACGTAGAAAAGACAACCAAAAGGAACATGCTACTCTTTAACAATAACGACTTAATGTTATTTTCTCCAACTTTGCTCAAGTACATTATTATTTTCTTTAAAATAATTATTCATCATCCCTTTCATTGGACCATATCGGAACATAGTGTCGTTTAATCCCGTTATATCTATAACAAATCCTGCAACTATGATAGCTAGAATAAAAACAGTTATTATAATCCAAGGGTTCTTTTTATAAGAAAAATCATATTGGCGAATAAGCCAAATACCTATTATTAAACCTAAAATAGCAAGTAGAACTGTCCACCAAGGAAAATCTGACAACATTTGGTCTAATTTATATTGAGCCCCCCTTCCCCAATGCGCGCGTAATGAAAACCTCGTTAGTCCGATAAGAAAAATTGAAACAAAAACAGAAGATATTAAACCAATCAAGGTTAGAATAGACCCAATAATAAAATATATTCTAGGTTTCATTTTTGCTTTACCAAGATGTATTTGATTCATTACACTTTCTTTTATATCTTTTGGCATATATTTTTCATTAATTTTTTGGCTCTATTAATACGGGTTGCGACTGTTCCCATAGGGATTCTTAATATATCGCTAATTTCTTCGTATGATTTTTCATCAATATAATGTAAAGAAAGAGGTTCAGAATAAAGTAAAGGAATTTCTTTTAAACATTTTTCTACTTTCTCTTTTGTTTCTTTTTCTTCAAAATCCTTTTCAATATCATCATTACTTTTAAAATCCCAATTCTCCAATAATGGGGTTTCTTTTTGATATTTTTTAGCTAAATTTATTGCCTGATTATGAACAATGCGGTAAATCCAACTAGAAAATTTTTTTTTAATATTAAAACTATTTAAATTTATGAAGGCTTTTATAAAAGATTCTTGAACTATATCCGCGGCTCGCTCCTCGTTTTTTATCAAATTATAGGCATAACGTATAAGTTTTTTCTGATATCTATCAATTACGACAGCATAAAGGTCTTGATTAGAGGTTCTGACTTTTTCTATTATTTCTTCATCAGTTAATTCTTTATCCGCGGTCATATTAATATGTTAGCAGTTTTTAAGATAATACATCAAACCCCGATTTAACTCGGGGTAAGATATATTAAGTATAAATTATTAATTCATACAATTACCTCTCCCTAATCCTCGTCCAAATCCGCCCATTGCCCCTTGCCCTGAACCATTTTTTAGTCCCAAGCCAAGCTCTTGCCTGATTTTCCTCGCTCCTTCTAAATCGCCTTTTTCTGCCAATCTATGGGCTTCGGCAAATTTTGCGAAATTATCTTTATTAACAACTTGGGTAACTCTGCCTCGGTTTTGCATAAGCTTCTGCCAAGCAGTGTAATCGTTTGCCTCAAGGGCTTTTTCCATGGCGCTGTGCCGCTCTTCGGAATAATTTGGTCCTTTTACGGCGGGATCCCCCCTGTACGCATTCGCGCTACTTGCAATTGTCCCGGATAACCCCAAAACTAATGCCAATGCTCCCAATCCAAATAATGCCTTTTTTATTCTACTCATTTTGATTGTTTGTTTAATTTTAATGCTAATTCGACCCTATATCCTTAATACAAAGTATGAGTCATTTTTCTTTCATTTTATTCATGCACAACGTTCATTTGAACATCCCTCCAAGGGCGGGCAAATGTTCCAGGTTCGGAGCATCAAAATTAGCCTTAAAAATCAGGGGTTATTTCCCCGCCTTAGCAAAAACCTTAATTTGTGATAAAATTATCATATGAAAAATAAGATTATAATTTTGGTTGTTTTTGCTGTAATATTAATAGTTTTGGTTGGTTTTTATTTTCTCAAACAGGATAAATCAATAAGCGATTTACCAAAAAATATAAAAGATGATGCCGAAAAAAATAATCAGACAGAAAATGAACAACTGCAAAAAAAACTCGTAACCGATGATTTTGAGATTACCCTTCCTGTGGGCTGGGAACAAACCACGCCCGCGATAGGAACTTCGGCAATGGCTGTTAATGAAAACGAAAAGCTTGACGACCCTGCGGCACAAAAAATTAATTTCAAAAGTTATTTTGCGATAAGTTATGACACGCTTCAAAAAAAGAGTTTGAGCGAATACTTACAAAATATTAAAAATACGCTTTTACAAACTATTTCAAATGTTGTTTTCACTAATGAACAGGATATCATTATAGATAATAAACCTGCCCGTGCTGTGGAGGCGGAATTAACCCAACAAGGAGTAGATTTTAAAATTTTAATGGTCGTGATTGCGGGACAACAAGAGGATGTTTGGGTAATATCCTTTAACACAACAAAAAGCAGCTGGGATGGATATAAAGAAATTTTCTCTAACATTACCAAAAGTTTTAGTTTGAAAAAGTAATTATTAATTATTTAATTTTAAAACATTATGAATATTAAAATAAATATTTTAAGAAAAGGAATAGCTGTTTTGTTTTTATTAGGAATTCTCTTTATTTCCCCCTTGGCTCTGGCCCAAGAGCAATATCAAACTTATTCAGGATTTAATAGGTTTACTGATAATATTAGGCTCTTTTTTTCCGGAGGGGATAGCAAGGTTAAGCTGGCTTTGGAAATAAGAGAAAAAGAAGTAAATTCTGCCATAGAAAATGCAAAAAAGGGCAAAACGGAAGAAGCGGTTGAAAACCTTGAAAAAGCCCAAATTAAACTTAGGATTATCCAAGAAAAAATATCGTTAAATACTTCCGAAGAAGTCAAAACAAGTGCGGAAAAAATAAAAGAAAAAATTAGCGGAGACAATCTCCTGGAAGAATTTAGCGAATATAAACTAGAAGAAGAAAAGATAAAGAAAGTGGCAGAACTTACTGAAGAAACTTTTAAATACTGCACAGAATTGGCAAATAAGGGATACGACGAAATGCTGAAAGAAAAGATATGCAATCCCAGTACGGCCCAGGAAGGGTTAGAAGATAGATTAATAGAATTAAAAGATATTCAAATAAAATCTTTTGTCCAACTAATGTTGGATATTAGAAGTTGCATAGATGATCCCGGAACTTGCACTTGTGATGAGGTTCTTAATGCTAGCCAAAAAATAAAATGTGAACAATTAACCGCGTTAGCGATTAAGTGCGAGTATAAAGATGATGAAACTGCCTGCGGCGAATTAGAATCTATGAAACCCACTCCCGGAAGCGGTTTTGCAAAAAGTTTTGTTCCTGGTTTTCTAATGAATTTGTTTTCAGATAAACGTGATATGGTGGAATATGACATAGATCCTTCAGATGGAGTGCCCGAAGAATGTTGGGATAAAAATAATAAGCCGGAATGTGAACAGTATGCTCACTTAAAAGAAACGCGTCTTGATTGGGATGAATATGGGAATTTTATAGGAACGCACAGGGGGAGAGGCGTTCCGGAACCGGCTCCGACTATGCAGGAATCTATTCCCCAATGTTATGATCAAGAAAATAATTTTTTAGCGGAGAAATGCGGGAAAATTACTCTCGTTAGAAATAAAGAAGGATTGGTAAATTATATAATTGAAAAAGAAGTTGATAATATTGTAGATAAACTTGAAAATAATTTGGGACAGCAAACAATTGACGAAAATGGCAAAGAAGGGCAAACCATGATTAATGATTTAAAGAATGAAATTGATGATCTGGAAGGGCAGATTAATGAGAGAACTTTTGCTCCGGGGACACATGATGCCGACGATCAAGAAAACGATATAGAAAATAATGTGATAGAAGGTAAAAGCGAAAGTTCTGGGGATGACGGTCTAAAACCAGAGGTTAAAACAGACATTGATTCTGGCGGCAATAATAGCGATGATGGTTTTACGCCAGAGGTTAAAACAGACATTGATTCTGATTAAATAGGGATTTTGGGTGGAGTATGATAAAACAAAAAGGTCGAATAATTTAAGGAAGGGCTTAAATAAAGAAATAAAAAAAATGAATAAAAATGTTATTATAGCAGTATTAGTAGTTTTATTGGTAATTAGTGTGGGATTTGGGGTATATTCTTTTCAAAAGAGTACTAAAGGAACGGGGTCTTCTCAAGCTCAATTCGCCACTTCGGAACAAGAAAAAGAGGTCTTGCAAGAAAAGATTGATAAAGGACTGGCTTACGCTAAGTCACTGGATTTGCTCTATGAACCCATGCGCAAGCAAATGAATTTAACAACGAAATATTCACTTACTGACGTAGAATGGGTTTCTGAATTTTCAAAAGTCACAAAAGCGGTAAAAGATGATACGCTCAATTATCTTCTTAAAGATATAATGGATGGAGGTGCTACAGGCGAGAAGGCCACTATACGTTTTATGGAGCGTGCCGTTTCCGCAATCATGGATGTTCTAAAATAGATACAACTGCGGACAGTAAAGACCGCATGATGATGGAGGCCAATTGGGGAAATTTCAAGCAAACCAAAATGCTTAATTCGCTATTCGCGTTTTTGCGTGACGGGACCAATAATATAGGGCGGATAATGGCGCCAAAACAATAGACAATGTGCGCTTCTAATTTCCTTCCAAAACAATCGTAACGTTTTTGGTTTGGCTTTCTTTTATATCAACTTTCTGTGAAGGCGGAACGAGGCAATTTTAGTTGCTTCCGCTGCCCGAATTGGACCCGCTGTTATCGTCCTCATCTTCATCGGCATCATCCCCATCATTATCATTCTTATCCTCGTCATCCTCATCATCGGAGTCCTCGTCTTCATCGCCGTCTTCATCCGAATCGTCATCCGACTCTTCTTCGTCGGCATCATCGTCGCCGTCCTCCACTTCTACCTTAAGGACTGCTTCCACCTGGGCGGATGTCAGAGTTGGGAACTGGACGAGAATCGCGGCCACAATCCCCACCCTTGTGTTGGCGGAAGTGGTAAAGGTTGTTTTCTCGTCGTTAATCTCCACCTCCACGATCGTCTTATCCGGAAAGATTTTGGCTTCTGCTTCCTCCAATCCCTTGGCTGTATTTACCGACTTGCCCGACTTGTCATCTTCCAGCTTGGTCTTGATTTCCAAAACGCCGTTTTTCATTTTTATCTTGATTCGCTCTTCTGCGGTGCGAATTTCAAGTTTTGACTTGTCATCTCCATTTTCCTCCTTGAATTTAACAGAAATGTCATCGCCATTTTCATCTTCACCTTCAAACCGTATCTCCAGCTTATTGTTGCCTACTTCTATCTGGGCATCCGAGGGTAGGCCGGCCACATAGGCGTTGAGTTTGGTGATAATGTCGTCAATGCGCGCATCTTCTCCCTCTTGCTCTTTGACATCTGCGAGCAAATTCAGGGTCTGTTCAATGCCGGCGCTGACATTGACTGCCTTCTCCTCTTTTACTTCGGCTGAAACGGTATCGTCGCCTTCGGCCGAATCATCTTCTTTTGACAGATCTTCAATTTCGCTGACCCGCTCTTCGGCAAATTTAATGCGCAGCTCGTTTTTCTTTTCCTCACCGGCCAAAGAAAGCCGCACATTTTCTACTGCCCGGTCCACGCCAAAAAGGACGTCTCCGGGACGGGCGTTGTCGGCCACGCTGGCCGTCCCCCCAACTCCCAAAACAACCATAAGCGCTATAAAAATTCCAATCATAGTTTTGTTTTTTGGTTAACTGCTAATAAGACGTTAATTATACCAAATAATACCTCGTTTACGCAACGCTTGCGGGCGGAATAATTGAAATAAATTTAATTTATGTTAGAGTAAGTTTGGTCCAATAACATCGGGCCCTTAGCCCCTCACCCAGAAATTATGCATTATGTTTATGTGCTAAAAAGTGATAAAGTAGATGAGTTATACATCGGCCAAACAAGTGATCTTAAGCGGCGCTTTGCTGAACATAATGAAAAGAAAAACATTTCAACAAAACACAAAGCTCCGTTTAAGCTCGTTTATTACGAAGCTTACAAATCCAGATCCGATGCTGTCTATCGCGAGAAGCAACTAAAAAGACATTCACAGGCCTATGTTGCTTTGAGGGAAAGAATAAAGAATAGCATCACATGATTTCTGGGTGAGGGGCCCTTAGCTCATCTGGTAGAGCGCCTCTTTTGCAAAGAGGAGGTAAGGAGTTCGAGTCTCCTAGGGTCCACCAAACGAAACATTGTCGGAATTAAGAAAGCGGAGCGATTTTGCGGGAGCCAAAATCGCGCTATCATTTTTTTCAAAACCCTTTCCGCCTACGGCGGAAGCGGTGAATTCCCAAAGTTCCCCCCAATTGAAATCATGAAAGACCTCAAACCAAAATATTTTCTCTACGCGAGGAAATCAACAGAGGATGATGACCACCAAATAATGTCTATTGAGGCACAGCTTTTTGAATTGCATGAATATGCGCGTAGAGAAAATCTTGAAATTCTTGAGGAATTTCAAGAGTCGAAAAGCGCAAAGAAACCGGGTCGTGAACTTTTTAACGAAATGATGGCCCGAATTGATAATATGGACGGCGTAGGTATTCTCGCGTGGCATCCTGATAGACTTGCTCGTAATAGCGTTGACGGCGGGCGCATCATTTATGCAGTAGACACGACCAAAATAGTTTCTTTGCGTTTTCCGACATTTTGGTTTGAGCCAACTCCGCAAGGCAAATTTATGTTGCAGGTAGCGTTCGGACAGAGTAAGTATTACAGCGATAACCTCGTTGAGAATATCAATCGTGGTATCCGCCAAAAAGTCCGTCGAGGCGAGTGGTTGGTGCGCGCTCCCTTTGGCTATGTGAATAATCCGAAAACGAGAAATATCGAACCTCATCCGACTAAATCGCGTATCGTGGTAAAAGCGTTTGAAGAATACACCAAAGGGACGCACACCCTCGGCACTATCGCCGACTTTTTGGCGGATCACGGCGTGAGTACGAAAGGAACGCCACCTGCCAAAGCTTCCGTCGCTCGTATGCTCTCTAATCGCGTGTATCTCGGCTTTACCTATCACAAAGGCGAGTATTACGATGGAAGCTTTGCGCCAATTATTTCTCCGACACTGTTTGAAGCAGTCCAAAAAATGCTTGCGAAAAAATCTCGTCCTCGCGTGCAAAAAGTGCCAAATCATTTTCCATTTGCACAATTCGCTCGGTGTGGTGAGTGCGGAAGTATGATTACGGCTCAATATGCGACAAATCGTTTTGGTACAAAATATACTTACTATCGCTGTACCAAAAAGAAAGGTGTTTGCCGTCAGCCATATCTATCATCTTCCGCACTCATTTTGCAAGCAAAAAATCTGCTTCAATCAGTGTCGCTTCCTCTTTCAGAAATTGAGAACATGGAAAAGCAAATTGACTTGTGGGACAAAGAGTCAATTTCCGAAAGAGGAAGTGTTGCCCAAAATCTTAAAACCAAACTTTCCGAAACGAAGGAGAAGTTAGACAAACTTGTTTCCATTTATCTCGACGGCGACATTGAACGCGACATTTACTTACAGCGAAAAGACCTTCTCCTTCGTCAGAAAGCAAAGTTTGAGGAAAGTTTTAAGGATTTTGGACAACAGAGAAAAAATTGGGTCGAACCCTTGCGGAGTTTCGTTTTGTCTTTGAGAGAAGCCGTTATTTTGGAAAAAGGCGAAAACTATTTCGCATGGAAAGAGTTTTTCCAAAAAATCGGCTCTAACCCGATTCTCAAAGACAAAACGCTTTCATGCAATTGGGGGGAGCTTTGGGAATTCACCGCTTCCGCCGTAGGCGGAAAGAGTTTTGAAAAAAATGATAGCGCGATTTTGGCTCCCGCAAAATCGCTCCGCTTTCTTAATTCCGAACAAGTTTCGTTTGGTGGGCGTTCATACGCTATGCATGAACTCTGGGAGATAATAACACAAAACTACGACTTAATCGAGAAATGGAACAATGAGATTAGGGCTTTTCTGACACAGGAAAGAAAGTTGGAAAGCGAGATTGTGAAGCTATAACATGGTAGAATATAGGTATGATAAAGAAAAAAGACAACCTGACTGACATTGTAGAGCAACTACCAAAGGTTGAGACCTCTGATGATACCAACTCACCCAAAGATCAGCAGGTCAGAGATAGCGATGGAGACATTATCACTTTAGGCAATAAACCACAGAAAAAGTATCGATTAGTTATAAAGGGTAAATCGTTTGAACTTACAGAGAGTGAGCTAGAGAGAATAATAAACGAGGTAGTTGAAAAAGTATCAGATAAATTCGCAGACAAGATAATTAAGGCAGTCGAGGAAAAGCTAAAAAAGTGAGATTTTTATAAGATAGTACTACATAATACGACACGGAAAAAAATTAGCGAAATAAAATCCGACAACAATATGAAAATTTTAGCGGAAAAAGAGGCATATATTTTGAGAATAATTCGAGATCAGCTCGCACTAAATCCTCTTTCATCTGTACGTGGGGTGCAACAAATGGTGGAAGAACAAATTGGGCGTTCAATCAGCGATAAATATGTAAGTAAGTTGATGCACAAAGTTAGAAAACGAGCCGTGGTTGAATCAGATCGAAAGAAATTGAACGAGCGGTTTTCAGAGGTTAGAGAAAGATATCGAGTTTTGTCCGAAAATCTCCTAAGAACAATTTATTGGAATTGGGAATCCTTTGAGCAGATTGGAGTACAGAAACCGACAGAAAAAGAAAGACAATCAGCAATAAGATTACTGGCTCAAATAGAATTAGCTCTTTTTAGAACAGAGCTTGATATAGGGATGTTTGAGGATCGACAACTGGCGATAAGTGAGATGCTAAAACAAGGTATGTTGCCGACAGAACTGCATGAACAGATCATAGGAGTATTTAGAACTTGGAAACTCGGATCACCACATGAACAAAATAGAGTAGAAGTTGTGGCTACATAAAGAGCTATCTTAGGGCACCAAGACAACCAAAACGAGCCACCCAAGGTCTTTACTTAGGGAGTAAGGTTATTCTACGATTTTGATAAATCTAGCAACCAGAGGGAAAATTCAAATTTAGTGAAAATATATGGCAAAGTTCTAAATTTTAGGGTATAATAAGTAAACAATTTAATATATTAGTAATCTAAATCAGTGAGCAATCATTGACATGATGAAGTAAGCCCCCGTAAAAGATAAAAAACTCTTAGTCAGAGTTTGCCTTTTACGGGGCTGTATCTGGAAACAGATGCAGGTGGTCGCAAGATCATCAATCTGGCTAAGAGCTTTTTGCGTTTTAGCTAGGTTTTATTATTAAAAAAAAGAAAAAAACATGGAGAATGATCTCAAAAAAATAAAATGGAAACACGCAGTATTAATAATTGTTGGTCTTTTTATATTTTACAAAATAGCATTTTTTTTCATGGTCGATAGTCCCACGTCAACAATTTCAACTCCTACACCAACGACGCAAGAACCACAAAAAGAAACCACCAAAACAACAGCTGATGGGTTGGTAATTGTTTATAATTCGAATCAAATAACAGCTGATGCAATGTATAAAGATAAAATAGTAGAAGTTACCGGAATAATTGACGATATTGGTAGAGATATTCTTGGTACGGCATATGTGACACTAAAGGGTCCAAGTTATATTGATTCTCCATTAGGTGTGCAATGTATGTTCAATAAATCAAATGAGTCAATGATCGCAGGATTAGGTAAGGGAAAAACAGTAACATTACAAGGAGAGATATCTAGTGTTTTACTTTATGTTTTAATGAATAATTGTCGAGTAGTTTCAAGTTAGTAATTTTAATAAAATTAACAAAATAATTATGGAAAAATCAAAAGAAGAAATTGAGAGAGAGAAAGTAGTAGCAAAAAAGATATGGTATAAGAGGTGGTATGTAATTGTATTTCTTGTCTTAGGTTTTATTTTTATGGTGAAGGTCATGGGAGGTAATTACGATAGTTCTACAACCACTATTCCAGATCCACAAAAAGCAACCAGAGAAAGAGAAACAATTTCCATTGTGTTTGCTAAAGATGTAATAAGAAAAACTTTGAAAGCTCCCTCAACAGCGAAATTTGTTGATGTGCAAGCTTATGAACTTTCAAACGAAAAAGATGTCTGGGCTGTAAATGGCTATGTTGATAGTCAAAACAGCTTTGGTGCAATGATACGAAGTCAATGGGAGGTTCAACTTGATTACAGAGATGGAAAAAATGGAACTGTAAAAAGTATATTTTTTGATGGAGAAAAGATGTTATAAAAATAAATAAAAAAATGAATTCTGATAAACAATGGAAATACCTTAATCAGGATCTTCAAAAATATATAAAAGAAAACAATCTTTATTCGCTCGGAGGAACATATTACGAGATGGCTGAGTTTTTGAAAAGTGAGGGAAAAGATGATAGTAAGCTAAGAGATCTTGGTTATAAAATGAAAGCTAAAGCGGTCAATGAGCATCTAACGAATTACAAAAATTTGGATGTAAGTAATTTAGAAATTATTACAACAGAAAATTCTTGTCCTGTCTGCAAAAAACTCAACAGTAAAACATTTTCACTAAAAGAGGTTTTATCTTCTAGTCCGCTTCCTGTGCGTGAGTGCTCGTTTTTTTGTGGTTGTAGATGTGTCTATGGACCAGCTGTTTGAGTTTGTTTAGTAATTTCTTTATATAAATCACATAGATAAATAACGCTTTTAGCGGTATAATTGGTCTATGGCTAACTTTACTACTACAGCCGAACTTGTTACTGCAATTCAAGGACTTCAAAGCGACGAAAATGAAGTCAAATCAGATACCTATCGGTATGTTATTTACGTTCGTAAATCAACCGATGAAAAAGATAAACAGGTGCGCTCACTCGGAGACCAAGTTGATGTTTGTAAGGAGTATGCCCTCAACAATGGATTGCGAGTAGTAAAGATCATACAGGAGGCAGAGTCAGCTAAGGAGCCGGACATTCGACCTAAGTTCCGGGGATTGCTTGATGATCTGAAAGCTGGTAAATACGATGGTCTCATCGCGTGGCATCCTGACCGGTTAGCCCGCAACATGAAAGACGCCGGTGAGATTATTGATCTACTCGATAAACACATAATAAAGGATCTCAAATTTGCGAGCTTCACATTTCAGAATGACACAAGCGGTAAAATGCTTCTTGGCATCTCATTTGTTATCTCCAAGCAATACTCTGATCATTTGAGCGATAGTGTCACAAGAGGTAATGTGAAAAGTATAGAAGAGGGAAAACTCATCAATCGTGCTAAGCACGGTTACTTCAAAGATCGGAATCAGTATCTTCGACCAGATGGTGCTAATTTCCTTCTAATGAAAACTGCTTTCAAGATGAGATTGGAAGGAAAGACCATGGTTGAGATCGCTACCTATCTCAACGAGAGCGGGTACCAGAAATGGCACAAGGATGGTAAACATAGACCATTCTACATGGATAAACAAAAGGTGCAGAAGTTCCTTATAGATCCTACTTATACGGGTGTATTGATATATGGAAAACAGACCGTTGATCTTGCGACCTTTTATGATTTCCACCCCATGCTATCAGTAGAAGAGTTCATGCAGATTAACCAACTTGGGAACAAATCCGAACTTATCAAACTCGCGAAAAAACATCACAAACGAGAGAACATTAAGGCAAATCTCATGAGGGGTATGGTGATTTGTGATGCATGCGGTGAGGCAATGCACGCAGGTATTACTCCTAAGAAAACTAAAGATGGAGTCGTTCGTTATTTTTACTACCGTTGCGATACCGATGACTGCGATCGTAGTGGCAAGTCCATTCGTGCAAAAGTGGTTATGGACTATATCTACAATTTCCTCGACCAAAAACCATTCTCTTCAAAAGCATCTTACAAGCACTATTCAACTGAGATGAAACGTGTAGCAGAGGAACGGTTGATTGATGCAAAAAAATTACTCCAATCCTTGCAAGCTCAGAAACGAGAGCTTGATCACCGTCTTCTAAAAACTAAGGAGCTGTTTCTGAACGATGAAGATGATGATATAAAAAAGCATTATAAAGGCGATTTGAAACAGATAGAAGAGGGTCTTCAAAATATAGAGGGTACGATCGAGAAGCAAAAAGAGCACATTAAGAAAGGTCAAGGCGGTATTTTGACTTATGAGGAATTTCTCGAACTTATGGAGAAAACGGGGCAGATTATGCATAAAATCAAAAACATGGGTGAGCTCGACTACCTTTGTCGAAAACTATACATGAACTTCACGACAGACGGCAAAAACATAATAAGCGCAACGCTTTCTGCGCCATTCAATGAACTATATCAAGCTAAAGTATCTCAAGGTGGACCCCAGGAGACTCGAACTCCTTACCCCCTCATTGCAAATGAGGTGCTCTACCAGATGAGCTAGGGGCCCTTGTTTTATTTATATAACCGAGAGCTTCCGTTATTGGATATGTTTAGAACTCTTAATTGAATTGACATTCAATTAAGATTGAACTCCAATTTAGCGGGCCACCATCAGTTATTTTAGGAACTTAAAGTATTCTCGCATTAAATTAAGAAAGTTTCAACTTTCAGTCTTGTTTGCAAAAATATTAATAATGATATATATTATTCTCAGCGCATGAGGCGTTTTTTATTTCTGAGCAAGGCGAGGATTTCACAGGTGACGATTTTCTAATCGCTTCACTCAATAAAATCAATTATGGAACGAGATTATCCTTTAGAAAAAGTTAGAAATTTTGGAATTATCGCGCATATTGATGCGGGGAAAACGACTACGACCGAACGGGTGCTTTTTTATACTGGGGTAAAGCACAAAATCGGGGAAGTGCATAAGGGCGAGACTACGACCGACTGGATGGAGCAAGAGCGCGAACGCGGGATCACGATCACTTCGGCGGCGGTGACTTGTTTCTGGACCCCGACTTACGCTTCCGACGACAAAACCAAGAAGCACCGTTTTAATATTATCGATACCCCCGGGCACATTGATTTTACGGTAGAAGTGAAGAGATCTCTTCGCGTCCTCGACGGCGCGGTAGTGGTCTTCGACGGCGTGGCCGGAGTGGAACCGCAGTCGGAAACCAACTGGCGTTATGCGGACGAAGCCAAAGTTCCTCGCGTTTGTTTTATAAATAAACTGGACCGGACTGGCGCTTCTTTTGAGCATTCTTATGCAACAATTTTAGACCGGCTTAGCAAGAAAGCCGTTCGCGTGCAAATCCCGATTGGCTTGGAAGAGAAATTCAAAGGAGTGATTGATGTGCTCCGCATGAAGGCTTATTATTTTGAAGGAGATATGGGTAATAAAGTCATTGAAAAAGACTTAGATTCTTTGCCAGAAAACTTAAAAGCAGACGCAAAGAAATATCATTCTGAACTTGTAGAGAAAATTGTCGAGACGGACGATGTTATGATGACGGAATACTTGGAGGGGATGATTCCTAATATGGATATATTAAAGAAAACTCTCCGTAAGGCGGTTATTACAAATGAAATTTTCCCTGTTTTTGCCGGAAGCGCGCTAAAAAATAAGGGCGTTCAGCTCATACTCGACGCTGTGATAGATTATTTGCCAGCTCCCACGGACATCGCCGCGATCTCTGGTATTGATCCAAACAACGATGATGCGATTATTGCGAGGCATGCCTCAGACACCGAACCTTTCTCCGCTCTTGCCTTCAAAGTCGCAACTGATCCGTTCGTCGGCCAGTTGATTTTTTTCCGTGTTTATTCTGGGACATTGACAGCTGGCAGTTATGTCTATAATCCGCGCACTCGAAACAAAGAGCGCATCGGCCGAATACTCCGAATGCATGCGAACGATCGCGAAGAGGTCAAGCAAGTTTTTGCCGGGGAAATTGCAGCGGCCGTGGGTCTCAAAGACACTATCACTTCGGACACGATTTGCGATGAAAATAGCCCAATCATATTGGACAGAATAATCTTTCCGGAACCGGTTATTTCCCTTAGAATTGAGCCTAAGACTAAAGCCGACCAAGAAAAAATGGGAATGGCCTTAAATCGTCTGGCTCAAGAAGATCCAACTTTCAAAGTTTCTACTGACCAAGAGACTGGCGAGACCATCATTGCTGGCATGGGAGAGTTGCATCTTGAGATCATTGTGGATCGAATGAAGCGTGAGTTTACCGTGGAGGCGAATGTTGGCAAGCCGCAGGTGGCTTACCGCGAAACGATCAATGGCCGCGCCGAAGCGGAAGGAAAATACATCAAACAATCAGGCGGACGAGGAAACTACGGTCATGTGAAGATCAAGGTAAAGCCAATGGAAGTTTTGACCAAAGAAGAACTAGAAGATTTGCCAAAAAACACCAAACGATCTCCTGGATTCGAATTTGTAAATACGATAAAGGGAGGAGTTATCCCGCAGGAATATATTGCTCCTTGTGAAAAAGGATTTAAGGAAGGATTGGACAGGGGAGTTTTGGCTGGATTCAAAATGGTCAATGTTTCAGTAGAACTTTGGGACGGAAGTTACCACGAAGTGGACTCCAACGAAATGGCGTTCAAAATCGCCTCTTCTATGGCGGTACAAGATGCTTGCCGTCGAGCGAATCCTGTTATCCTAGAACCGATGATGAAAGTGGAAGTAGTCACCCCGGATAAATTTATGGGAGATGTCACCGGCAATCTCTCTTCCAAGCGCGCTCTTATCGAAGGTATGGAAGACCGGGGAATGAATAAAGTTATCAAAGCCATAGTGCCGCTATCGGAGATGTTTGGTTACATGACAGGCCTAAGGTCTATGACTGAAGGCCGCGCGTCATTCACAATGGAATTCTTCCGTTACGACATAGTCCCTAATAATGTTGCAGAAACAATAATATCGTCTAGAAAATAGTGCCAAATAATGCCTGCCCCGTACCAAGCCGAAGGCTTTGGTTCGGGGTGGCTGAGACTATTATTGCGGCGAGAAAGTAAACTCTCTGGTGTACCAAAACAAAATCCTAGTCCAATGTTTATTTGTTTCGTAATTCAGAGTACAATAATATAAATTAAGACATAATATTCACACCTATGTTTACTTATAATAATAAATGTTATAATGCTTCACATGTCTAAAAAATTATCTCTGTCCATCATCTTGTTGATAGGAGTGACTTTAGTGGGGGCTTTTCTTGTTTACCAAAAAAGGGTTCGTGATTTATCTTCTCTTTTACCTCGTTCCCAGACCGCCGCTGTAATTTCTGGAACAGGATCCGGCCTTGTGGGGTGGTATAAATTTGATGAGAAGAGCGGGAGTGTTGCTTTTGATTCTTCGGGTAAAGGAAATGATGCGACTCTTTACAACAGTCCTGTCTGGTCTTCTGGAAAAATTGGAGGCGCTTTGAATTTTGGCGGGGGAGGCTATGTTAAGAGTGATTTGGTAACTTCAAATACTGCAAATATTACGCTGACTGCTTGGGTTAGAGTAAATTCCACAAGTAATATTAATGGCAATATAATTTATTTAGGTAGCAGAGAAGTAAACAGGGAAGGATATGGTTTGGTTATTAACAATGGGGGATGTGATGCGGGCTCTAAAATTTCTTTAATGTTAGAAGGGATATCTTGTAACTCTTTAAATACGAATATAGATTTAGGAACTGGAAGCTGGAAACATATAGTTTTAACAAGAGGCAGTCAAATTTGGAAACTTTACGTGAATGGAAATCAAGTGGGAAGCGGGTCTACTAACCCGAATGCTTCTCCTACGACTCACACAATAATCGGATCTCAACTTTTTGGGACTGGACCTGGCAATATTTTTTCCGGCGATATTGATGAAGTGAGAATTTATAACAGAGAATTATCTTCTTCAGAGGTTGGAGATTTGTATAATTACACTGGCGAGGCGCAAGTTTCTAATCCTCCACCAGCTTCCAATAACAATCCTGAAGTAAATGCTGGTGCCGATTCTTCTATAACATTACCCTCTAATACTTACTTCCTTTCAGGATCAGCATCTGATTCTGACGGCGATTCTTTGACTTATTCATGGAGCAAGACGAGCGGTTCTGGCACAGCTACTTTTTTGTCGGCAAATTCTCTCTCAACTCCCGTCACTTTTTCTCAAGCCGGAAGCTATACTTTAAGGCTGACAGTTTCCGATTCAAAAATTTCAGCGAGCGATGAGGTTGTTGTGACGGTAAATCCGGCTCCCGTGGCGCAAAATCCAGTCTCTCCTCCGGTTTCTGATACTTCGCCTATTTCCGGCGGCAAAACCTGGTATGTCTCAAAAAATGGCAACAACACTCTAGGCAATTCGTGGGCAAACGCTTGGAACGAGCTCAATCAGATAAAATGGGCGTCAGTCAATCCGGGAGATACTGTTTTCATAGACGGAGGCGCGTCGAGCATGAGTTACGGAACCATTATGAATACGGATAAGGACGGAACCGCTTCGGGAAGGATCACCATAAAACGCTCGGAAGAACCCGGTCGCAACGGCAAGGTGATTACAACCAACGCCATGCGCATCTGGTCCCGCTACATCACTCTTGACGGAGGCGATTACAACAAATTTGAAATGAATGTCGGAGGAAAGAACGGCTTGAGCGTGGTTATGATCGGCTACTGGAACGAAGACGCTTCTTTTTCTGAAATAAAAAATATCCATTTTATCGGCCAGGATTGGCTGGAAGACGCGGGTAAAAATTGCAACGATCAGAACAATCCGCAGATTTGCCATAATGCCGGAAGTTTGGGCATTTATTCTCCGAATATTTTAGTGAGCCGCAACAAGTTTACCCGAAGCGCCGGAGAAGACATGCTTTCCGTTTTCGGCGCGGCTAATTCCGTCATCGAGCATAACTACTTTACGACACTGCGCCAGTCGCCGAGCGCTTACATACACCGCGATGCTATCCAATTAAATCCCGCCAATCCGGTCGGCACCTCCCTCACTGTCCATTACAACCTTTTTCAGGATATCGCTAATGATGTCATTTTAAGCACGCCGGATTCCGTGAGCGGCGGCAATTGGGGAGCGATGGAGATTTATGGGAATGTTTTTAATAACGTGAACCGCGGAATTACGGTTTGGGACAGGGTGCAATCGGTTTCAAAAATTTCTATTTACAATAACGTTTTTCACAACGATTCATCGCGCGCTACGGGCCTGACAGTGGCGGCCGATCTTGTGTCCCCGCGCATAAAGGAACTTTACGCGAAGAACAATATTTTTTCCGGCAAAATCGCGGCCATAGGCCTTGCGGGCATCCAAAACTCTCTTTGGTCCGGAACTACGGCGGGCTTTGCGGCGGGAAACGGCAACATTCAAGGCAATGCTAATTTTATGAACGTGGCAAATCCGGTCGGCGCCGATAATGTTCACGGTACTTCCGACGATGGTTTTAACATCCAATCCGGAAGCTTGGCGATTGACAGGGGTATGGCGCTTGCCGGCGCGTATTCCGCAGATATCACCGGAATTTCCAGGCCGAGAGGGTCCGGCTGGGACATCGGCGCGTATGAATACACGGGCTCTGGCGGAATCGCGGCCATTTCAGATTCTCCAACTCCGGTAAACGGCCTTTGCGGGGCGGCGTTGAATTCATGTTCTGCCGGAGACTTGAACGATATTGCCGACTCCATTCTAAGTTACCTTTGGAATTGCTCGGGCAGGGATGGAGGGTCGGGAGCTTCATGCAGTCTGGCAAAATCAGTCGCGCCGCTTCCGCCAGCGCCTGTTTCAGCAAGCGCGTATCATGTCCGTCCGCCGGGGCAAAGCTATGGCAACGGCAGCGGCTTGGACTGGAACAATGCTTATGCGGGGTTGCCGGCTACTCTCCAGAGAGGAGCAACTTATTACTTGGCCGATGGAACATATAACGGCTACGCCTTTGACGATCCGGCCAATGGAAGCAAATGGATTACAGTTAAAAAGGCGATTGAATCAGATCATGGAAGCAATGTAGGGTGGAATGGTTCAATGGGTTTAGGAACAGCTTTGTTTAACGGCAGTCTTGTTTTTCTGGCCGACTATTTTGACATAAACGGCCAGCGCGGCGGCGGCCCCGGGTCATGGACGGGCGGTTTTGGTTTTAAAGTCAAGGGTTCTTACGGCGGCCAGCAGTTAGTTGTCGGCCAGCAGGGAACGGCGAAAGCCAATTATGTCAAATTAAGCCATATTGACTTAGAGCACAGGGGAGTGGACACTTTTACTTCCGACAGGGGAATCAATTTGCCGGGCGATAACTGGACCGTTAGCTATGCGTATATTCATGATTTGGGCGGCACGCCCATTGTTTCCGCCGGAGCTAACGGATTTACTTTAGAATATTCAAAAATTGCCAGAAATTCTTCCGATGCCGCCCGGCATTCGGAAGGAATCGCCGATCAGGGCAGCAACGATGCGACTATTCGTTATAATCTTTTTGAAGATGTTGAGGGGACAGGCGTTATCGTGGTTTTAAACCGCGGAGGCGCGCACTATCGCGCCGATCGGTGGAAAATATACGGCAACGTATTTTATTGGACAGCGGAAGATTTATATAATCGGGAAAGCGTTTCTAACGGCGTGATTGCTGTAATAAACGGTGAATATGCTCGAGATTGGCAAATTTATAACAATAGCGTGGTAAATTTTCGGCCGAAGCGGGGCAGCACAGAAGGAGGGAATGGAGGTTTTAATTTTGCCTATGCAAACAATGATGATCCAACTGATGCAGGCACGAGGAAGGTCTGGAATAATGTTTGGTACAAGATTACAGGAAATGCGCCACTTTGGAATGGATCGGCTAATCTTCGCTCCAATTGGTATTATCTTGTTCGCGACGGAAGAGATCCGATTTTTTTAGGTTATAAAGATGCAATGTTCGCCAGCGAGACAGATGTCCAGATCGGCACAGAAGATCCTTTTGTGAATTGGGCAGCCGGCGACTTTAGGTTGAAATCAGCTACCAGAGTGGCTAATTCTGCTTTAGGGTCACCTTTTAATATGGATCTTGTGGGTAATCGGCGCGGCGGTGATGGTGTTTGGGATAGAGGCGCTTATGAATATGGTCTTGGCGGGTCTTCCGTTGGCGACACCATACCCCCATCTATTGGAATTGTTGTTGATCAGGATCCTCCTGAGATTACCATTTCTGGTTCCACTGCAACTCTTCCTCAGGGCACCGATTCCGTCTCTCTCTCTATCACAACCGATGAGATTGCCGTGTGCAGGTGGGGGAATTTATCTAATACCCCGTATGCATTTTTACCCAATGCTTTCATTGCCTTAAACGGAGGCCTTTCTCACACTACAACTATAAATAATCTTGTGAACGGAGCAAATACTCGGTACATTCGTTGCAGCGATGCCGCAGTTACGCCTAATGTGAATGCTGCCGACGCAATTGTTGCAATTACTGTTTCTTCCCCGATTATCTCAACCGATAATGATAATGACGGAGTGTCCAACGCGGTGGATACCTGTCCCAATACTCCAGTGGGCATAGCTGTAAATCGAAAGGGTTGTCCATCGCCCAGAGCTGCTAAGTTCTCAACAGTTACAGATCTTTCTAATACGGACTTACGTTTCGTTCCGGCCTTAGAATTGGGCAATAGTTTTGGCAAAGTTTCATTTACCGGTCCGGTTATTTTAGTCAGAAACAATGACGCTCTCGACATTGACTCTAACCTCTCCATCGCAAAAAGCACTATTTCTCTAGATTCTACTCGTCTTCCTGAGCTCAACAAAGGAGCCACGATTACCCTTTACAACATTTCTGTTCGCAATCCCGCCGCCTCGATATTCAAGGATGGCGCGATTTGTTCTCTCTGCCATGTTATTTCATATAACAGCAATACCCTTATCTTCACCGTTCCAGGTTTTTCCATATACACTATTAGTGAATCCATCATGCCGCCCAATATTGGCCCTGTGACCGCAAGTTCAATCACCACTTCTTCCGCCACGATTGCTTGGACTACTGATGTTTCTTCCGACTCAGTCGTTAACTATGGCACGACTGTGGCGTATGGCATCCAATCTTCCGCTCAAGGCGCTGTCGTGGCGCACTCGGTTACTCTCTCCAATCTTACCCCGAACACTCTCTATCATTTTACTGTTTTGTCCAATGATACTTTAGGCAATACCGGCACGACAGGCGACTTTACTTTCACTACGGCGACAGATCCCAATCAGCCAACCGATCTTTGTCCAAACATTGACGGAGTCCAAGCTTCCGTCCCTCCGGGTATGATCGTAAATTCAAGTGGAAATTGTGTTGTTCCTAGTGGCGGCGGCGGCGG
>Ga0209212_1003029_pt1 | contig 22847 bp, 21 predicted proteins | sample RifGroC2_FD_183996 | JGI IMG/M metagenome (GOLD analysis project Ga0209212, IMG submission 183996) | Groundwater microbial communities from Rifle, Colorado, USA - Groundwater C2 (SPAdes) (version 2) | ecosystem: Environmental > Aquatic > Deep subsurface > Groundwater | place: Rifle, Colorado... | reverse complement strand
AGTTTTTATTTTCTCTTCAACTTTTTTTGCAGACTGATAAAACAATTTTTCCTTTGTATGTTGTAAAAAATCACTCATATAGGTAAAACAAAATTTCCAGTATGGAGTAGTATCTACATCCTGAATAATAAGTATTCCATTATTTTTAAGGTTTTCATATATATTTTTAATTAAATTATCCTGTATGTCGGGGGGAAGGTGATGAAATACATCAGACATAACAACTGCATCACAGGAAGGAAAACCAAAGGCTGTTATATCCTGCCTTACAAATTCAATATTTTTTCTTCCATTCACTGTTTTTTGTGCTATTAGAATTCTCTTTTCTGCTGAATCTATGCCAATAACATTTCTTTTATCAGATTTCAAAGCAACTAAATTACTTAATAAACCATAGCCACAGCCAACATCAATAATAACTCCTTCTTCAGGGAGAAGGGATTCAATTTTTTGAAAGGGACATAATCTCCATCTAATATTTAGGTAAGCCTTTTCTTTGTATGTTAAATTTGGATAAATATCACGCAGGTAATTGGGTAGTTTATGGTTGGCTATCATATAGAATTACTTACTAACTTAATTACAGAAATCTCTGGTGGACATAAAAATCTCATAGGAAATAGATTCGTCCCAATTCCCTGATTGACATACATCTTTGTTTTATTTACTTCAAACAAACCTCTGCTATATTTCCTGGGGGAATTTAATGGAAGGGGCGTCCATAAATATTCTATAAAAGGAAATCGCACCTGACCACCATGTGTATGTCCTGCTAAAATTAAATCAGGTTTATAACCGTTAAGATATTTAATAACTGATGGGGAATGAGAAAGAAGGATATTTGTATATCCATTTGTATCTTTATTTATAATATTTGATATATCAGGCTTACCATACATTGAATCCTCAATGCCTAATATATTAATATGAACTCCATCAATATTAACCGTATAACTTTCGTTAAATAATAGCTTAACGCCAACATCTGAGAGAGATTTTTTCAATTTATCTGTATCTACTTGCAATACAAAGAATTTTTTATAATCATTATTACCAAGCACCCCATATATCCCATATCTTGGCTTTATTCTTTTAAATATTTCCGCACAAGCACCAATTCCATTATTATTTTTAATGAAATCGCCCGTTACAAATAATATATCAGGCATTAGTTGATTGATCTTATCTATCAATTTTCTTTCTAAACAACCAAATTTTTTAACATGTAAATCTGTAATATGAATAATTTTAATTTTATCCAAACCATCGTTTTTATTATTAATATTAACAGATATATTCTTTATTATAATTTGATATGGTTCAACAAGGAGAGAATATAAGAGCAATAATACAATAATAAAATAAAAAACAATCATTTCAAAATAACAACTTCTTCATGAAATTGAACAATATTTCTTCTATTCATCAATTTAAACCACCCCATTGTTGCAAACATAATATAAAATGGTATAAGAGGAACGGCATAACGAGCATAACCAAATGTTAATCCATAAAATAAATTAAAATATACAATAATCATAAGAACCGGCAAGAATTCTCTCCATTTGTTCCTGTATTGATAAATACCATAAAAAGCCAGACATAAAATCGGATAAGCGAATAGACGGGTTACTCCTCTGATTATGGAAGTTAATCCCTTTTTTATGCCCTCTATTTTCAAAACTATATATTCTTCATTTAATAATGGTAAATATACAAAAGCAGTCATTTTTATTAATTCTAAAGGCGTCTGAATAAAATATTTTATAGGGTGAGCTTTAATTTTATCTAAAGCCTCTGAGGTAAGAAAGTTATCTATTTCCACATCATTTAATCCACTTCTCTTTAAATTATTCATCTTCAATTCACTGATTAAATCTTCCATAAGGCTAAAGTCTCTTTTTGCCATAAAATCTCTCCAATATTTTTCATCCTCTCTTCCCTTAACAACTGCTTCAAACTGATCCATAAATGTCTTGCTTTTGCTAATTGCATCAGGATAAACAGCTTTTCCGAGCGATTCCGAGAAATAATAAACTGCTGCATACTTATAATCATCTAAGCTGAAATCCAGTTTTATTGCCCTGCCATATAATGCCTTTCCTCCCCGTGGGGCAGTCATTTTTAATGTTTCAAATAGATAATAATTTCTATATAGCCAAGGTGAAATTATAACTAAAAATGAAATGGTAAGAAGCATAGAAGCTGCTAAGCCTTTTTCCTGCTTTGAGATAATTATACAAATAATTAAAAAAGGGAGAAAATAAAGCATGCTTGCTTTACATAATGTTAATAAACCCAACAAAAAACCATTTAATATAAATAAGATATTTTTTTTATACAGCAGCATAATGGTAGATAAATACACGAAAATAACTATTAGAAAAATAAATAGAGACTCTGATAAGAGATAAGAGGTTTGATTCGCCATGGGTGGACAAATTGCAACTAAAATTGATGAATAAAATGCAATCTTGCTATTTATTAATTTTGAAATAAGGATATAAGTAAAAATAATCGTAAGAGAAAATATCAATATTTGTATTATTCCTACTATTAAAAATAACTCTCCGAAAAATTTATATATTACAAATAAGAAGAAGGGATAAAACGGTTCACGGGCAATAGTAGGATAAAAGGGAGATTGTTTTTCAAGAGAAAAAGTTTTATATTTTAATAAATTTTGTGCAATTCTATTGAACTGTATCTGGTCGCCATCGCCTGTTATATCCGGCGGGAAAAATACACAAAAAAACAATCCTATTAGTAAAGATATTATTAAAAGAATTCTAATCTCTCTATTAGTAAAATCCATCAAGAAAATCTCTCTTTTAAGATTCTTTTAATAATAACAAAAGTATCCCATGCTTTAATTTTTGAATTACCGGTTCTTTTATAATAAGGTATTGCTATTTCTTCTATTTTAAATTTGTTTTTCAGCGCTACTGTAGTTATCTGCGCCTCAATATCAAAACCCTCTGCAGTTAATAGTTTTTCAAATTTTTCAACCTTAAGTGCCCTCATGCCAGAATTTATATCTTTGAGTTTAGAACCAAAAAGTGAATTCACAAGTCCTGTATGAAAAATATTAACTAAGCGGTGAGAAATTTGGATGTCCTTCATATTGCGAGCCCCAACCACCAAATCATATTGAGGGAAAAATTTTAGAAGGTCTGTAATCCTCTCTGCAGGGTAAGAATTATCGCAATCTATCAGCACCAATACATCATATCCTTGTTTTAAAGCAACTTCCAATGCCTTTTGAATACCATATCCCTTCCCTGAACCATCTCGCTGGTATACAGGGACGGAATTTCTCTGTGCAATTTCAATGGTGCCATCTGTAGATTTCTCATCAGATATAATCAAATCATAATTCATTTTTTTTATTCCGTCTATCATTGCATGGATGCTTTCATTTTCATTTCTGGTAGGAAGGCAAACTAAGGCTTTCATAATGCTCCTGATGTTAGGTACTTTTTATACCAAATATATGTCTCTGCAAGGCCTTTATCTAAGGTATACTTTGGAGACCATTTCAAAACTTTCCTGCTCTTTTCGCAAGATAAATATTGATTTTTAATTTCACCTGTCGCATTGTTTATGATTTTAGGTTTTATACCGGTTTTACCGCTAATTTTTATTATATTTTCCACCAATTTTAATACAGTGATTGGTCTTTCAGCGCCAAAATTAAAAGCCTCTCCTTTCATACCTTCCTTGTCCATATACTCAGCCAATGTAATGTAGGCAGAGACAGCATCTTTGATGTAAATATAATCTCTAATATATGTTCCATCACTCCGAATAACAGGATTTCCTCCATTAATTATAGACCGTATTGTGTCAGGAATAATTCTATTAAAATTCAAATCACCACCACCGTATATATTGCCGCATCTTACAATATTAATCGGTAAGTTATAGGTGTAATAATATGTCTGTGATAAAATATCTGCACATGTTTTAGATGCGTCATATGGATGTCTACCCTGTAAATTGAAATCTTCCTTATAAGGTAATTTTTTATGTTCTCCATACGCCTTATCGCTTGATGCCACAATAATCTTTTTTACTAACTTAGTATTACGGCATGCCTCAAGAATATTCCATGTGCCTAATATATTACTTTTAAATGTATTAACAGGGGATTTGTTTGCAACTCCCACAAGAGCCTGAGCTGCAAGATGAAATATTGTATCAATATCATATTCAACTAACACTCTTTCAATTAGATGATAATCTTTCAGAGAACCGTAAACAACATTCATTCTATTGATAGCCCCATTCATGTATAACAACGAATGGGGTAAAATATCTCGAACCAAACCTACTACATTTGCACCTTTCTTTATTAGAGAATCTGTCAACCATGAGCCTACAAAACCAGTGCATCCAGTAATTAATACATTTTTATCTTTCCAAATATTCATTATCACTCCACTTATGCCAAGGGGATTTTCCTGATTTCCATATTTCATTCAGTTTAATCGTATCTTTATATGTATCCATACATGCCCAAAACCCCTCATATTTATAGCCTGCAATTTGATTATTTCTGACTAATCTAACAAGCGATTGAGTCTCTAATACATCGTTTTCCTCTATATATTTAAAAACTTCACGGTTAAAAACAAAAAAACCGCCATTAATCCAATTTGATATAATTGGTTTTTCTTGAAACTCTAAAATATCCCCTTTTTCGTCAAGACTTACTATACCAAATTGACTCATCGGTTTTACACATGTAACGGTAGCGATTTTCTTTTTTGTCTTATGAAATTCGATTAATTTATTCAAATCTATCTCCGAAAGGCCGTCGCCATAAGTACAAAGAAATATATCATCTTTTTTAATATATTTCTCAATCCTCTTTATCCTTCCACCTGTGTTTGTGTCTAACCCGGTATCTGCAAAAATAATATTCCAATCCTTAATATCATCATAATTATGTTTATTTTCAGAAACCTTTCCATTCATCAATTTAAAGTCATGATATTTCCAAGCCTCATAATCAACAAAAAATTCCTTTATCTTATATCCTTTATACCCCAAACAAAGAATAAAATCTCTAATACCATAAAAAGAAAATATCTTCATTATATGCCAAAGTATTGGCTTGCCTCCAATTTCTACAAGCGGTTTTGGTATGCTCTCGGTATGCTCTTTTAATCTCGTTCCTTCTCCGCCACATAAAATAACAACTTTCATAATAATGCCTTATAAACCACTATTTTCTTATCTTTTATTTTAAATGTATTTAATTCTGTCAGTATCAATTTTTTATTTAACAAATTTATTTGATCTTCTTTCAATATCAATATTGATTCTCCACTGATAGAAGAATCGTTTCTAACCTTCCTTTTTGAGTAATACTGTAGATAATATTTTTCATCATACCATTCTTTAGGCACTACTACTAAATCTGATAAGGAGGTATTTGATTTGACCCATTCTCCGATGATTTTAGTCTCTCTTGGTATAACATCAGCAATGGTTTTTGTATATGCAAAAAACATAACAGATAATGATAATACAATAATAATTGATGGGAAATAAATAAGGTTTTTATAGTTCATTTCTTTTAGTATATCTTGCGTTTTTTTAATACCATAAGCAGACCATATAGCCATAATTGGCACAATAGGTGTTATTAATCGAGGCTGAACATGGAATATCATTATCAATAAAATAATTAAAGAGATTATAGCTGCCATAAAAATAATAGATACCTTCATTAATTCAACATTCCGTAACGATTCAATAAGCGCAAATCCAATAAATGGATACAAATAAAATGGTAATACCGTTGGAGATGGAAGCACATCTAATAAATTCCTAACATTTTTGACAATTCTGGATAAATATGCGATTGGCTTTTTTTTAATTGCATTTAATATGCTGTAATTGTTTTCTTCGCCCGAACCGTAAATTTTATATCCATATTCTGATAAATCATCAGAATCGCCTTTAATTTTATCAGCTACCCCTTGTCCTGATATAAAAGCAACATATTGATATTTTTTATCACCACCTAAAGACCAATTCCCCGTTAAATTATGTAAATATAATAAATGTGGTATAAATACCAACATAAAACAGCATGCAAAGATAATACCTTTTTTTGAAATAGTTATATTTATCTTTTTTTCCTCAAAAAGCGATATTAAAATAATTATAAATAATAATGAAAGAAATATAATTAAACCTTCTCCTCTTGCAAGATATGTCAATCCAAGTAAAAAACCACCATAGCCATAATATTTTGCCTTTCCATCCAAATATGCAATTATTACAAAATACAAGCTACTATATAACAAAAATATGAATATAACATGCCTCATTGAATAATAAATGGTTGTTGATAAGGCAGGAAGAAAAATTAGCAATAATGTGCTTATAATGGCAGTTTCCATTCCATACAATCTTAATGAAATTAAAAATACTGGTATTATAATAGCGCTGCTAAAAATTATATAATATATTTTTGGCGCAATATCTATATTGCCTGCAAAAAGATATATCACTCCGCAAATAATAGAATAAAGAGGGGGATGATTTTTGTAAGGCTCCATTAACTCCTTTTCTGCCTCTGTAAATGTATCCTTAGACACTATTTCTCTCGCGATATTTAAAAGTCCGGTGTCCTGTGGGCTTATAAAATTAATCTGATTTATAAAATATCCCTGAATCAATGCGTTTAAAAAAATCATTAATAGTATTAAAAAAATTGTCTTAGTGGTTCTATTTGGTTTGTAGTCAAAAAATTTTAATAATCCTGTCATATTAGCATTATTCAATCTATTTTGCAGTAAAGGTCCATTAACACTCGAATCGGGCTCAGCTCCTCTTTTTGACCTATAATCTATGTTGTCTTTGAGAGCTTTTCTTGAGTCAACTTGACTATCAGCTCGACACTAATCATTTGTTCGATATCCTCGGGTTCAAACTGGACTCCAAATTCCTGTTCAAGTGCTAACACCAAATTCAGAAGTTGTAGTGAGTCCCAGTTTTCGATAGTAGTAGAAGATGATTTGATAGTTACTTTCTCTAATGGGACATTGAAGACATTAGCAGCAATCTGCCGTACTTGATCAAAAATATATTCTGTCATTTAGTATTTTCTCCTTAATCAGAACTTGACGTTTAATCCACGGCGGTGACACAATTTGTCCACAAGTCAGGTCAAATTCCCAGAAAGATTCGCCGTCTCTCTCCATGACACAAGTAAAGCCATGTAAGCTATAGAATTCTCTAGCAGGGGCATTCTTTTTAGTGGGCAAATACCAGCCAACCAGCCGTTGAATGCCTTCATTACTGGATTGTTCTGAAATAGTTGCCAGCAACGCTGTTTCCACTGTACGGTTAATGACACGACAACTCAACAGAAATGTATCAATCTCACAAATCTCTCCATTATAGTGAGTAATTGACACGCCTACTAAACCGTTGTCACCAAAACAATCGCGCATCCGTAATGTGTACACTCGACTGTTTGGGTTAGCAGCCATTTCGATGATTTGCTGTTCACTATATCGCCGGGTAGTCAGGTTGAACTGATTTGTCTTCTGAGTGAGTTGGGACACTCGTATCAATGTTTCTTGTGTCATCAATGAGATTTCGACTTCTATCTGCAACGACCGATAAAAGTCTTCAAGAGAAATTGCACTCTGTTTTAACTCTGTACGCAGACGATAATCAGTATAGTGGCGCCCACGATCACGATCCTCGGCTGACAGAGCTACCCGCTCAAATACAGGGCTATCACGTAGTGCTTGGGCGTAGCCTATTGGATCATCAGGCAACTCAATAACAGTAACTTCAGGCAATTGGCTACGAATCAATTGGCGCTCGACCGCATTGTCGTCCAGAAAAGCTATGGCATCCATGCCGATATTCAATTCAGTGGCAATCTCACGTAAATTCTCTATCTTGTCGTTCCAATTGATGCGCAGCGCTGCAAAATGCTTTGGACGAAGCAACATACCATGATGATGATTAAGAACTTCCATGGCATCAAATAGATTGTTCTTACTGCATACGGCTAATATGATACCTCGATTATACAGGTCTAAAATTACCCGCTGCAGTGTCTGATAGATAGCACCAGGATACTCCGGACCAAGCTTAATACCAGTCATTCCATCCTCGCCGATAACTCCACCCCAGAGCGTATTATCGAGATCAGTGACAAGTACTTTGCATACTTTACCTATCAGTGGGTGTAAAAAACGCAACCATTCATTCGCCAGATGAATGAGACAATTAGCTGCAATTGGCATGCGCATAGTCATCCACTTGCGATCATCATACCAGAACATCCGTCCATGGCGTGAAACAAGCGCATCATAGTCAAGAACATATATACCACTATATTCAACCGATAGGTGAAGCAGTTCCCGGTTAATATGCCGAATAACCCCTATTTGGCCAGTTTCTGATTGAATGTCCAATATACCATTATTAGGTTTTAAGGGGTGTTCCAGCGAATGCAAAATAAGATGGGACTGGCTATGTGATCGAAACATTTGCACCCAACTGCTGAAATTGTCGATGACCTGTCCAATCGCTGCTGTAATTTCACCGGGTGAAAGGTTCGTAAAGTTGCTCCATAGATCGGGTGACACATCGCAAGTTTGAATAGCCAATATAACTATATCTGGCTTAAATTTATAGAGACCGCTATTTTGATCAAGTATCTCCTGAGGATAGGTATTAAAACTGCCAACATTTACAGAAAGATCTATTCCACTAACAAAAGCGGCGGCGCGAAGCAGCGGTATGACGGGTTCCACGGTAAAAGACCTCAAAATTGCAATTCGACAGGGAATTAGAACCAAATTCGGACGTAATCTCTCAAAGCAAGATATTACAAAACCAGCCAAGGATAGGCTTGGGTTTTCCCTCCAAAGCTGGACTATCAACGCATGGCCTCTTCTCACCTCCCCGTAAACGATTAATTGTTTAATCTCTTCTTGGAGAGTATCATACTCTACTGTTTGTTGAGCATTCACCATTCCAGTTTTATCATTCGCCAGATTTGCTTTATGAACCCAGTCAATAATGTTTGCCAATTCTCAAAAATCTTTCATATCATTACCTGTCCGCCATTTACTCTTATAGTTTCTCCAGTTAGAAAATCTGATCTCTCAGATGCCAAAAAACTGATTACACATGCAATATCTTCAGGTTTTGCAAGTCTCTTTAGTGGGGTTCTTGCTTCTGTCAAGAGTCTCACCTTTTCAGGAATGTCTGCAATAAGCTCTGTATCAGTCATACCAGGAGAGACCATATTTACTCGTATACCCTTTGGAGCAAGTTCAACTGCAAGTGCCTTTGAAAATCCAGTTAAACCTGATTTTGCAGTAATATAATGTAACCATTGAGGGTTTGGGGTTTCAACAGATTGTGTAGTAACATTGATTACCTTTCCATATCCCTCTTTTTCCATAAATGGCATTATATGTTTTATAAGGTTGAAAGAACCTTTTATGTTCATATCAATATGTCTTTGTATATCATTCCACTCTAATAACGCAAATTTAATATGTTGTATTTTAATAGTTGAGCAGTTTACTAAAACGGTTACAGTATCAAACCTTCTGGAAATTTTTTCTATCATTTCTTTCACCTGAAAATCGTTAACTATATCTGCTCTTACGGTCATAACCTTTCTACCCATTTTTTCAATATCATCTTTGATTTGTCTTGCATACTCTTCATTTTGATTATAGTGAACTATTACATCAAAACCATCTTTAGCAAGTTGTAGACAGGTCGCCCGACCAATTCCACCTGTACCACCAACAACCAAGACAATTTTTCTAACTACTTTTTTGCTTGTAATATCTTTATCATCTTTTTGCTCCAGAATTTTTACCTTTGCAATACCAGTGGTTACTTTTTGTTTATGCTGATTGAATATATCAGTCCTTAACTCTATAAGATTATCTCGTTCGTACTTTTTTATAACTTCCGCAATAACAGTTATCTCATCACCTACCCTTATTGGTAATAAAAATTCAAGATTTTGTGCATACCACAAAGCACCGTCGCCAGGAATCTTTGTTCCTATAACAGTAGAAATAAACGATGCTCCCAACATCCCGTGCACTACTGGTTTTTTAAACGCTGTTTTACTTGCAAATTCATTATCAATGTGAAGTTTATTGTCATCTCCAGTTAACTCTACAAATCTTTTAATATCCTCTTCAGTAATTATGTGTTTAATCTCAGCCTTATCACCAGTATTAATTTCAGCGATTTTTTTCAATTTAATGTCTCCTTTATCAGAATTGCACAATAATAAATGGCAATTTTTTTATCTACGATTTCACTCATTGGTAAATCTTCTGCACAATAGTTCTTTTCCAATACTAAAACCATTTGAGGTAATCATATTTATTATTTCTGCCGCTAAAAATACCGGCTCTCCATAAATGCCAGTTCCAACGAAACAAACTGACGCCTTCTGAATTGGGTCACAAAAGGGGCCACCTCATAGAAGTCATTTTGGTTTGTTCATTGCTGAAAAGTAAATGGCTGAAGAATACTCAATGGGAAGTTCAAGACCCAACCCAAACATACCACGAAGCTGCTCATCACTGCACTGGACAAGCATACTATTAGGCAATAATTTGGTGAACATTCCTTTTTTCTCCATGATTTCGAAGCCAGCATCTATGATTATCTTCTCAATTTCACAATATGTGAAACACCATTTATGTCCCATACGCCTATCTGTATCACCCAATTCTCCAGTATAGGAAGCTAATCCCATCTTTACAGCCAAACGACGGTGCAAACTCAGTGCGTGAGGAACAACAACTACCAACCGCCCTCCCTCCCTAAGCCACTTCTGATGGGCCAATCTGAGAATCTGTGCAGGATTATCCACATGTTCAAGTACGTATGTTGCAAGAACAATATCAAACTTTTGATCTGGCTGATACTCCTCAAAGAGAGATGCGACTGGTGTCCAGCGCTTTCCAGTAAGTTTCTGTTGCATTTCATATAGCAACTCAGCAGAGCCATCAACAGTTGTTACATCAGGAATTCTATCCACTAACTTTGGTGTCCATATTTGATCACCAACACCTAACTCTAGTAGCCGTTCACCGCTAAGTTTAGATATGACGAAGTCTGATATGAAATCAACAATCTTACGGTCGACTTTTCTATCAGGTGTTGGATTTAGATATTCATTCTTTATTATGTCCAGTTCTCTCTGCAGGTCCATCACGTCTATTCACCTCCTCCGAAATTGAATCGTAACACAGATTTCAAATAATAACAGAAGCAATAGGCTGCATTTCTCAATGCTATCTTATTCGTTGCTCGTTACATTAAGTTTGACCAGGCGACACGGATTGCCAGCTACCAAGGCTCCAGCCGAGACATTAATAGAAACGACAGCACCCGCAGCAACAATACATCCTTTTCCAAGGCGAACCCCTGCAAGAATCACCGAGTTCGAACCAATACGCACATCATCCTCAACAATAACCGATGGTCCTTCCCAATATCGTCCCTCGCACTCAGCTGATTCTTCATGAGTAAATCGTCCTGCCGCCTCCAAGGCACCAGTCATATAACGGCTTGCAGTGAAACTTACATGTGGTCCGATAAAAACATCGTTACCGATTTTGGCACCTTCTGAAATCACAACCGCTTCACTCAGACGGACATTTCTGCCGAGAATCGCATGTTCACGAACTACGGTACTATTTCCAAACACGCATCTATCTCCAATTCTGACTCCCTCACGTATCACCACATGATGAGCTGTTTGAACTTCATTGCCCAATATAACATCTTCATAGACAATAGTTCCCGATCGAAGAATGCATTGCTCACCAATGGCCGCTCCAAGGCTGGCAGAAAAATCACGTTTATCTATCAATGTCGCCTTGCTCGGATGGCCGATGATTACGTTCCATGCCAATAAAGTGCCGGTTCCGATACAACTTGAACCGAGAATATAAGGTTGAAGTTTGTTAATCTCTATCATTATCCTTTATTTTACTATTCCATTGCCATCAAAGAAATTTTTGACTACTTTTAAGCTCGGTTGCCTTGCTATTTGTTTTGTGTTTTCCGCCATGCAGCGTTGAGGTCAGATAGAGTGGCAGTAGGTAATCCCTTGCTACTTATAAAATCCAATAACTCAATAAACAATGTGCGCACTCCCCGACCAGAATGACGTAACATGAGTAACTTTTCATAATCATGATAGTAGAGCTTACTATCTAAATACTGCGATACTGTTGCACAGTTAAGAAAAATCATATTTGGATGAAAATCAAATACTTTCATCCCTGGCTGATCCATACGCAACCCTTTCAAACAGAATCCTGACATTTGATTAATCAAATCAATATGGTCCATATAATAAATAGGCATCTCTAATATGTCATACTCTTTCCAGATTGGACTCAAACCAGATGCTAATGGTAGTGAGTAGGAACTATCATATTCTAATCCTGCCTTTCGATAAATGGGCAAAACATCCGAATCGTAAAAAAGACTGTGCCCCCTTATACCTACAGCTTCTGGAGAGAAAGTTTGAGTGAATTGAACCACATACTCATAAATTGCTTTATCTGTCCACTCGTTTAAAACATCGCCTATCTCACTGCGTAACCGTCGTAAAGCATCCCCATTGCGTCGAAAGTTTGGATGAAGAGCTCGCTCATGAACATGAGTGTTAATATTGGCATGGGTGCAAAAGAAAGTTGCTCGCAATTCTCTCTCATCTAATAGTCGTATAATATCTTGAATAACTTCAGGGGATGCCCACTCAACATCAATGGTTAGACAAATGAGGTTAGTCTCAACCTCATTTAAAGGCAGATTCGTTGTCACCATACTCCTCTACTCTCTATATTCACCTTTGTCCTATATTACTGCTACCTCACATCATCTAATCTGTAAAGGTTTTTATTATGATAGGCTGTATTTTTGAGACATCTACCAAATCCGACTATCAGATAATGTATAAAATCGTTTCTCACGATTATCATCTAATCTAATTTTTTATCATAAATCTTATATTGTCGTCAATCATTTGGTATTGTTCTTGTTATATTTAACCTTATTTCTCTATCATACTTTTTCTATAAATGCCAACCATCCTAAGAATTATTTGTCGAATTTGCAAATAATGTCTAATCTCAAAAATAAGTTTCAAAATGATAGGCAATCTCATATAGAATTTTAAAATTGCTTTTTTTTGAAAATGTTTAAGTTGTTCAATAGAAATACCATCTGGAGAATAAATTCCTTTTGTAGTTAAAAGATTATCCCAGTTAATATTCGATATTTTCTTGTCACTCTCCAATTTAAAATATGCTTCGGTTCCTGGCAATGGTTGAAACAACCCAAACCATGCCTTAGTTAGCGGCAATTCCAAAGAAAAACTTATTGTTTTATTTATATCTTCGATTGTTTCACCTGGAAATCCAATAATGAAAAATCCAGTTATTCTTAAACCATAGTTATATATCAATTTTACTTTTTCCTTTATTAATGGAACTGTTAACTTCTTTTTTATAGAATCAAGAATCCTTTGAGAACCGGATTCAATACCTACAGCTATTGAGTAGCATCCAGCTTCTTTGATTGCTTCCAAGAGTTCTTCGTCTACCGTATTTAATCTAATCCCATTTGGTAAAGCCCAATGAATCTTTAACCTGTTTTTATTTAATAAATTACAGAAGTCTATTACATATTTTTTATTCAGTGTAAAATTATCGTCTTCAATATGAATTTCTTTAACTCCATAATTTTTATTTAAATATATAATCTCGTCAATAACTTTTTCTATACTCCTGTATCTAATTTTCCTGCTGAACATCAATGGACCGGCACAAAAAGTACACTCAAAAGGGCAACCCCTTGATGTCATAATGGGTGCCACAGGAACTGCTTTTACAAAATCACCATGAGGTAACAATGGATAAGAGTTGGGATTAATCAGATCCCACGCAGGCATTTCAATATCATCTAAGTTGTTTATATAAGCTCTATTATTCCATAATATTTCACTGTCTTTCCTATAAATTAAACCAGGAATATCATTTATTGAATTATTCGATACTCCATTTAAATAATCAATTAATTTTACGAAATTATATTCTGCCTCACCTATAATGCCAAAATCAAAATGCTCGGATAGATGCAATGATTGTTTAGGCAATGAGGTTGGATGAGGACCTCCAATTACAATTTTAATGCGCGGGTTGACAGATTTAACAATATCAGCGCTTTTTCTAACATTATTTATATCGGATGAATAGAGTTGAAACCCTATTAAATCAATAGAATTATTTTTTATATGTTCCTCAAATTTTCTATAATCATAATCATCTTTAACACAATCCAGAATATTGACATCATATCCATTTTTACGGCATGAAGACGCAATATATCCCAATCCAAGATTAGGAGTTATTATTTCACGAAACTCACTTATCGGTTTTACTAATAGTATATTTTTTATCATGTCAAGTATAAATCATCCTGAAATTGATGTAATATTTCATGCTAAATCGGGGTTAATTTTCAATAAAAAGCTTATTCCATATTTGATAAAATTTTTAAATTCGTAAAAGGTTTTTATGGAAATTATTTTTTTTAAAAGAAATAGCGGTCTAAAATAAAAAGAACGAAACGCATAATTTCGTAATTCCCATATCCTTTGAGGAGTTAAAAGATTATTAGAAATACTTGGGAAATAGGATCCATCATAATTATTTTCACTTTTAACCCAATTATTATTTATTGCAGTATCTCTTAACTTTGTGCCATGTATTGGAATTGCCACATTAAACGAAGCTAAATCTAAATTTAAATCTTTTGCAAAATTAATTGTATTTAAAATATCACTTTCTGTTTCTCCGGGAAGTCCAATAATAAAATAACCCATAGTGCTTATTTTATATTTCTTACAATAGCTGATAGTTTCTATAACTTTATCTCTATTTATCCCTTTATGATATTTTTTAAGAATTTTATCATTGCTGCTTTCTATCCCAAAGTGTATCATATGACATCCTGCTTGTTTCATTAGTTGAATAAGTTCTTCGTCAAGACAGTCTATTCTGGAATCACATACCCATGAAATATTAATACCTTGACTTATCATCTCATTACACAGGTTTAATGCATGTTCTCTATTGGCACCGAATGTATTATCCCGAAATATAACCTCTTTGATCTTAAGTTGACTGATAAATTTAAGCTCTTCTAAGATATTATCAATATCCCTTATTTTATGGGGTACTGTTGATGAAACACAAAAATCACAGCTATAAGGACAGCCATAAGAAGATAATACACTTGTGACTGGATATCTTCTTGCGTGAAGAAGATTATAATGCCTTATGGGTAATAGATCATGACGAGGAACGGATGGTAAATTAAATACCTTTGACAATGACCTTGGAGATTGAATAATATCTCCATTATTTTTATAAACAATATCCTTAATATCGCTTCTATCCCCTTTTAAAAATCTTATCAATTCCAAAGAAGTAAAATCCAAGATAATACCATCAATAAAGGGATTGCTTTTCATTTGATTTATACTATCATTAATAAATATACCCCCAGTTCCCAATACCATCTGTCGTGAGTTAAAATGTTTTAACCTTTCCATAAAATACAAATCTTCATTAAGAGAAGAAACACCAATGGTAAAAATAATACAATCATACTTCTTTTGTATAATTTCGTTATATGTATCATTTGCTTCTTTTTTTAAAACATTTGCATCAAGAATGTTCACGGAGAAATCCTTATCCAAAATTCCGCTTATTATTAAAAGATCGGCAGGAGGCCAATAATAGTCACCCTTGGAATATGTACTGCTATACATATCCCTCAAGATGAGTCTATTCGAAGGTGGATTCAATAAAAGAATTGACTTAATCATGAATATAATTGTTCTGTCTAAACCAACTATGGGCTTTCTTAATTGATTCAATAATTGGGGTTTGAGGAAAGCCTAACTCTTCAATAGCCTTTTTAGAAGAACAATATGAATATCTATTAAATAGGGAGCTTACCTTTTGAGGGGTAGCAAGAGGAGAATGCCTATTAATTTTTGATAAAAACACAAAAAAATACGATGCAGATAACGCAATAGAATAAGGAATTTTTATTTTAGGAACTGATATTCGAGAAACAAATTCCATTTTTTTAAAAAATTCGTAAAGTTCAATATTTTCATTTCCCAAAATATACTTTTCTCCCACTTTACCTTTCTGAAATGCTAAAATATGTCCCAATGCTACATCTTCTACATCTACAAAGTTTACACCTCCTTTAATATAGTATTTAACATTTCCATTAAAATAATCTAACAATACCCTTCCTGTGGGAGTCGGTTTACTATCAAACGGCCCTATAGGAGCTGTTGGCGATACTATGATGCATGGAAGTCCTCTCTTTATATAATCCTCTACATTTTGCTCTGCAATATACTTAGACATAATATAATCATTTTTAGTATGAAAATTAAATTGTGTATTTTCATCAGAAAATTCAGGAGGATTTGACACCCCTAATGTTCCTCTTGTGCTTGTGTAAATTAAAAATTTTTTATATTTCCATGCAAGTTCTAAAATATTTTTGGTCCCATTAACATTGATATTATAATAATTTCTTTTATCTTTACTCCAAAATTGATTAAATGCCGCAATATGAAATATAACATCGCATTTCTTAATTTCATTATCATAAGTTTCTGGAGCTAATAAATCTCCAAAACAATATCTTATAGATAGTGATTCAATAAATTTTAAATTTGATTGCTTTCTAACTAATGTTGTAACAGAATATTTACCTTCCACCAATTTTCTTATAACATTTGCCCCAATAAAACCGTTACCGCCAGTTACAAATACATTCATTTATTCAATCCTTATTTTTTTACTAATGCAATAAAGGGGTCTATTTTTAACTTCTTCAATTATTAAAGCAATATATTCCCCAATCACTCCTAAAAAAAACAACTGAATACCAGTGGCAAAAAATATCCCCGCAATAATTGATGCCAATCCGGGAGAAATACCATAAGCTATTTTATAATATATAATCCATAGTGCATATATTATGCTGAGAAGGGAAATCAACATACCCATGTAGATAGAAAATCTCAGCGGAGCTGTTGAAAAAGATAATATTCCCTTTAAAGCAAAGGAAAGCATTTTTTTAAAACTATATTTTGTCCTGCCAGAAAAGCGATCTTGCTCTTGATAATCAATAATTAGTTTTTTAAAACCAATAACACTGATAACCCCTCTCAAAAACCTGCTTTTTTCTCTAAATAATCTCAAATAATGAACAACCTTCTCATCAACCAAACGAAAGTCAGCAGCATCAACTATAAGTTCGAAATCAGCAATAAAGTTTAATAAATTATAAAATACCTTAGAAGTCATTCTTTTTACCACAGACAAGTGGTCAAAATTTGCCCTACGACCTATAATAATTTCTCCGCCATCTTTCCAAAGTTTAATCATCTCCGGTAAAATTTCAGGAGGGTGTTGAAGATCACCATCCAGAGAAATTACTGCTTTCCCATTGGCAAAATCATAACCACAACTCAAAGCAATCTGATGACCATAATTCCTTGAAAGAGAAATTAATTTTACCTCTTTAGCATTATTACAAAGCAACTTAATTCTTTCTTCAGTATTATCAGTTGAACAATCATTTATAAAGATTATTTCATAATCATTAATGTCTTTTAGTGCTTTTGCAATGCGATTATAAAGTTCATTAATATTATTTTCTTCGTTATATACCGGAATGATTACAGAAATCTCTGGTTTGTTCATGATATTAACGCAAATTTACACTCACTTCAGAAAGCAAGCTTTTTCACTCTTTGAAGTACGGCTCTTATTTTATTCTGTTCTTTCAAGTTAAAAAACCTCCAAATGTATAACAAATAAAAAAACATCATAAATAAAATAAGTTTCCAAAATATATTAACAAATACTATATCCATAGATATTTTATAATAACTTATCCAGTAAATTATAATTCCTACAGCAGCAACTTTTAACAGTCTTTCTCTCTCATAATTAATATAGTAACACTTTTGGGAAACAATATAGGTCCCGGCTACTACCACAATATATGTAAAAAGGGTTGAATACGCAGCACCAATATATCCAAACTTTGGTATTAGTAATATATTTAAGAATATATTTATTAATGCTGAAATTCCTATTATAATAGGTTGGTTTTTAATTTTCTTGGTTATCATAAGACCACTAAATAGAAACACATAAACTCCATATAGAAAATTTGAAAAACAAATAAGAGATACGACTTTATAAGATTTTATATATTCCCCAACAGATACCAATCTAACAATATCTTCACTGAATATTGATATTAATAATGCAAATGAGAATAATATTAAAAAACCATATGTCATAATGGTTGCAAGAATTTCTTTTGCATTATTTTCCTTAGTGATTGAGAACAATATAGGTGTCCATCCAATAGCAAATGCAGATACCAACAGATAGATAATCTGCCCTATTTTATATCCAAATGAATAGATACCTACATCGTTAAGCGTAGAATAGTAGTTTAAAAAATACCTGTCTGAGAAATTAATTATCCATATAAAAATAATAGTCGGTAAATACATCAAGCCAAATATAAGCATCTTTTTGATCTCGTAAAGTGAAAATTTAAGCATGTAATTATTATATGTTAATACAAATACTATAACTGTTAACATAAAAGTGACTATCAACCCTCCTTTATATACACCGAATAATCCCTCTTTTAGAATAATCAAATATAATAATGTGATAGCTAAAACTCCTATCCCTTTTAAAATAGAAATTGTCATATACATATATGCCTTTTCCTTCAACCTTAAAACAGAGAGAGGAATACCCATTAATAAATTTATATATGTAGTCAATACCATTAACTGTATTAAAGATGAATACTGACTCTGCCCCTTAAATAAAAGTACGGATATTTCATTTGAAAATGAAAACAGAATAACTGTTACAATCGTTGAGGTTAGGAAATAGAATATTAAAACTGTTGAAATTATTAACGTTCTTTTATTTTCTTCTGATTGGGAGTAATCGAAATACCACCGGAAAAGTGCTGCAATCAACCCCATATCATAAATAATACCTAATATAGCTCCTGATATATTAATGGTTGAAAATACCCCATACTCTTCGGGTGTAAGAAATCTTGCATATATGGGTAATAATATATAACCAACTGCTGCAGTAACTGAATTGCTTGTGCCATAAATAATAGAATGATTAGTAATTTTTTTTAAATAAACCGATAAATTTATCAATTTCTCTATTCTTTAAATAACTTCACTATTTTTTTACAAGCCTAATATCTTTTCATAGAGAGATATATATTTATCTGCAACTACATCCCAATCATGATATTTTAATATCCACTCTCTTGATTTATTTCCAATAGAGATTCTATAATCCTTGTTATCTGTCAATTTAATCATTTCTGAAACCATATCATCAGATGAAAAAACATTAATTACAGAGGGTAATTCCTCAAAATAATCTTCACATTTTTTCAAATAAATAAAAGTTGGAACTCCAACCGCCATAGATTCTAAGGCTATCTGTCCTAACCCGCCTCCTCCAACAAATTGATCTAATACAATATCCGAAATGCTATAATATTTAATAAGACTCTTTTTATTCATTGGCTTAAGCCATAAGATATTATTTTGCAAATCTAATTTATTAATAAGTTCTTTACTTCTTGTTATATCGTTCCCCTTTTCTATAAAAATCAATAATGCCTTTTTTTGTGTAATTTTTAAGAATTTTGAAAAAGCTAATATTAATTTATCGTTGCCTTTATCTATTTTTTTTGGGCTTCCCCATTCATGTCTTGTTGGATGAAAAAAAATAAAGTCCACATTAAACTTTCTTCTAATATCCTCACCTAACTGAGATTTAATTCTCTTATATCTATCTGTATCTATTCCACAATAAAGATATGAATATTTATCTCCCAGGATACCTAATCTCTCAAGAGCAATGGTTTGATAAGGTAAAATAAGAATCTCCGATGCTTTTCGTATTCCCCTTCTCTGAAGAAACGACAAAACTCTTAATCTTACGGAACTATCATAAAACGGCATACTATCTAAATCAAAACCATAACTTTGAAATACATATGGTTTTCTTGTAAAGCTCGCCCATATACTCGCCTCACCATGTGCGTGAATCAAATCACAATCATTTAAACGCCTCAAAAAATTCCGTTCGTTACTAAATCCCATAAAAAATCTTGGCAAGCTTACATTTTGTTTTTCAATCCAAAAAGGAAGCCCGTCTTCATTAAGTTCTTCATCCTCCCAGACAGGGGAATAAGATTCATCTATCATATTGGAATCCACAAAAAGTTTTACATCAATATTCTTATTACGAAGATGTTTAGCCAGATTATACGGCATAGTCAATACACCCCCGCACATATTAATTTTCATTACAGGTTATGCCCCCTTCCTTTTTCTTAAGAATCGGGCAGGGTTTCCAACTGCCACTGTAAAAGGTTCTACATCTTTTGTAACTACTGAACCTGCACCAATTATACTACCCTTCCCTATTCTCACACCGGGAAGGATAATGCTTCCAATACCGATATCACAACTATCTTCAATTACAACCTCTTCAAATATTTGTTCACAAAAAAGAATAGGTTTTTCAAGTTCATTTTCTATATGTTCATGAGAAAGAATTTTTACAAATGGTCCTACACCAACATTTTCTCCTATGTATATTCCTCCACCGCTGTGGAAGAAACATCCTTGACCGATCCATGAATTATCTCCAATTTTCATCAGGTTTTTATAATATCCTTTTAACATGGTATTATGCCCGACATAAACATTATTGCCGATTTCTATATTCTCCGGGTGAAACACCATTACTCCCCTTTCAAAAATAACATTTTCCCCTATTTTTCTGAATTGATTTAATGAAAATTCACCATTGCCATGACTTTTTTTTATTTTCTGTTGATATTCATTCATATTCCGTTAGTCGCAGTATAAAACCGCCTTAAATTTCTTACCACTTTATCTTGCTCATGTTCTTTAAGTTCGGAATATAAAGGTAACAGCATTGTGGAATAAAATGCCCTTTCTGTATTAATTAATCTATCTCCTTTATATTTCTCTCTATAGCATTTCTCCATGTGTATTGCTTGAACACCGGCTTTACATGATATTCCTGAGCCTATTAATTTAGATACAATATGGTTTCTTATTTTATATCCACCTTCTTTAACCCTTACAATATATGATTGATAATTAGGGTTGGCATATGCAGGGACATGAGGTCGTTCAAGCCATTCTATTTTTTCTAATAGGCTGTTATATCTTCTTGCTATAGCCCTCCTTTTATTTAAAATATATTCAAGTTTTTCCATTTGAACTAATCCGATAGCTCCTTGAAGATCTGTCATCCTATAATTGTAGCCTACAAGAGGATATTCTTCTTTTTTAATCATAACTTTCTTATTTCTTTCATGAGCAGAAATCGTCATCCCATGGTTTCTTAAAAGTCTTGCCTTTTCTGCTATTCTTTTATCATTTGTGGTTATCATTCCTCCTTCACCGGTGGTAATAATTTTCCTTGGATGAAAACTAAAACAGCCAACATCCCCAATATTTCCTGCTTTTCGTCCCTTATACTCGGAACCAAGTGCACATGCCGCATCTTCTATAATATGAAGGCTATGTTTTTTGGCAATTGCAATTATATAATCCATATCCGCTGGCATTCCTAATTGATGAACCGGCATAATCGCTTTTACCTTTTTGTTCTTTTTTTTAGACACCCCGGCAAGATATTCTTCAATCTTTTCCGGACTTATATTATATGTTCTTTGGTCTATATCTATAAAGACAGGAGATGCTCCGCAATGTGCTACGGCATTTGCTGTAGCAATAAAAGAGAATGATGGAATAATAACTTCATCTCCTTCACCAATTCCAAGTGCAAGCAAACTAAGATGCAATGCTGCTGTCCCAGACGATACAGCTACCGCATATTTTGTTCCTACATATTGAGCAAATTTCTCTTCAAACTCAGAAACCATAGGTCCTTGCATTACCCAGCCTGATTTAATAACATCGGATAGAGCCTTTTCTTCATTTTTATTAAAATAGGGCTTGGAAATAGGAATATATTTCTTCATTATGAATTTTGCTTATAAAAATCTATGGAACGCAATAAACCTTCATCAATGCCTATTTTGGGAGAATATCCTAATATCTTTTTAGCCTTAGAAATATCAGGAATTCTTAATTCAATGTCTGTTCCAATATGTTCTTTAAAATAAATTTTAGATTTAGAATTCGTTATCTTTAATATCTTTTTAGCCAGCGATAATATCGTCATGGTTTCTTCAGGATTTCCAATATTGAATGTATGCCCTACTGCCTGCTCTTTCTCAACACACAAAATAACTGCATCTATAATATCCTCAATAAAACACCATGCCCTAATCTGGCTTCCATCTCCTGTAACCGGAATATCTATATTATTAATTGCCTTTGTAATAAAGCTCTGAATAGCTCCCTCTCCAATTTGCCATGGTCCATAAATGTTAAACGGTCTTATTGACACCATTGGTAACTGCTTTTCAAAGTGATAACAATAACCCAATTTCTCGGCTGCTAATTTACTAATTGCGTATGTCCAGCGTGGGTCAGAAATATTGCCCTGACTTGTATTGCTATCCTCACGAGATCTAAAGCTATAACTTCCATATACTTCACTGGTAGAAAAATGAATATACCGTTCTAC
>Ga0209212_1003028_pt1 | contig 22853 bp, 18 predicted proteins | sample RifGroC2_FD_183996 | JGI IMG/M metagenome (GOLD analysis project Ga0209212, IMG submission 183996) | Groundwater microbial communities from Rifle, Colorado, USA - Groundwater C2 (SPAdes) (version 2) | ecosystem: Environmental > Aquatic > Deep subsurface > Groundwater | place: Rifle, Colorado... | reverse complement strand
CGGATCGGCCTGTTCGCCATCGACGAGGCGCATTGCGTCTCGCAGTGGGGGCATGACTTCCGTCCGGAATACGTCCGGCTTGGGAAACTTCGCTCGCTCTTCCCCGACGTCCCGATGATTGCACTCACTGCGACAGCCGACCCGCAGACTCGTGCGGATATCGTCGAGCGCCTGGGCCTCCGCGATGCGGCATGTCGCGTCGCCGGGTTCGACCGGCCGAACATCCGATACATAGTAGTTCCGAAGAACAGGCCGTTCGATCAACTTGTGAATTTCCTCGCAGAACGTCCAGAGGACGGGGGGATCGTATACGCGCTGTCCCGAAAGCGCGTAGAGGAATTGGCGGGAAAACTCACCGCGAAGGGAATTGCCGCAGTGCCTTATCATGCGGGTCTCCCTACTTCCGAACGGACCCGGGCCCAGGAGGCGTTCCAGCGCGATGACCTGCGCGTTGTCGTGGCAACGGTTGCATTCGGCATGGGGATCGACAAGCCGAACGTCCGCTTCGTCGTTCATTACGACATCCCCAAGAACATCGAGGGGTATTACCAGGAGACCGGACGTGCCGGGCGCGATGGACTGCCTGCGGAGGCGCGGCTTCTGTATGGAGCCGGTGACATCGCCCTTTGCCGTTCGCTGATCGAGTCAAGCGGGAATGAGGATCAGAAACGGATCGAGCTGCACAAACTCAGGGCCATGGCTGGCTTCGCGGAGGCGGTAACGTGCCGGCGTCGGGTCCTCCTCGGCTATTTCGGCGAACGGCTGGACGCCGACTGTGGAAACTGCGACATCTGCATCGACCCGCCCGAACGATTCGATGCGACCGAGGATGCGCGCAAGGCACTGTCCTGCGTCTACCGCGTCGGCCAACGCTTTGGTGTGGGCCATGTGATCGACATCCTGCGAGGTGCAGATACGGAAAAGATCCGGTCCTTTGGGCACAGCATGCTATCGACCTATGGCATCGGCGCATCACTTTCCAAGGAAGCTTGGGGGAGTGTATTCCGCCAGTTGATCCACCTCGGGTACCTGGGGCAGGACATGGGGAACTATGCAGTACTTCGGCTGACGGAGAAGGCGTGGCCCCTCCTGCATGGGGAAGACCATGTTACGCTGGCGCGCCTGCGATCAATGCCGATACCGGCAGGACGGAAGGGGAAAGAGCGGGCCTCGCCGAAAATTCCTTACAGGGGGGAGGGCCCTGCGAACGAAGGCCTCTTCCAGGCGCTGCGTATATTGCGAAAGAGGCTGGCGGAGGAACAGCATGTGCCCTCCTACGTGGTTTTCAGCGATGCCTCGCTTCGCGACATGGCAGCGCGTGCCCCTGTCGACTTGGTGGCCTTCGCCGGGGTGAGCGGGGTTGGGGGATATAAACGCGACCGGTACGGCGACGTATTCCTCAAAGCGATTCGGGATTACCTTGGGGGCATAAGCGACAAGAGTGGCGATATCTTCTAATAATGATCTGTTTCGTCTTCCCAATCTGGTCCCTATCTATCAGGTAGGTGTGCCGGGAGGCGTCGTGACATACATCGAGCGGTCCCTGGGGAAGGTAATCCGAAAGGCCGCCGGGAAATTCCCCGCGGTCGTTCTCACCGGTCCGCGGCAATCGGGGAAGACGACGCTCCTGCACCACCTGTTCCGGGAGACCCATCGGTATGTCTCCCTGGAGCCGCCGGACGTACGCGCCGCGGCCACGGAAGACCCACGGTCATTTCTTGCGCTCAATCCTCCTCCCGTGGTTTTCGACGAGGTCCAGTACGTCCCTGACCTGATGCCGTACATCAAGGAGCGAATCGACACGCGCAGGGGAAAGGCCGGCCAGTATGCGGATCTGTAACCTGGCCGCCTGGATTGTGGCGGACGTCAGGCAATCCGCAATCGGAAGCAGCTTCCTGGTTGGAAGAGATGGGGGAATGAACGATGAAAAAAGTTGCTCTGTCCGCGATGAAGGACGACTTGTCGAGATATCTCCGGTTGGCGGAAAAAGAAGAAATCGTGATCACACGTCACGGAAAACCGGCCGGCGTGCTGATTGGATTCGAGTCGGAGGACGAATGGTTTGATTATCGATTGGAGAACGATCCTCGGTTTCTGAAACGTATCGAATCCGCCAGAAAAAGATTGCGGGCTGGCGAGGGGATCCGCCTGGAGGACGTATAGAGGAATCTGGCAACCAGTCGATGCTGACGTATGAACACCCGGAACACCGTCCCTTCCTCGTTCGTGGCGACTGCGGCTTCGGCAACGACACGGTTCTTCGGGAGATGGAGGCGCGCCAACAGCCGTACCTGTTCAAGCTCAAGCAGTCGAAGAATGTCCGGCGGCTGCTGGTTCGCTACATCGTCGACCGGATTCTGGCTTCGGCCCAGGCCGTCAGGCGAAATCAGCCGGCATTACCCGCCCCGGCGGCGGGGTAACTGCCGTTTTTAGGATATATTTTATCGAAACGGATTCGTCTCTGCGATATTTCCACACGGCGAGGAGGTGGAATATGAAGAGCTTAGTGAGTTTCCGGTTGAAGCCGACGGTGCTTGCCGTCATGTCGTGGTCCGCATGACGGACCACATTTCCTTCCCCCCGGGAAAGCTGCCTGTCGATATCCTCGAACGACTGCTCCGGACGTACACGTCATCGATTCATGGAGTCGTTGTCGGCGCTTCGATCGGCGAGGATGCCGCGGCGATCGACATCGGGGGAAAGTATCTCCTCGCCAAGACGGATCCGGTTACTTTCGTCGCCGAGGACATCGGAACCTATACGGTATTCGTCAACTCGAACGACATAGCGGTGATGGGAGGCAGGCCGCTGTGGTTTCTTGCCACCGTTCTCCTCCCCGAAAAAGGGGCTACGCCGGAGCTCGTCGAGAGAATCTTCGATCAGCTTTCCTCCGCATGCAAACGCATCGACGTGGCCTTCTGCGGCGGGCATACGGAAATCACCGTCGGAATCGACCGGCCGATCGTAATCGGCACGATGCTCGGCGAGGTGGAGAAGGACCGGCTGATCACCACCGGGGGGGCGCGGCCGGGTGACGATATTCTTCTCACCAAGGCGATCGCGATCGAAGGCACGTCGATCATGGCGAGAGAGAAGGGCGAGGAACTTGCCCGCCTGTTCGGAGAGGAGATCCTGCGTCGTTGCAGGAACCTCGCGGAGAATCCGGGGATCAGCATCCTGGAAGACGCCCGTATCGCGATGCGGAACGGCCGGGTCCATTCCATGCATGATCCCACGGAAGGCGGACTGGCGAACGCCCTTCACGAGGTTGCAGCGGCGGCGGATGTCGGACTGGTCGTCGAGGAGGACCGGATTCCGATCCTGGACGAATGCCGGGTCTTGTGCCGTCACTATGGCCTGGATCCCCTCGGTTTGATCGCCTCCGGCAGTCTCCTCATCATGGTCGAACCGTCCGACAGCGGAAAGATAACGCGTTCCCTGGAGGAGGCCGGCGTGCCCGCCGCGATCATTGGAAGAATCACCGGGAAAGAGCAGGGGGTAAAGAGCAGAAGCGAAGGCCGGATCTTGGACCTGCCGAGGTTTGCCAGGGACGAGATCACGAGGATTCTTGAGAGAGCTTAGTGCTGCGTTTCATAATTACGCCTGCATTCGAGCGCCGCTGCATCCGCCCCGGCTGCGTTGCGCTCCTTGCGCCGTACTTTACAGTACGCCTCAGTCGCGCGCCTTGCCGGACCGGCGCATCGACGCTCTCGGTGCCGTGTCGAAAACAAATACGTCGCCGTAATTATGAAGCGCAGCACTTAGCCCGCGTTGCGTCCGATCCCGACAACGTCGAACATCGGTTGACTCCTTTCAGCGTGCGGGAAGATCGCCTATTACGCCTGCCACGGAAAGCGGGGGGTCATCAGCGCGGTGCGTAAGGCGCGGGCCGTCAGGTGCGGGTGCACAGGCCGGCGATGCACTGGTCTTCCCGGACCACTTTTCGGGGGCCGCCGTCGAGGCCGGTGGACCAGTCGTGCGGAGGCACGATCCGCTCGAATCGATCGAGGATCCCCAGATTGGAGGCACGGTCGCGGATCAGTTGCCACCCGCAGCCCAGGTCGGGATGCACTTCGCATTTCCCGTCCCGCGATCCGCCGCACGGGCCGTTGAACAGGCGCTTGGCGCAACGCGTGATCGGGCAGATCCCGGCGAACTCGCCGAGTCGGCAGTTGCCGCAGCCGGAACATTTCTCCGTCCAGACGCCCTGCGATTCGAGGATCCCCATGAATTGCGTGTTAAGGCCCGGGTAGACGGGCGTCTTGGGAAACCGCTCGGCCAATGCCTGGACGCCCGCCCCGCAGCCCAACGAGCAGATCGCGTCGTACTCGGGTACGCGCTGGGCGAGGAGATCGATGAACGCGCCCTCGCACTGCCGTTCGATGGTGCATTCCTCGACCGTTACGTCGCCATGGTTCCGGAGTCGCAGGGCCATGCGCAGCGCGGAGCCGAGAATGCCCGCTTCGCGTTCCCCGCCCGCCAGGCAGACGGTGACGCAGGTACCGCAGCCCACGAGCAGAACGCGGCGGTGATCCATTATCATGTCGAGGATTTCAGGGATCTTCTTGCGATCGGCGACTATCATCGTCTCTCTCCCGCCGGCATCGCTTTCGCCTGCCGGCCGATTTCATGTACTTCCTGTTCGATGCGATCCGGTTCGCGCCGCAACGGGCTTCTGCCCAGCAGCTTGAGGCGCTCCACCATGGTCGTGACGATCTCGGCGAATCGGCCGCCTTCGGCGGAGGAGAGGTTGAACATTTCCAGGCGTTCCGGCTCGAGACCGATCTCGGCGAGCAGCTCCCGGACCCGTTCCACGCGCCGGCGGGCGCGCAGATTTCCTTCCAGGAAGTGGCAGCCCCCCTCGAGGCACCCGGCGACGATGACCCCGTCGACGCCGCGTTCAAACGCCGCCAGCACGAAGTTCGGCTCCAGCTTGCCCGTGCAAGGCAACCGCAGGATACGGACGTTGCCCGGATACTGCAGGCGCATCGAGCCGGCAAGGTCCGCCGCGGCGTAGGCGCAGTAGTGACAGCAGAATGCCAGGATGAGCGGTTCGTCGATCATCGTCCTCCCCGATTCCTGCGCCAGTGCGGCGGCGCCACTCCCGCCTGCTCCGGGTAAATGGATTCCCGGATCGCGACGGCGGGTTCCGTTCCCATCAGGCCGTCCAACGCGCCCATTATCTGGCGTTCCATGTAGTGCCGGAGGGTGATCGCCATGGCCGGGCATTCCGCGGTGCAGCTTCCGCATCCCATGCAGGTCGCCGCCTGAACCTCGGCCTTGTTGAATTCGGTGATGCGCGGGGCCATGTACGGGCAGATGTGCACGCACGTCATGCAGGAAATGCACTTGTCCGGATCGACCCACGCGGTTTGTCCGCTCACCGGCATCTTCTTTCGGGAGAGGATCGACGCCGCCCGGCCCGCCACCGCGTTGGCCTGGGAGATCGTTTCGCCGAGGAACTTCGGGGCGTGCGCCGTGCCGCAGAGGAACATCCCTTCGTTGGCGAAATCCACCGGGCGGAGCTTCATGTGGGCTTCGAGAAAGAAGCCGTCGGCGTTCAGCGGCACGCGGAGCAGTTCGGACAACTCCTGCCGGTCCGCGCGCGGGATCATGGGAGCGGCGAGCACCACCAGGTCCGGTGCCAGGTCCAGGTCGCGTCCCAGCGACGGCTCCCGGACCCGCAACCGCAGACGGACGTCGACCTCGAGTTGCGGCGGATGAGAAGGCTCGTAGCGGACGAAGAGGACCCCTTTCTCGCGGGCCTCGCGATAGGCCGCCTCGCGGAAGCCGTAGGTGCGCATGTCGCGGTAGAGGACCAGGATCCGCGCCCGGGGGAAGCGCCGCTTCAGTTCCAGCGCGTTCTTCACGGCGGCCGTGCAGCAGACGCGGCTGCAGTGGGGCCGCTCCGGGCTCCGCTGGTCCACGCACTGGATCATCGCGATCGTGGCGTTTTCAGGAAGCGCGACGCCTCCGCGTCCCAGTCGGTCCTCGAGTTCCAGCTGCGTGATGATCCGGTCGCTTCGGCCGTACCCGTACGATTGCGGCTTCTGTTCCGTGGCGCCGGTGGCCACGACGACCACCCCGTGCTTTACGCTTACGGGACCGCTTCCGGTCGCGACCGTCGAGGTGAAGGCGCCCACATGCCCGCCGACCTTCTCCACGCGTGCGTCGAGGAAGGTCTGTATCCGCTTGTGGGAGCGCACACGGTCGATCGTCGCGTCGAGGAAGGGGCGCACATCCTGTCCGTCCAGGGTGCGATGAAGCTGGCGGACGGCGCCTCCGAGCTCGCCGGTCTTCTCGACCAGGTGAACGGGAAACCCCTGGTCGGCGAGAGCCAGGGCGGCCGTCATCCCCGCAACGCCGCCGCCGACCACCAGCGCCGAGTTGGTCACCGGAATCGTGTCCTCTTCGACCGGCAACAGGTTCGACGCGCGGGCTACCGCCATGCGGACGAGGTCGACTGCCTTGTCCGTCGCCACCCCGGGCTGCCCGGAGTGGACCCAGGAGCACTGGTCGCGGATGTTGGCCATCTCCAGCAGGTAGGGGTTCAGGCCCGCATCCCGAAGCGTGTCCCGGAAGATCGGCTCGTGCGTCCTCGGGGTGCACGACGCCACGACCACGCGGTTCAACCGGTGTTCGACGATCCTCCCCTGGAGGATCTTCTGCGTGTCGTCCGCGCACGTGTAGGTGTTGTTCTCGGCGATGACCACGTTCGGCAGTTCGCGCGTCCGAGTCACCACCCGTTCGACGTCGACCACCGAGGCGATGTTGCTCCCGCAATGGCAGATGAACACCCCCACGCGCGGCGGTTCATCCGTGATGTCGCGCTGGAGAGGGTAGGTTTTGCTCCGCACGAGCGTGCCTCGCGCCGGCGCCAGCAGCGCCATGGCCCGGGCCGCCGCCGCACTGGCCTGCATCACCGTGTCGGGGATGTCCTTGGGCTCCTGGAACGCGCCGCCCACGAACACCCCCGGACGGGACGTGTCCAGGGGACGAAGTTCGCCGGTTTGGGCGAATCCCCAGCGGTTCAGCACGACCCGCAGCCTCTCGGCCTGGTCGCGCAAGGTCGCGCTGGGCTCAAGGCCGAGGGAGAGCACGACCATGTCGAACTCCTCTTCGGTCTGCTTCATCTGCGGGCTTGCGTGGACCAGGCGCAGGTTCCGCGTCGTCGGGATCTCGTAGGTCCGCGAGATGAACGACCGCAGGTACCGCACGCCCAGCTGGTTCTGCGCCCGTTCGCAGTAGCGGTCGAAATCCTTGCCGAAAGCGCGCAGGTCGAGGAAAAACACGGTCACTTCCAGGCCCGGGACGTGATCCTTGGCCAGGATCGCCTCCTTGGCCGTGGCCATGCAGCAGACCGAGGAGCAGTAGTCGTTGTCGCAGCCTGTATCGCGCGACCCGACGCACTGGATGAACGCGAGCCGGCGGGGCGGCCGCCCGTCGCTGGGCCGCAGGATGTGCCCGCCGGTAGGCCCGGACGCCGAGAGCAAACGTTCGAACTGCACGTTCGAGAGCACGTTGGGCGCGAAGCCGAAGCCGAATTCGCCGCGCCGCCTGGCGTCGAACGCCTCGAACCCGGGAGTCAGCACCACGGCGCCGACGTCCAGGCGGACGGTTTCCTCCGGCTGGTCGAAGTCGATGGCGCCCGCCTGGCATACCTTGGCGCACAACCCGCAATGTCCCGTGGTGAAATGGATGCAGTTCCCGCGGTCGAACGACGGCACGCGGGGGGACGCCTGGGGATGGGCCAGGTCGATGCTCGGCCGGGCATTCAGGTATTGATCGTACCGGGTGAGGTGGGGTTTCGGCCGCCGTCTCGTGATCGTTCCCAGGTCGATCGCGCCCGTGGGACAGACGAACGCGCACGCGCCGCACGCCTGGCACTGGTCGGTCGGCTCTCCGAACGCCGTCGCGACGGCCCGCCGTCCGCCGCGCCCGAAGAGACTGATCGCTCCTCGTCCCATGAGACCGCCGCAGACGGAGACGCACAGCCCGCAGAGGACGCACTTCCCCTCCGCGGCCGCCTCGAACGGCGTGGAACGGATTCCCAGTCCGGCGGCGAACTCGGCCAGTTTCGGGGAATCGGGAGCCTGCGCCAGCAGCAGCTCGAGGACCGTGCGCCGCGACTCCCGAACGCCGTCGGTGTCGGTGCGGACCACGAGGTTTCCTTCCACGGGATGGCTGCAGGAGGCCACCTGCCTCGGGCCTCCCGGCGTGTCGATCTCCACCACGCAGACCCGGCACGCTCCGTACGGGGAAAGGCCGCGATAGCTGCAGAGTGTGGGGATCGCGACTCCCATTTCGCGGGCGGCCTCGAGGATCGTCGCGCCGCGCGCGACCTCCGCCGCGCGACCGTCCAGCGTGATCCGGACCCGGTCCGATGAAGATGACTCCATGATCAACCTCTCACGAGCTTCGCTTCGATCCGATGACGGACATGTCATTCGCTCACGACGGCTTCCGCGGCGCAGACCGCGCGGCATGCGCCGCAACGGGTGCAGGTCGCGGGGTCGATACGGTGGGGCGACTTGGGCTTGCCTTGAACGGCGCGGAACGAACAGACCTCGAAGCAGCGCCCGCACCCGGTGCACAGCGATTCGTCGATGTGGAACCGGACGATGTCCCGGCAGACCCCCGCCGGACACTTTTTCCGGTGGATGTGCGCCTCGAACTCGGCCCGGAAGTGGCGCAGGGCCGTAAGGACGGGATTCGGGGCGGTGCTCCCCAGGCCGCACAACGATGCGGATTTCACGGTCCGCGCCAGCCGTTCCAGGGACTCCAGGTCCTCCGGAACGCCGGCCCCTTCGCAGATCCTCGTGAGGATCCGCAGCATGTGCCTTGTCCCCTCGCGGCAGGGGGTGCACTTCCCGCACGATTCATCCGCCGTGAAGGTGAGGAAAAATCGCGAGAGATCGACCATGCAGGTCCCCGCGTCGAGGACGATCATCCCCCCGGATCCCATCATGGAACCGGCTTCGGCGAGCCGTTCGTAGTCGATGGGAAGGTCGAGAAGCGAAACCGGGAGGCACCCGCCCGAAGGCCCCCCCGTCTGGACCGCCTTCAGCGCCCGCGTGCCGCGGATGCCGCCGCCGATCTCCAGGATCATTTCGCGCAGCGTGAGGCCCAACGGGATTTCGACGAGACCGGTGTTCTTCACGGCGCCGACGAGCGCGAACACCGTGGTGCCGCGGTTGCGTTCCGTCCCGTGGGCCGCGTACCAGGCCGCGCCGCGGTTAACGATCGGCCCCACGCTGGCCCAGGTCTTGACGTTGTTGATGACCGTGGGCTTCCCCCATAGGCCGCTGACCGCCGGGAAAGGGGGGCGCGGCCGCGGCTCGCCGGAACGGCCCTCGATCGAAGCGATCATCGCCGTTTCCTCGCCGCACACGAAGGCCCCGGCGCCGCGGCGCACCTTGACGTGGAAACTGTGGCCGCTGCCGAAAAGGTTGTCGCCCAGCAGCCCGCGGCTTTCCGCCTCCCGGATGGCGTGGGCGACCGTCGAAACGGCCAGCGGGTACTCGCTGCGGATGTAGAGATACCCCTCGTTGGCTCCGATCGCGTAGGAGGCGATGATCATCCCTTCCAGGACCGCGTGGGGATCGCCTTCCAGCACGCTCCGGTCCATGAAGGCTCCCGGATCCCCCTCGTCGGCGTTGCAGATCACGTACTTCCTGTCGCCCTCGGACCTGCGGGCGGTCTCCCATTTTCGCGCGGTCGGGAACCCCGCCCCGCCGCGGCCCCGCAGGCCCGAATCGCGGACCTCGGCGATCACCGCCTCGGGCGTCATCTGCGTCAGGACGCGGAGGGCACCCCGATAGGCGCCGCGCGCAAGCGCCTCCTCCAGGCGCAGCGGATCGATCGAGCCGCAGTTGCGCAGGATCACGCGTTTCTGCCGGCGGTAGAACTCGAGGGTGGACCTCTCGCGGATCTGCCCGGCCCCGTTGGACGAAGCGGGGTATTCGTGGTGCGTCCCGTCGGCGGCGTGGTCCTCGCGTTCCCAGCGGCAAAGAGCCGTGCCCACCTTCAGGTCGCCCCCGGCCGCGTAGGCTTCCAGCAGGGCGCGGATCGACTTGGCCGTCATGTTGCCGTACGTGATCCGCGGGCCGTGGGGGAGCATCAGGTCGACGAGGGGTTCGCGCTGGCAGAATCCGATGCAGCCCGTCCGCGTCACCACGGCATCCAGCCCCAGCCGCTTGACCGTCTCGAGCGCGGTTTCCTCGACCGCCCGCGCGCCGGCAGCGAGCCCGCAACTCGCCGAACCGACGAGGATCTTGAGGCGCCGGGGATAAAGCGTCGCCAGGCCGTGCGCGGCGACGTGGTCGAGGTCGGTCTGGGTGCGGATGACCGTGTTCATGCGTACCGCTCCAGGATGCCGGCGACCCTGTCGAGCTTGACGTTGCCGAAGGTGACGCCGTCGATGCGCATCGCCGGGGCCAACGCGCAGCAGCCGATGCACCGGACCGTGCGGACGGTGAATCGTCCCTGCGTATCGGTCCCTCCGGCGCGAACACCGATTTCGCCCTCCAGGCGCTCCAGGAGCAGCCCCGAGCCGCGCACGAAGCAGGCGGTCCCAAGGCAGACTTCCACGATGTGCCGCCCGACCGGCTCCAGGCTGAAGGCGTTGTAGAAACTCGCCACCCTGAGGATTTCGGCCAGCGGGATCTCCAGGGTGGCCGACACGTATTCCAGCACCGTCCGGGGAAGATAGCGGCGGTCGTCGCTGATGTCCTGCAAGATCGGGATCAGCGGACCCGGATCGCCCGCGTACCGCGCGAGGATGTTGTCGATCCAATGCCTTTCGTCGGGATGCAGCCGTTCGAAGGGCAGGGAGGAGGAGGGCGGCCGGGGCTCGTTGCGCACCGGGCAGGCCTGCCAGCAATCTCCGCAGCCCGTGCACTTGGAAGGGTTCACCCCCCGCGGCCGTTTGCGAACCTCGGCCACGAAGCGGCCCGCCTCTCCGTTCAGCGAAATCACGTCGGACATCGTCATGACATCGATGTTGTAGTTCCGCATGCACTCCACCAGTTTCGGGGAAATGATGCAGGTGGCGCAGTCGCCGGTCGGGAAGGTTTTATCGAGGCGCGCCATGCCGCCTCCGACCGTGGGGCTTTCCTCGACCAGGAAAACGTGGAACCCGGCCGCCGAAAGGTCCAGGGAGGCCTGGATCCCCGCGACGCCGCCGCCGCACACCAGCACCGACCCGATGGGAGCGTCGCCCTTGCCGTCGGAGCTCGCGGGCGCCGGAGGGGCGATGCTTTCCCGCGGCGTCATGGTTTTCCTCCCAGGATGGCGGTCGCGCCGGCGCCGTGCTTCGCCGGCGGAGCAACGGCGGCGACCGTCGGCGCGTCGAGCCCCAGATCCTTCGCGGGAAGCCCAAGGGCAAGGCCGAGGAGCTGCGTGACGTACAGGACCGGCGTGGGCCGGAATGCGCCGTGGCGCTTCGCCGCGTCCGCCTGGCGAAGGTCGAGGTTGATGTGGCACAGGGGGCACGCGACCGCCAGGCAGTCGGCGCCGGCCGCCTCCGCCATCGTCAGGAGCTTGTGCGCGAGGCGTCCGACGACCCCGGGATGCGTCATGGACAGGGCGGCTCCGCAGCATTCCGTCTTGAACGGCCACTCGACCGGTTCCGCCCCCGCGGCGGTCGCCAGCGCGTCCATGCTCGCGGGGTGCTCCGCGTCGTCGAAGGCGACGACTTCCGGGGGGCGCGTCAGGAGGCAGCCGTAGTAGCAGGCCACCCGGAGTCCGGACAACGGACGGCATACCTTCGCGCGGATCGCGTCCGGGCCGAAATGGTTCACGAGCACGTCCAGCACGTGCCGCACCAAGACACCGCCGTCATAGGGACGGCCGGTAATCCGCTCGGCGCGTCGTCGATCTTCCGGATCGCTTGAAACCCGGTGGTTGGCGGTCCGCAGGCGGGCGTAGCAGGATGCGCAGGCGACCATCACCGGCAGTCCCATGGCCTGCGCTTTCTGCAGGTTGCGTGTCGGCAGGGCGACGGCCAGCGAATCGCTGGTCGCGTGCGCCGGCGTCGAGCCGCAGCAGGTCCAATCCGGGATCTCCTCCAGCGCGATCCCCAGCGCGCGGCAGACCGCTCGCGTGGAGAGGTCGAAGGACCGGGCAGTGGACTCGAGGCTGCAGCCGGGAAAGAACGCGTACTTCACGGTTTCCGGTCCTCCTCGTCCGCGCGCCGGAAGATCTCCCGAATCTCGCCGACGCCGCCGATGCGCTTGGGAAGCACCGCGAGTTTTCCCTGCGCCAGCATCTTCGGGACCTTGTCCATGTCGGAGAGCAGATCGAAGGTGCGCAGCTTGTAGGCGGTCATCAGTCCGACCTCGTACACACGGCCGTGACGGCGGACGCTGCCCAGGAAGCAGTGGTGGAACCGCCTGGCGCGGGCGTCCGGCAGGGCGATCCGGCGGTCGATCGCCATGATCCGCAGGGCGTCCATCACGCCCGCGATGTCGATCGCCATGGGGCAGCGGGCGGTGCACGCCTCGCACGAGGCGCACAGCCAGATCGCCCGCGAGCCGAGCGCTTCGTCCTCCGCGCCCAGTTGCACCAGCCGCATGATCTGGCTGGGAAGGAAATCCGCGTCCGGTCCGACGGGACATCCCGTGCTGCACTTGTGGCATTGGAAGCACGCGCCGACTTCCGTGCCGCTGCGCCGCCGGACTTCGGCCAGCAGGCTGCCGCCGCTCCACTGGATCGTGTCGTTCATATCCGTTCGTCCTCGACCTCGGCATCCTTGCGAGGCATTACTTTCCGGTAGACCGCCTGGGGCGGGCACAGGACGCCGTCGACGGTCAGCAGGTCGCGTTCGATACGGATGCCGAACAGCCGCTCGTTCCGTTCCAGGTATGGACGGATCAGCCGCCAATCGGCGGCGGACAGGGGACGGTACACCCCGCCGTTCAGTTGCTCTTCGACCAGCGTGCGACGCGGGTCGCGGATATAGATCGCGCCCCCGGAGGCCAGCGAAAGGAGATTACCGCCGGGGTACGGGAGGTCCAGCGGGTACAGTCCGCCGGCCTGGTCGTACTGGAGGCCGTTGACGATGGCGAAGCCGCCGCCGTCGTGGGGATCCCCGGCCATGAACGATTCGGCAAGGAAATCCAGGGCGGTGCCGTTGATGACCACCCGCGGCGATCCGACGGCGTTGATCATCGGTCGACCGGCGGCATTGCCCAGGACGTATGCCTCGCCGCCCTTGGCTCCGTAGAGGAACGTTTGCCCCACATCCCCGTGTACGACCAATGTTCCCTGCTTGCTGATCTGGCAGAGCTGGTCCTGGGCGTTTCCGTGGACATGGATTTCCAGGCCGTCCATGCCGGAACCGAGATAGTCGCCCGGGTTGTCGTAGCAATCGATCCGCAGCCCCACGGTGCCCGGACCCAGACCCACGCCGTGGAACCGCGTCCCGCGTATGTTGTAGTGGACCAGGCGCCGCCAGCCGCGCCGGTAGGCGTCGATCGCCAGCGACGCGTCGCACTCCTCGCCTTCGGGCGAAAAACCGCGGGCGTCGATCAGGAGGGTCGTCTCGCCGGGACGTGGGCCCCGCAGGCGGCCCCGTGTATCCCAGGTGACGCGTATATGGGTGCCGGTCCTCTCGTCGTCGCAGAGAGGCTGACGCTCGAAGATCCGTTCCAGGCCGCGCCGTAGGATGGTCAGCAGGGAACTGCGTTTCTTGCCCCCGGTGGGGTAGCGGCCGTCCATGCACAGCGACAGGGCCTCGATCCCCAGGGCCGGCGCTCCCGCGGCCGTACGGTCGGCCCAGCGGTCGACGAACTCCCGGAAGGAGTCGAAGTCCATCCCGGGCAACCGCTCGACCATGTGGGAGAAGATCCCCCCGGGATCGCCGTCGCGCACGCAGCGCTCGATGGTCGCCTTGTCCTCGTCCGTATGTCGGGGCGCGACCTGCGGAACGGAGAGGTCGCAGTGGACCTGGCCGGACACCGTCGAGATTTCCGTGCCGAACTTGTTGGTCACGCGCAACCGGCAGGGTCCGTCCGCCGGAGAGACCGTCAACAGGAAGGCCCCCCCGTCGGTGTAGCTCCCGCCGCGGGCGTTCCAATACATGTCGGCGACCGGCGTGAACCGCGGGTCTTCGGCGGCCAGGTTGGCCAGGGTCGCGTCGATGGCCTGCTTCTCCGAGCAGATCAGCCCGATGGAAACCTCTCCCTCCTGCAGCGCGAACACCTGCGGCCGCAGCATGGCGGTGTCGGTGATCCCCATCAGCTGGAATTCGCGGGTCTCGGCCAGGCTGCGGGCGATGATGAAGAACCAGGGTCCGTCGGGGGAGGCGTGGATGTGCGCGGCCTGGATCTGGCGGTAGATCCTCTGCTTCGCGGTGGGGAGGCGGTCGAAATCCAGCTCCGTGGTCGGCGCCAGGGCTTCGATGATGTATTCCATCGGGTAGCGGTACACCCGGTTCCAAAGATCGAACAGGAGCACCGACACTTCCGTGTCGGTGAGGAACTGCGGGTAGATGTTCCGCCCGGACAGGTACTCCGTCACCGAATGGTAGTTGGCGAAGTCGCCGTTGTGCACCAGTGCCTCGTTCATCCCGATGAACGGATGCGCGCCGCCCGGATGCCACACGCGGCCCCTCGTCGGGAACCGCTGGTGGGCGATCCAGACATGGGCGTGCGTGTCGGCCAGGCGGTAGTACTGCACGGCGGCCTCGGCGAACCCGACGATCTTCAGGATGATGAGGTTCCTCGCGTGGGACAGCACGAACGCCCGCTTGTCGCCCAGCGAGGCGTAGAACCGGTTGTTCAACGCGATCGAGTTCTGGAAGACGAACTCGTCTTCCACCTCCCTCTCGGAAAGTCCCGCCGCGGCCAGCTTTTTCTCCTCGGCGAACCGCGCGAGAACGGAGGGCTTGAGCCGGACGAAGTAGCGGGCCACGTCCGGCGGACGAACTTCCAGCAACGGGACGTCGCGGTAATCGCCCACGATGGGGATGAGTCCCCCGTGGTCGATGTCGAAGTGGGGCTCGATGAAGGCGTTTTCCACCTCTCCCCGCGCGTCGGGATCCAGCAGGGCGACCTGGAGAATATAGTCCTCGTCGAGCACCCCGCGCGACACGCCCAGTTCTTCCGGCACCAGCCCGCAGGCGGCGATCCCGCCTCCCTTGCCGTTGCCGCGGTTGCGCATCTGGATGGAAGGCTCGTAGATGTGTTTCCCTCCCACGGGGATCGTGCAGGCGAACCCGGTGACCCCGCAGCCGCCTTCCGCTTCCGGCGAGCGGGAGGCCCAAGGTTCCGTCGGCCGCAGGTGGGCGCGGGCGCGGAGCAGTGATTGCACCCGGCGCACGTCGATCTCGCGGTGCCCGACCTCCGCGGAAGGGCGGTTACGCTTCATTTTCATAGTCCAGGTGCGTCAGCAGGTCGGTGCGGCCCCGCAAGGCGCCGACGGAGTCGAGTCCCAGCCGGTACAGCTGGTCCACCAGCAGCTCCCGCCAGGCGGCGTACAGGTTCACCAGCCGTTGCGTGCACCAGTCGACGTCAAGCTTCTCCAGCAGTTCATCGTCGGTCGTTGCGATGCCCCTCGCGCAGCCGCGCCCGCTTTCGCAGGCGGTGCAGCGTATGCAGCCCAGGGCCACCAGTTCCGCCGTTCCGATCACGCATCCGTCGGCGCCGAGGGCGATGGCCTTGGCGACATCGGCGGGGGTCCGGATGCCGCCGCTGGCGATCACCGTGATCCGGTCGCGGATCCCCTCGGCCACCAGGAACCGGTGCACGCGTCCGATGGCGTACTCGATCGGCATGGCGATGTTCTTCTTTGCGACGTTCGGAGCCGCGCCCGTGCCGCCGTAGCTGCCGTCCAGGTGGACGATATGGCCCCCGGCGTAGTACACCCCGACGGCGACCATGTCCACGTCGGCGGGCGTCGATACCTTGGCCGAGAGCAACGCCCGCGGGTTGACGTGCGCGATCCAGTCGAGGTGCTTCTTGTGGTCTTCCACCGAATAGACGCTGTGGAACGGAAACGGGGAGAACAGGGGGACGCCCACGACGGTCCCGCGCATGGCCGCGACGCTCGGCGTGTTCTTGTCGCCCAGCAGATGGCCGCCCAGCCCCGGCTTGGCTCCCTGGGCGTATTTGAATTCCACGATCGGCGCCCGCTGGATCGTCTCCTCGCGGACGCCGAACAGACCCGTGGCCACCTGCGTGATCACGTGGTCCTTGTAGGGAACGAAGCGATCCGGATAGCCTCCCTCGCCCGTGCACGTGAACCCGTTGAACGCCCTTGCCACCCGCGCCTTGCCCAGCAAGGCGCGGATGTTGGTGGATCCGAAGGACATCCCGCCGCCGTACCAGGGGACGTCGATCGTGATCCCGGGCCGGGAATCGCCGCGGCGATTGAGCGGCAGTCGCGTCGAAATGTCTTCCCGCCGGAGGGTTGCGGGAGGCGAATCCGGGGTGCGGAACCGCAGGCGGTCGAACCCTCCGCCCGAGGCCCCGATCTCGCTCTCAAGGTGCCTTCCGGGCGGCCGGCCGGTTTCGGCCATCGCCCAGGTGCTCATGATAAGGTCCGGCGTCCAGCGATAATCTCCCATCGTCCCGGACACCGGATTGGCGGATATCTTCAGCGCGCCTTCGGGACAGGCGTCGATGCAGTAGCCGCCGGCGTCCTTGCAGTCCGGGCCGATGCAACGGTAGTCGTACGGCCGCATGACGTGAAGATAGCCTTCGGGACGGACATGTACCCCGTACCGGCAGGTTTCAACGCACCGTCCGCAATTTGCGCACTCGGACGCGCGGTAAATGCCGTACTTGCCGATCTCGTTCCGGTAGCGGGGGGGCGCCGGCCGCGCCTCGCGGCTCACCTCCGCGCCTGCGGGACGCGTCGCGTCGGCGCCCGGGGAGGCGGGTTCCTTTCGCGGAAGGAGCGAAGGCCGGGGGGCCATGCGTCAGACCTTCCGTTTCCCGAACAGGCGGCCGAACGTGTCGCGTTCCAGGTCTTCGAAGAACATGCAACGACCCGTCTCGCCGCGTAAACGACGGATTTCGCGGATGCCCATCGCGCCCAGCATTTCGAGGAGTTGGGAATGCCAGGCCGCCATCAGGTTCACGATGCGGCGGGTGCCGAACCCGGCGTCGATCTCCTCCAGGGCGATGGGGCAGGGTTGTCCGCGTCGGCACTCCCCGCAGAGCCGGCATTCCAGGGCCAGGATCAAGGGGAGGTCGATCGCGACCAGGTCGGCGCCGCAGAGGATCGCTTTGGCCACGTGCTCCGCGGCGGCGATCCCGCCGGAGGCGATCAGCGTGACCTCGTCCCGGATCCCCCGTTCGACCAGCGTGCCGTGCGTGTCCCGCAGCGCGTCGCGCATGTGGCGGGGCCGGGATGCGCCTTGCTCCATCCCGTGGCTGTCGAATACCAGGTGGATCACCTCCGCTCCGTCCCGGACCAGGTCCGCCACGCGGCCGGCCACGGCCGGAGAGGCCGCGATGCGGATGGCCACGATCTTGGCCGAAAAATCCCGCTTCAGCGTCCCCTGCGTCGCGATCGCGTCGGGGCCGTCCGGGATCATCACGAACGGGGCCGACGCGCACGACCGCGCCGCCGCCGCGAGGGGAGTCGCAAGCAACGGGACCACGTGGCCGCTCACGGAAGCCTCGTTATCCCGGATGTCCGTCTCCCCCAGGATGGCCAGCGTGCCGATCTCCGCCGCGGCCGTCGCAACCGCGGCCGGTACCGCCCCGCGATTCCATGGTTGGGGGATCCGGTCGAAGATCACGGGAAGAGGCGTTTCCACGAGCGGCGGCGGATCGACGCTCAATTGCCCGCCTGCGAACGAAAGGTGCGGGAGCTTGCGGCCGATGTCCACGCTGGTGCTGATGTACTCCCGGCCGTGAATCCCATCGCGCGTGGGTCGCACGATCTCGGACATGTCCGTCCACATGGAATCGAAACCGGGACCGCTGAACGGTCCGCCGTAGCCCGATCCGGAAACCGGGATCTTCCCGGTCTCCGCTTGATACCACGTGGACAAAATGAGGTCCGGCGTGTAGTGTCTGTCCCCCAGCCGGAGATACTCGGGATTGACGACCCGTGTCAGGATGTTTTTTGTGCAATTCTGTACGCAGCTCAGGCAGCCTTTGCACTGGTAGATGTACTCCAGGAAGCCGACCTCGTCGCGGAGGGTGTCGGCCTCGTCGCGATACAACCGGTAGACGCATCCCCGCTTCACGCAGTTGTGACAACCGGAGCAGTCTTCTCTCCAATCGACGATCCCGAGCTTGCCGATCGGGCGGAAACGAGGCCTGGCCGTCGTGGAGTGTATGGCGTATTTCGCGGGCACGATCAGTCGCCGGCCAGTCCGGATTCTTCGACGATCCGCGGAACGGCCTCATGATCTCCGTCGGCGGAGATGCAGAAACCCCGGATCCCGGGAAGATTCGACAGGCGATGGATGGTTTCCACGGCCATCTTGATGGCGGCGTCGCGGCGGGCGACCGGGTCGTTTTGGGACGGCCCCGCATGCGCCAAGAGGGCGTCGTTGATCGGCTGGATGCCGGCCAGGATGGCGACCTGTTCGTTCAGGCCGCGCCGGGAGACCTCTTTCCACCACGCTTCGAACCGCTCCAGGTCGTGGACCGGCTGCGTCACGAGGAATTTCGCGCCGGCACGCGTCTTCTTGGCGAGCCGCAGCAGTTGCAGATCCGGCGGATCGGCATCGGGAGAGGCCACGGCGCCAAGGCAGAACGGGCCGACCCCCTCCAATCCGCTTTCTCCCAATAGCCCGCCGTCGTTCGCCAGGTCGGCGTAGGCCTGCAGCAGTTGCACGGCGTCGATGTCGTAGACGTTCCTGGCGGCGCGGTAGCGTCCAAGGGTCTGGTGCGTGCCGCTCGTGCAAAGAAGGTTGCGAATTCCCAGGGCCTGCGCGCCCAGCGCCTCGGAAACCAGCGCGATTCGGTTACGGTCCCGCGTGGTCACGTGGAGGATCGGCTCCACCCCCTCGGCCTTCAAAAGGGAGGCCGCCGCCAGCGCCGACATCGCGACCCGGTCCCGGTTGTCGCTGACGCCCACGGCGTGAACTTTCCCCGCGTACCGTTTGGCGGCTGTTCGCAATTCCGCCGGATCCGCGTTTCCGGGAGGATGGATCTCCGCAAGCAGAATCGTTTTTCCGGATGCGATGCGTTCCTGGAGGCTGGTTGCCTGGGTGCTCATGCCTGTCTATTTTGCTCCGTGAAGTGGGATTGCCTTGACGGCGCAGATGCTCTCGACCGTGCTTCGGACGAGTTGTTCAAAGTGCAGGGGGGAATCCGTCCGGGGGAAGTGGATCAACCGGGCCATCTCCGGCGGAAGTCCGATTTCCTCCAGCAGTCGCCGAACCGTATGGACGCGGATCTCCGCCCGGTAATTGCCTTGCGACAGGTGACACTCCCCCTTGGGGCACGCCACCACGCAAAGGCCGCGGGCGCCGCCTTCCAGCGCGTGCAGCAGATACTGCCCATCCATCTTGCCGCTGCAGGGGACTTCCCGAACGAGGACCCGGGCGCCGTCCTGGTTCCATTGGCGCGGCAGATCCACGCCCGTCGGAATGCAGTTGGTGCACAGGTAGACGACCACGTGTGGAGAGAGGGCTTCCGGCATAAGGGCATTGGCCTGGTTCGGAGCTTGCGGATCCCCTTTCGGATCGGTATGTGTTTCGTCAACGAACATCGTCGGCGCAGATACAAGGAATGATTATGACGAATCTCACGAGATAAGGAAGGAATAAGTATTGGTGTAATTATGCATTTATGATGCATAATTGCATACCGCCGGAGGGAAAGGAGGAACCTTGGCCTACCTGGACAGATCCCTGGAGCCTCTTGCCCGGAAGGCGGCAAGGGAGTTTCCCGCCGTCCTCCTCGCCGGCCCGCGGCAGTCGGGGAAATCGACCCTCCTGCGGCACCTGTTCCAGGAGACCCATCGGTACGTCTCCCTTGAATCGCCGGAGGTACGCGCGGCGGCCACGGACGACCCGCGGTCTTTCCTCGAATCGAACCCGCCGCCGGTGATCATTGACGAGGCCTGGCACGCTCCGGGCCTCCTCCCGTACATCAAGGAACGGATCGACAAGTGCGGGGGCAAGACCGGTCAGTACCTGTTGACCGGCTGCCGGAACCTGCCCTTCTCCGGGAAAATCACCGGGTCTCTCGGGAACCGGGCCACCATCCTGCGGTTGCTGCCGCTCTCCTACCGGGAGATCACGAAGATGCCGCATGCCAACTTTCCCTGGGAGAAGGGAGCCCGGACGGGAAGGCACGGATTTACTTACCGCGATCTCTGGGAGAGTTTCCTGAAGGGAGGCTACCCGGGGATAGCGGCGCATCCGAAACAGGACGTCGCCTGCTGGCATGCAAACTTTGTCCAGTCCTACCTCGAACGGGACCTTCGCTCTCTTCGCCAGATCGGTGACCTTACGCAGTTCCACCGATTTTTCCGTGCCCTGGCGGCGCGGAGCGCGCGGTTGTTCAATATCACCGACCTTGCCAGGGACCTTGGCCTTGCGGTGAACACGGTCAAGGCCTGGATCTCCGTGCTGGAAGCCAGCGACCAGATCTTCATACTCCGGCCGTATTTTCGGGAGGTCGGGAAGCGCCTTGTCAAGACACCCAAGGTCTACTTCGCGGACGTGGGCACGCTGTGCTACCTGGCGGGTCTGAAGGATGCGGGGCACGCCATGTCCGGCCCGATGGGTGCCGCCATCTTCGAGACCGCCGTCGTTTGTGAAATCATGCGGCGGCTGTCCGGGAGGGGAGAGCGACCACACCTGTATTTCTGGAAAACGGCAAACGGCGTCGAGGTGGATCTGATCGTGGAAACCGGAGGCAGACTGCTTCCCATCGAGATAAGGATGTCGGCGACTCCCGATCGCTTGATGGCGAGGAACATCGCTTCGTTCCAGAAAGACTTCTACGGCCTGGCGGAGAAAGGGTACGTTGTCCACCCCGGCGATGTGACGCTTCCCCTCGGGCCGGGCGTGGTCGCCTTGCCGTTTGCGGATCTGTGAGCTTGGTTCGTCCCCCGAAAGTCACTATCTCCAAGCTGTCTTACCGGGACCACTCTTACCCACTTCGTGGTGAAATTATTTATTGAGAATTGGATAATATAATTACACTCGGAGGGTGCGCTGCGTCGTGGCGGCCTAGAAACTGTGAGCGAAAGGAACAGACCTGGAGATGGCGCACAACTGGGGTAAACAGTGGGTTCGTGAAAAATTATGGGCACAGTCGAATGATCCCTTCGGGTAAGCTCATAACCCGAATGTCCCTGGCTCAAATCCTGGCCCCGCTACCAAATATAAACAGGGAGTTACGAGAAATCGTGTGGTAGCCCACCGCCCCTGAATAATTCTTCCCTCGCGCCTCGTCGGGGTTGCGTATGGGAAAGGAAAATCTCTGGGGAGAGCCCCGGCTCCCTCCCCGCTCCTATAATGGAAGGCGGAGCAGGAGGGCATCGGTCATGTCAGGGGAAGCGGCGGAAGGATTCACAGGGGGTAAGGAGGATCGAATCGCTCCCGCCCCGCAACGGCTCGAATACGATGTTCTGGTGGTTGGGGGAGGTCCGGCCGGACTTTCCGCAGCGGCCTACTGCGGGCGGAAATTCCTCCGGACGGCGGTCTTCGAGGGAGACTGCTGGGGGGGGATCCTCACCCGGTGGTGCCCCGACAAGAAGATCGACAATTACCCGGGAACGCGCCCGGGAGTGCGCGCCGACGAGCTTGCGCAGTCGCTCGTCGATTTCGCCCGACGCTCCGGCGTCGACCTTGCCGAGAAAAGGGTCGAGGAAATCTCGCGAGACGGGGAGATCCTCGCGGGGGGCGTGAAATACCGTGGAAAGGTGGTCATCCTGGCCAACGGGAGCATGGCCGCGGAGGCCGGCATCCCCCGCGAAATGGAGTTGGCCGACCACGACGGCGGAATATTTTACAAGATTCCCGATCCTTCCCGATTCCGCGGAAAGCGCGTGATCATCGTTGGAGGGGGGGACACCGCCCTCTCCCACCTTCAGCGACTACAGGGAATCGCCTCGCGGATCACCCTTGTGCACCGCCAGAAAACATTGCGATCCGAGTATGGAGCACCGGAAAAACAGGACGGGGATGGGGAAGTGGAAATATTTCTGGAGACCGCCGTGGACACGATTCTGGGAGACGACCGCGTCATGGGAGTCCGCCTCAAGGACCTCGCCAGCGGAAAGACGCGCGACCTGCCGGCCGACGCCGTGGTGATGGCCGTAGGGACAAAGCCCAACTTCGCCCTCTTCCGGGACCTTGGCGTTTTCCTGGACTCCAAGGGCCAGGTCGTCGCCGATCCGTGGCAAAGAACGAACATCCCGCGTTTTTTGGCGATCGGGGACATATCCTCCCCGCTGAAGATGATCGTCACCGCCGTGGCGCAGGCCGCCGTCGCCGCGCAGCAGGCGTACGTGGAAGTCCGGTCGCCCTACTGGAAATAAGCGGATTGTGATGGTGCCGGAGGATGGTATGGAGTATTCGAGGAACATGGTACAAGCACGTACGCAGTCCCGCGGGGAGGAAATCGCAAACAGCGTCAGCCATGGTGTCGGCTTGCTGGCGGCGTTAGCCGCCACCCCTGTTCTTGTTCTTTCCGCAGTCCGGCATGGCGGCGCAGCGCGAATTGCTGGCGCGAGCGTCTTCGCGGCTGCAATGGTGCTGCTGTACCTCACATCCACGCTCTACCACGCGTTGCCGAGGAATCGTGCCAAGCGGGTATTTCAGGTTCTTGACCATGCAGCGATCTTCCTCATGATCGCCGGCACGTATACGCCGATTACCCTCGGTGTGCTCCGCGGTACGTGGGGCTGGACGCTGTTCGGGCTCGTGTGGA
>Ga0209212_1003026_pt1 | contig 22863 bp, 8 predicted proteins | sample RifGroC2_FD_183996 | JGI IMG/M metagenome (GOLD analysis project Ga0209212, IMG submission 183996) | Groundwater microbial communities from Rifle, Colorado, USA - Groundwater C2 (SPAdes) (version 2) | ecosystem: Environmental > Aquatic > Deep subsurface > Groundwater | place: Rifle, Colorado... | reverse complement strand
TGAGTTGCCCAGAAGCCGTCTCGCTCAATCCTGATATCAACCTCAGCGTCTGCAAGCTCTAGCCCCGAGTGGTGCTCGACCAGCAGCGGATGCAGTCGTTGAGCACAGCCTGAGAGCAGCATGGTGCAGGCCCATATCGCCAGCGCCCACAGCAGGAACCCAGCTACTATGTCAGCCTGGATTTTCATCACCGTATCAGCTCCAAAACAGGCTCAACGGCCACCGATTTGTCCCATTTTCTAAAGTTGGAAATATGCTCGTCAAGCGTGACATCCTTTGCATCAAGCGTGACCGCGCTCGGCAGGACGCTGGCCATCTGCTGCAATGTCAACTCGTCCCGCTTCGAATACCTTACCCTTGTCGCCTTGCCCTCCATCCGCGCTTTCGCCAGCTTGAGCACCGGAGACGCTGCTTTCAACTTGTCCGCCATTTTTTCATCCATCGCAACCCCGGCCAGAGCGATCTGCTTCGGCTGCGCCGGCAGTGGGTGCATCCAGTCGGGCACGCAGACGTATGTCTCGCCGTCGATCTCGCCCAGGTCGATCATACCGGGCTGATCCTCGGCCGGTTCAGGGAGCTGCAGCTGGTAAACTGTGTACTGATCGGTAACCTTTTTGTATTTATAGAATTGAGGCATTGCTATTTCTCCTTTACTTTTCTCCTATGCAGCCGGACACACTCTTTGCAATGTTCAAGCAGCCCCTTCGGATTCCCTTGGGATTTTTTAACCTGCTTGCTGTAAAATTCAGATTCATCTTTTAGCATCCCGCATTTGTAGCAATATCTTTTCCCGGTAGGTTCAGTTATTCCGAGCGATGCTAACTTGTCCATCCTGTTCTTTTCATTATGTTCTGCAAGCGACAAAAGCTGAAGGTTTGCCACTTCGTAATGTCCGGTATTATCAACTCTATCAACAAGGCACCCCTTGAACCAATGCTTGATGTACCATTCAACGAACTCATCTTTCTTTGCCCTTACCTCGATTCCTTTTTTGATATAACGCTTATCGTGGTTTGCTCTCTTGTTCAGATGCCGCCAGGCACTCAGTGCATTTATGCGCGGGTTATTTGCCCGCTTTTCGTTCGTGCATTCAATGCACAGCCAGAACAGCCCGTCCCACGTTCTGCCGTTCGTGGTGTGAAATTGATTCAGTTCCAAGAACCTTTTGCATCTAGAGCACCATTTCAATTCCTTCCCATCTTTCCACTCGTGTTCAATTCGTTTTGGCATAATGTAACCTCCTGTAGTTTTGCCTGTATTATATAACAGGCACTACCGGAAGTCAACAGTTAAACCGGATAGCACGCACACCGAAATCCCACGCCGTAGTACGAGTTCGCCCGAGCGCTGCCCCAATGGGCCGCCCAAACCCCGGCAGCCGTACCGTAGTCCCAATACGCGCCGGACAACAGGCACAGCAAGTTAGTAAAATACTGATAATAATAGTCCGCACCGAACAGGCTGGATCCGGCCGGCGAAACGCCTGACAAGGAGACAGGGAAGCCAAGGCCAGCGGCCAGCCATCCCGCGCCGCTGGTTCCATCGGACAGCACCTGTCCGGCCCCGTCGCCGAACCGCTGCGTGAAACCATTGTTCGGGTAGGCCGTCTCAAATGCCGGGGCAAATGCGTCCATCATCGCCGCAACGCCGGTTGCGCCCCAGTGATCGGTTGCGCCGGTCGCGCCGCTGGAGAAGGCCGACATCGCCACCGACTCCTTGGCCGTGTAGAACGCGGCCTTGGTGATGGTCCCCGGATCTGCCACCGGGTCATAGTCCGCGGCGAATCCGCTGGAGTCTACGCCGTCCAGCGAGAAATGATCGTCATCGATCCTGGTGATGGCGAACAGCTTATCTTTCAGCCCGATCCATCCGTCTTGGGTGATGGCCAGCAGCATCACCACTGCGCCGGTGGCCTGGCCGTGCGCTGTCCAGGTGACAACGCAGGGATTGGCCCTGGTCATCCCGGCAATTGCTACCCCCGAGACAATATTCGTGATTCCGGTGCTGATCTCCCACATCAGGCCGTTGAGGTCCGCGACGCCGCAGTTTTGCCCGTTGTGCGTGCTCTTGGCGAAGATATTGCCCGCGCCACCGCCGTATCCAGCGCTGCCGGTTTTGCCACAGTTGCTGTATCCGTCCGACTCCCATTTGACTGCCGTGTCGTTGGCATCGGCCAGGGCGTTATTGTTGCAGCCCTTGGGGAAGCTGATAACCCCGGCGGCATCGTACCAGGCGCACGAGTCAGCCGCCGTAGCCGCCTGGCCGTGGGCCAACGAGAGCAGCGCCATGGCGCCGGTTATAAACCTGGAGTTGCAGAAAAATATTGAAGATGGATTTATCGCCCCGTCCACGCCGTCCCGGGCATGGGCCGCATCGATGGCAAAATAATGGGCATTGCCGGAGCAGGCGGTGAGATCGGCAATCGGGTTATGGTCTGCGTGCGTCGATATCGGCAGCCCGTTTTTGACCGAGCTGGCAATCCACCCCGTGCCGGTGGCCGCCTTGGAGCACATATATTTATCGACCATAAACCCGCGCTTCTGCGACCCTGAGTCGATAAACGCCCGGTGTAAGGCGTAGCCGGCAGAGTTTGCTGCTGCGGGGCTGGCGAATGCCGACTCTGGCTTGACATCAACAGAGTTGACGCCATGCGCCGCATAGGTCGGGTTATCGGCGTGGCCGACCCGGTAATAAAACGCCGGCACCCAGCACATGATTGATCCGTCCCGGTACTGATAATTGCCATAGTTATCATGGCCAGGCGTCGTGGTCCCGGCCAACGCTGAAAACCCAGCAGGCGTTGACGGGCAGACGCCAACCCCGAACCCGGCGCCGCCAGGAGTGCCAATGTCGTTGGTTATACCACTATTACTAGCAGCTCGTCGCGCCCAATGCCCGCCTAGGGCAAGAGCATCACAGCTAACCAATACCGCCGTGCCAGCAATAATAACCTTGAGAACGTCTCTACGATAAATTTTGCTCATCTGGTCAACCTCACTGCATATCTAGGCCAGCGTCGAAACAATACCATATCGTCCCGCCATCCACCGTCATGCAGTCAATTACATCTACCCCGGCAGCGGTTAATGACGGAGCCGTCCCGCCAGCCCAGTCAACAGATGCGGGCCAGTTATATGTCTGGCTCCCGCCGTTGGTCAGGACCAGGGTCAAGTTTCCCATTTTTCCGGAGGCAGGCGGGTTGCTGAATGTGGCCGTAGTCTCCCCGGTATCAATCGTATCGGTGTAGCAATTCGATGTCGCCAGGCTGTACTCCGGGGTTGTGTCGCTCCCCATCGCCGTGCAGGTTTCAGAATAATTTGCAATCTCCGGAGCTGCGAACCAATCCCGCACCGCCCCAGCCGGAGCGTAGCAGGTACTATCATCCCAGGTAGTTGCATCGTAGGGGATGGGGGCGCGGCAGGGGGGAGGGATGGGCAGGATATAGTCCTCAACACGCAGGTACTTCTCTGCGGCGAAGGCCGGGACTGAAATCAGCAGGGCGGCCAGCAGAATAAAGAATTTCTTTTTCATCGCACGTTCCTCTCGCCGGAAAGGGTCAATCGGAGGTAGCCGATGCTGTTGTTGACCGTGTTCCCGGTGATCGTGAAAGTCAGGGCTTTCCCGGCAGCGACTAAGGGAAATCCATCGCTTCCGTTTGGATCTTCAAAATAAAACCTGTTATCTCCGTTCCAAATGTTCGCCCCGTTTCCGGCCGCGGTAAGAAACGGCGCTCCGTCGCTGTCCGAAACGGCAAGGTCAGAGGCAATATCAAAGTCTGTTCCGGTCCCATCGTAAGCGTATGCCTCAAGGATTCGCCGCGCGTCCAGCAGGGTCATTATTTTGGGGCCGTTCGGTACGGTTGTAACATCTCCGAGGTTCGCAACCATTGTCCCCGGAGTGGTGTCGGCCGTGAACTTCAGAAGCATCTGGCCCTGGTAGACATAATTTCCGCCGACCTCGACCAGTTCACAGGTCATCGCGGCAAGGGAGATTGAGGGGAGAATAAGCAGGGTCAGGGTCAGGAGTAAGGCTGTTCTTTTCATCGGGTTCCTCCGCAATGTTTTCATTGAGTTCATTTTATAGGTTTGAAAGGCATATATCAAATTAATTTTCCATTGATTCCTTGAATTTTCGGTTGAAGTCCCGGTACACTTTGTTGAGCGCCGTCTTGCCGTAGGCGATCTGCTCCTTCCCGGCGCCCATTATTTCTTGATCTCTGATGATTTGCGATATCTTTCTTACCTGGGAACTGAAGGTCTTGGTCATGAACATCATCTTGTATTCTGGACTCGATTTCATGGCCAGTCGCCTTTCCGGGGGTGCTGCTTTGTATTCCTGCTGAAAGTATTCGACCCGTTCCGAGTTTTTCCGGTAGAGTGCCGCGTCCATATTCTCCTGGATCCCGCCGGCCACCTTCCGGACGAACGGGACATCGTCCACCCCATAATCCCCAGAAGCAACCTTGATCGGGAGGAATAGGGTGTCCTTGACCAGCCGGCCGACGCCGCCGGTGTAGGTTTCGATCACCATCTCCATCGTTGCCGGGGAGACATCGAAGGCAGGAATCTTCGCCGGAGTGATTGGTGTCCCGCCTCCGAGAGAGTTAAGCGCCTGGGCCGCACTCTTGAGCAGCGGGTTGACGTTCTTGAAGTATCGTTCCGAGTCCGGCTTGTCGAGGCCGAAGGGGTTCTTTTCCGGCATAAGGTTCCCGCCGTGCCAACCTTTATTTTCGTAGGCCTGGACGACCGGGTCAAAAACTGTCGGGGAAATCGTCTGCAGGATGGTGGCCCCGGCCAGCGGATTCATTGAGTTGACAAAGGCGTTGATCACCCGGGCCGCGCCGTCGATATGGTCATAAGCCTGGTTCCCGCGCATCGCCGCATACATGGACGCCGCCATCTCCACACCGATATTGTAGACCGCATTGTACCCATAGGGTAGGGGAATTTTGAACGTCTTTCCCCCGGAGTCGGGGACGATGAAGACCATGTTCCGCTCAAACAGGTTCGGCTTCGTCGCCTTCAACTTCTCGTAGAACGAGTACCCGTCGTCGTCATCTCCGCCAAGGAGGACGCCGGCAAGGAAGTTCGCCACGCCAAGCCCGATAATCCCGCCAACGATTCTTTGGACACTGCGGCTGTTCTTGACCGCACTCAACATCCTGACCGTTCCCTGAATTCCGGCGTTGGCAAAGAGATAAAGAGCATTGATCGCCGGACCAGCTTTCCCACGGCGGGTGAAATCGACGGTAAGGTTGGAAACAATCTCCGCCGCCTTGGCCCGGGTCATCCCGGCCGGTCCGTTCGTGCCCACGAGTTCGGCATAAAGGGCGAGGCGGATCCCGTTCTCTACCGCGGTGTTCGCGCCGCCGATCAGCTTCATCAACCGCTTCCTTCCTTTCTTCAGGGCATGCCCTTCGCGGAACTGGTCCATATCGCTTTCGAGATTTGCGGCCAGGTCTGTTACCGTGTCGTAGCCCTGCATCCACGAAATCTTGGCGCCGATCTCCTTGAAATCCTCGTAGGTCTTTTCAAACTTGGATCCGGCCTTCTTGCCCATCTCGATATTGTAGATTGCGGCGATCGCTTTCGGCAGGTTCTTGAACGCCCGCAGTTGGAGGCCCCGGGCCGCCGTGTCCTGCATGTGGATTCCCGCGGTCTGGGCGTCCTTCATGAAGTTGGTGACGATGAATTCCGGGTTGAACATGGTGTTCAGGCCGGCTAGGAACCGGTTCAAGGAATAGAACCCGCGCAGGATGGGGCCGATATTCACGTCCGTCTCCTTGACCATGGCGACGAACCGGAGCATATTCTTGTTGTCCTCGTTCACGGTCAAGAGGTGCTTCTTCCCGTCCACCGTCAAGAACATCTCGTTTGGTTCATTGTCCCTCGGGTCTGGGTACATGGCGATATTCCCCCGCTTGTCCATGTGCGGGACTTTCGGAATCTTGGTTATCTGCCACCGGGACGGGTCCGGATTCTCCTTGACCATGTCGAACAGTCGTTTCTCTCCGGCCCTCTTGTGCTTGAGCGAAATCGCGGCCAGGTAATTGTCAACCGTATGGGCGAAGATATCCGTCACTTTTCGGATCGACCCGACCCGACCCTTTACCGGCGATGACAGCGGGCCGCGGATACCGGCGCCGACCGATCCCCGTTTGTCCTCTTTTCCTTCCCGGTAGAGCGGGACGTAATGTTCGTAGGCCTCGGCCATCGCGTCAACCTCTTCCGGGGGGTGACCCGATTCACGGAGAAGATCGAGCCGGCCCTTGTTGATCTTGGCCAGCATGTTGACGGCCTTGTAAACCGCTTCTTTCCTTGGTTCGGCGTTCCACTTCTCGACGATGGAGGCTGCTTCTTCGTCCGTAATTCCGGAAAGGCGCGGGCTCGAATAATCCCAGTATTCTTTCTGCTCCTTGAGCGCGGTGATCCGTGCTTCTTCTCTATCGACCTTGGCCTGGAGTCTTTCGGGAGTCCCCTTCTCCTCCTCTTCCCTGGTGAAAACCCTCTCTTCAAGCTCGGCCCGCATCTGCTCCAAGGCCTTTTCTTTTTCCGGAATTGCGGAAAAAATATCATCGAGCAGCAGGAGCATCTTGTCGCGCCGTTCGTTCCGGGTGACCTTGTCCTTCACGTCTCCGGCCGGGGCGCCGGCAAGTTCTTCCTCGGTGGCCAGCTCAATACCGTAGTCGTTCTCGATATCGAAAAGCCGGTCCTCGAATTCACGCCACTGCGCTCCGGTAAAGGACTTCTTTGCCTCCAGGATATTCCGCTTTGCATTCACCCGGCGGGCCTGAAGATTTGCTTCCGGGGCATGGAGGGCGTATCCCAGTTCTTCCATGTCTCCGATTTCAAGTTTGTTCTTGGCCAGATGCTTCATGAGCGGATCTACCATGGCTTGCACAAACTTTTCGGCCTCGTTGGCTACTATCTTTCCACGAAGTCGCTCGAACAGCATGAAGTCGTGTTTCTCTTTCTGCGGGCCAAGTTCGCGCTGCAGCCGTTCGCCGGAGAACTTGCTATCAATCGCCCACGCCCTGAATCCGTCGAGGATCTCCTGGGCCTGGGGCGCCAGTTCAGGCTTGCCGAACAGGGTGGCGATGAACTTGGTGGCGGAGCGGCGCTCAGGGGTTGCAACCGCTGACGCCTTGATATCCATCTCCCCCTGCGAAGGGGCGGCCGGAGCCTGGCCGGCGCTTTCCTTCAAAGCGAACTTGCCGATGATCCTGGCCGCGTTGTCGATCGTGCCCTCGATATCCTTGAAATACCGGTAGGCTTCATAATTCTTTACCTCCATACCGAAGGCCTTCCGGACTTTGGCCGCGAGCTGGGTCAGGGCGTACTGCAGCAGGTTGACCATCCTGGACATGAGGCCTGGGTTCTTTTTCTGGAACGCCTGCCAGAAATCTTCCCGGGTGAAGCTGTCGCCCATGAAGTTGGCCATCAATTCTTCCCACGCTTCTTCCCGGGTCATCTTCGCTTCATCGTACCAGGCCGATCCGGACAGGGCCTTGAAGAACTTGTTGAACTCGCCGCCGGTCTTGTCCTTCACGGCCAGCTTCAACATGTCGGAGAATTCCTTGTAGAGCGCCGGGTCTTTCTTCTTCATGATGTGAAGGAGTTCGTGGCCGAAGACCGTTGCCGGGTGGAAGCCCTTGTCAATATTGACATAGAGCACGTTCGGGTCGTTCCGATCGACCATGCCCTCTGGCAGGTTCGCGCCCTCGTGCGGCCGGAAGAGAATGATCTTCTTGTTGAACGCCTCGCCCATGGCATTGACGACCATCTGGTCAGCCAGCTTGACGATCTCCACGTCGTCGTATTGCAGAGCCCGCCGACCGACCTCTTTTGTCATGAGCATGCTTTTCAGCTTCGACTTGTAGAGGCGGGCCGTGACTGAATTATCTACCGTGGCGCCCAGGGCGGGGATAGACTTGCCGGCTGTGTACCGACCTTTTGAGGATTCGTCGAAGACGGAGAAGGCGATGTCGGTGTCTGGAGCGACCTCCACAGGAACCGCCTGCTGGTCCGCCCGCTGCGCTTCGCTGAGAACGAGAAGCCTATTGACCTCTTCGAGCCGAATGGACTTGGTCGCGACATCTTCAGCCTTCGGGAACGGCTTGTCGATGAGCTTCTCAATTTCGGAACGACGGGAGGTGAGTTCTGCGATCTTTTTCTCTTTCTCTTCGATCTTCCCGTCGAGGCTGTTGGTAAAAGTGGTCACCGCCCTGGAAAGGCCGCCATCGTAGGAGTAAGTTTCCTTGAGACCGCCTGGTCCGGAAATCTGGAAGACCAGGCCCTGCTTGTCCCAAACCGTCTTCTGGACAGCGATACGGAACCCGCTGATCGTCTCGATCTCTTTTATCTTGGTCGGCTTCGGCGAATCCTTCTTCTCTTTTGCCGCCTTGTCGATTGCCTCCTGGGTGGGAGGAATCTCCTTTTCGGTCACCACGCCAAGCCCACCGATGACGAAGCTGTTGAATTTCTTGATATCTGCCGCGATACGCGGGTCCGCGATCTCTTTGGCAATGGCAGCCGCGATCGCTTTCCCGTCCCCCTTGAAAAGGAAGACATCATTGTTGATCGTGACCCCGGTTACAGGGTCGATAACCTTTTTGGCAAGCTGGTATTCTTCCAGCAGTTTCTCGTTGGTGCTGACCTGGGTCGGGATCTCGGCGTTGTATTCGGTGCGAAGTTTGCGCTGGTCCTCATTGAATACATTCTGCAGCCGGCGGAGGCGCTGAAGGTCCTTCTCCAGGGTGAACTTTTCCTCGATCAGCGGATCGTTCGCGGCGATAGACATCATGGCCGAGGCGGTCATGGTCTCTTCGCTGACGACTTCCAGGGTCCTCATGGAGACATCGCCTTGCATGAACTGGCCGACGAACTTTGCCTTCTTCGCGACCTTGCCCCACATGAAAGCGTCGATGGTTTTTTCGGTCATGTAGTTGTAAATGTATATTTCTTCATACATATTCAACTGCCGATGGCCGCGGCCGTTCCGCTGCTCGTAGTTGGCATAGTTCCAATCTACGTCGAGATGGTGCATGGCCACGACCCGGTCCTGGACGTTGACGCCAGTCCCCATCTTCCCGGTGGAGCCGATGAGGAAGCGGACATCACCGTTCCGGACCTTCTGGAAGAGGCGCCGGTAATCGGTCTGCTTGTAGTCGGTGATCAGGGCGATCTCTTTTTCCTGGACCCCCTCCCTGATCAGCTTCATCCTGATATCGTTGTAGACATCGAATACCTTTTCCCTCCCGGGGACTCCGCGGTCGAGAAATATCAACTGCACCCCGCGGTTGTCCTTTGTCTCCTTGTAGTGCTTCATCAGGATAGGGAGGGCGGAATTGACTTTCGTATCCTGGTGGTCTTCGGCCCCTGGCTCCTGCAGCCTGACATCGATCGCCGCGTTCCGGCCGTCGTTCACCAAGTTGAGGACGATGTCGAATCCAGGCGTCCCATCCTTCTTGATCACCTCAACCCGCTTCTGCGGTGAGGCGTTGATTCGCGCTGCCCTTCTTCGGATCTCTTCCTGGTATTCCTGCAGGGCCGGACTTTGGGGGACCATGATCCCTTCCGGCTTGCCGCCGGCAATCTTCGGCCGCTTGATCCCGGTGCTGTCGGCGCTGACCACGTCCATGACCTGATAGGACATATAGACAAGCTCGGGAAGATTGACAAACCCGGTGACAAATTCCGATATCTGATACCCGCCGCCCTGGGGCAGGTATTCCATCTCACTTGCGATGTTGGCAAAGTTGTTCAGCCACTGGTCGAAATGGTGGATTCCCGCTTCTTTGAGGGCGTTCGGCTGCAGATATCTTTGAATGGAAAAGAGTTCCGAAACCGAATTTGAAACCGGCGTCCCGGATGCAAAAATGATATTCCGGCCCGGGTTGATCTGGTTCAGGTACGAGGTCTTGGTGAACATATCAAGGGACCGTTCCGCGCCGTCGGCGTTGCCGAGACCCTTTACGTTCCTTTTCGAGGAGGCGAACATCAGGTTCTTGAAATAATGTGCCTCATCCACCACCAGCATGTCGAGGCCCATTTCCTCGAAGGTCAGGAGGTTGTCTTTGTCCTTGCTGATCAGGGAGTCGATCTTTGCCTGCAGGGCCTTCTTCCTGGTCTCCAGACCTTTGATCTGCTTCTTTGACGCCCTGCCTTCCGTGGCCGCTTCGAGCGCCGCCTCCAGGGAGTCGAGTTCCCCCTGAATGAATGAGGCCTGCCGCTCGCCACTGAGCGGAATCTTCTCGAACATTTCATGAGTGACGATGACCGCGTCCCAGTCGTTGTTTGCGATCCTGGAGAATATTTCTTTCCGGGCTTCGACCTTGTCCGGAATATGAGCTACGAGCACATTCGCGCCAGGATACAATTTGACGAAATCACTCTCGATATCCTGCAGGGTCGCCTTCTTGACGACCATGATCGGCTTCTTCGCCAGGCCAAGGCGCCGGTGCTCCATGATGGAGGCAATCATGGAATAGGTCTTGCCGGTTCCTACTTCGTGCGCGAAATAGGTACTTCCCTGCAGGGATCTCCATACTGCATCCTTCTGATGCTTCCGAAGTTCAATGATCGCGTCGTTGACCTTTCCCGGAAGAACAAGGTGGCTTCCGTCATGCTTCGCGATCGCGTAGGAATTGAACAGTTTGTTGTACCGCTTCAGAAGTGCTTCGGCCCGTTCGTCCTGCTCCCATATCCAGGCCGCAAACTTCTGTTTTACCTCTTCCGCTTTTGACTTCGCCTGCTCTGTATAGCCCGGGTGAACGACTCGGATTGTTTTCCCGGTCCCATCTTCCGCCTGAACCCGAACCTCTATTTTCGTTCCGTTCAGAACCGCTTCCAGGATCTCATAAAAATTGAACTGCCTGGTTCCCCAGGTCGAGGTAGCCGATACCGATTCTTTCGCAGTATCGCCACCGCGCTTCGCTTCGGTCTTAGCTCCGCGGTAATCGTAATCTGCCGCGAAGAACACGCGCCATTTACCCGTAATCTCGTTGTATTCTACCTGCGCGCTGCCTGATCCGTAGCTCCTGATTATATCCCTGGCGAAGGCTCTGACGTATTTGGCCGGTATCCATGCGCTGCCGAGGTTGACGGTAATCTCGCTCGCCTTGATGTCGGGAGGGATAGCCGCTTCGAGCCCGGCGACGTTCACTTCATATTTGCGGTTTATCTTGGCTACCTGCCGTGCAACTTCGAGCTTGTCCCTGACATTGCCAGAAAGATAATTCGCCGCGGTGACATATCCCTTTTCCGGGTCGTCGTAGACATCCTGGCCCAGGTCCACCAGGACCTGCTCGACGCTTTTGTCCGAAATTTTCGCGATGAAGTTGATGTCGACCCGGCCGAGAAAGGCCATGGAAACATTGAGCCCTTCCTTCGCATTGCCGACTTTGTCCGGCATCTTCGAGACACTGACCGTATCTTTCGTGAAGATATCGGACATGCCGAGGAATTCGCCCTTCTCGTAATCGTACTTCTCCAGGCCGAACCAGATGGAAGGGTTGGCATCCTGGCCGAGGACCCGGACGTTCGCCTTGTCGTTCAGCCGGCCGAATTTCTTGTTGAACTTCTCGTAAGCCGCTTTCAGCTTCTTACGGGCGTCGGTGGTCTTTATGGATTCATCGCCGAGCAGTGCTTTGATCAGGTTACGGTACGCGCCGCGGATCGGCAGGGCCAGGCGGACGATCTCGATCGCCTTCTTCTGGGCCGGAGTTTTATCCGGCATGGGGATAAGATTCCCGCCTGAACTGAAAAAGATATTCCCGTCAATCTCGCCGTAGCTCCCGTCCTGAATCGTATTCTCGGAGGGGATTGCGTCGGCAGGGCTGAGGCCGGTGGTGCTTTTCACGTCATGGGTATAAACGCCGGCCGGCAGACGGTTGATCGCCGCCTCCAACCTTGCCGGAAGTTCTTCTGCAGGGAGGGCGACTTCAAGAGACTGGTACCCCCTTGAGAGTGTGCCGAGGATCATTTCCTGATGGTCAACAAAATACTTGTTCACTCTGAGTTGAACGGTGACCGGCCCGTAATGCCCTTCCTTGACCACATCAATCGTCCCGGTCTCGACAAAATCAGTCTCGAGCAGTTTTTCCTGGCCGTCCTTCTTCTTTCGGAAAATCAGAATATCGGTTGCCACCTGGGTATTGGCATTGCCGCTGAACGTCCCAGAGGGGAGACGGATCGCTCCGACCAATTCCGCCTTCTGGCTCATCTCCCGGCGGGCACGTTTCGTCTCTTTGTCCATGGTCCCGGTCGAGGTGATCATTGCGACCAATCCGCCAGGGCGGGCCATGTCGATGGATTTGTTGAAATAATAATCGTGGATCAGGTGTCGCCCCTTATTGAACTTCGAGTCCGCCGGCCTGACGCTCCCGCTGAATGGCGCGTTGGAGATGACAAGGTCGAAGTGATCCTGGGGGAGCTTTATTTTCTCGTAGGGGGAATGGAAGATTGCCGCATCCGGATAGAGCTTTTGCGCCAGCCTGGCGGTGATCCCGTCAAGATCAAGGCCCATCAAGGAAGACTGGCCGGCCATCTCCATCGGCATGGCGCCGAAGAAGTTCCCTGTCCCGACCGCGGGCTCCAGAACTTTTCCTCCGGTGAAGCCGATCCGCTCAAGGGCTGAATACATCTGCTTGACGACATGGACCGGAGTGTAAAAGGAATCGGTGACGGTGGACTGTGCCTCCTTGTATTCCTCCTCGGATAGGACAGACTTCAGCATCAAGTTACGCTCTGACCAGCTTCCATACCGCTGGAACGCTTCGGCCAATCCGCCCCACCCGACATAGCGGGCCATGATCGACTGTTCTTCTACCGTCGCGCTCCGGCCTCGCTCTTCAATCCCCTTCAGGACTTTTATCGCGGCGATGTTCTGCGCGAACTTCTGGCCAGGGGTCGATTCGGTGATTGCCTGGACATCGGCATCGGTCAGGCGGTAGTTTCCTGCAAGTACGGCATCTGGTCCGGACTCAACTTCGGTACTTCCTTCTCCTCCGGCAGATTGATCCAGGCCTCCTCCACTACCTCCTTCGCCTGGTCGAAAGGAACCCCCATCGATAATAGACTCTCCAGGTGATTTCCCGCCTTGAGTGCCGCCAGTTCCAGTGCCGCCCTCAGTGTCCCCGCCAGCTTCAGTTTTAGCACCATCCTTGGCCTTGCCGCCTTCCACTTCATCAGAGCTTTCATCTCCCACGGGCTCAAATCCATAGGATTCTGTGAAACCTTCTGATCCGAAACGGATAGTTGTTTCGCTGTCTGCATGATCTATGGCCTCCAGATAAAAGCCTTGGATATTATCTACCGTCAGCGCCTCGGTGTATCCGATCGCGCCCTTGCCGTCGCCTTCTTCCGAAGTAAATTCATCGTCATAGGCCGCATATCCTCCGGGCTGCATCATGGCGCCCCTGGCGGTCTGCTTGTACCGGTACCAGTAAAGCCCGTCATCTGAGGGGTCGCCCTGGTTCAGTTCCTGGTACATCTGCTCAAGACGGGCTTCGAGTTCGGCCAGCTTGGCCTCGACTTCAAGGCGGATCTGAGCGGAAACCGGGACGAAATCAGTTTTCATCGAGGGGATTCCTTCCTTGCTCCACTCCATCCCGGCGAAGAACCGCTTGAACAGGTCATTGAAGACTTGGCGTTCATCGGCTTCCGGGTACGGGCTGCCCTTGTACCCGGTTTCGGCAGAAATCACCCCGGGCTCGACGAACATCTTGCTGACAAGATAGGGATTATCCCCCTGCAGCTCGTCGGCGATATAGGTCTCGAAGGCCCTGGCGAACATCTCCTCGCCCTTTGACCAGTAATCGCGCCCCTTGCTGTCGAGAGCCTTGGCCGCCTCGAAGAACTTCGTCTCGACGATGACCCCTGAATCTTTATCCTCCCACTTTTTCTTGAGATATTCCCGGGCCGTCTCAATATCCATTCCCGGTTGGCGGTACTTCGCGTCCCAATCCTTGCGGGTGAGGATCTTCGCGATATGCCGTTCAGCCTGCTCCAGGTTGTAGGCCTTCTTCAGCGATTCGTAAATATCGTGGACCGGGTTTATCTCGCGGTACTTTTCATCGACATTATCCTGCAGGGAAAGCAGAGATGAGAAGTCGAGGGCATGCCCCCATTCGTGCGCAAGCGACCCATCGCCCTTGGTTTTCGTCAGGTTGATCAGGTGGCCGGCCGGATCGTAGTGGGCGGCGGCCCAGGAAATCTTGTCGCCGAATGCGCCGAAGTACAGACCAAGCCCCTTCCCGCCCGACTTGACAAGGGACATTCCTTTGTCCGGGGCGCCGAGTGTCTTAGCCAGGTCCTTGAGGGCGTCATGCGCCAGGTTGACGGAATACTGCCGGTGCGCACTTTCGGCCCAGTTCCCAAAATCAACATCGGGGAGGCCGAAGGTTTTCGCCAACTGCTCGGCGTTGATATCCTTCCCTTTCCGCCAGTTGTTTGGGCTCTGCTTCACCTGCATCAGGGGAACGCTGAACCGACGGATCTGCTTGTTCTTCCCTCCGCCAGTTTCCTCCTGGGTTTCGATGAACCCGTCCGCCTCGGCGATCAGGTCTTTCATCCGGATCACGGCTTGGAACTGCCTGTTCTCGGTATTCAGTTCGGTTCGGCTGTGGAACTCTCCCTTCGCCTCGCCTTCCGGGGCGACGTTGTAGATTCTTTCATCAACATAAGCCTTTTCCCAAAGGCCATAGGCCAGGGCGTCCCGGGCCTCCTGAACAGTGGAGGCGTTGCTGATCAGTTGCTCAAGCTGCTCAACATAGTGAATGTACTGCGAGGCCTGGGTCATGAGGTCGTCCGCACCCTCATTTTGCACCCGCTTCAGGATCGCCTCTTTGAAGGAGTCGGCCCACTTCTGCCGGCCGCCTCCGGCCCAGTGCCCATAATATTCAGTGAACCCGGTAATATACTTGCGCCGGAAATACTCCAGATACCGCCTTGTCCCGGGGGTCGCGGCCTCCGGAATCTTGATCGGCATCAAAAGAGCCTTGGAGGTCTTGGTCAGGATGTTGTTGACCAGCTTTTTGTGGTTGCCGGTATCGGTATTCTTGATCTCCTTTTTGATTTCCTCGACCCGATTCTTGTGGTAGCCCTCCATCTTCTTGGTGCGCTTCCGGCCGGGCTCTTCGACTGGCTGAGTCTCGACTTCGGGCTCTTTTACTTCCTCTTGCTCCTTGACCTCCAGGTTCCCCTCTTTGACATCCTTCAGGAACGCCTTGACGTAGGGCTTGATCACGTCGCCGAAGGTGGTGACGATATGCTGCACAAGTTCTTTCAGGGAGTGGCCGGCGTCCTTCGCATTGTTCCAGGCGGCGACGAAATGCGGCTTGGCCTTGGCATAGGTCTCTTCATCGAATACTGGACCAGACCCGAGCGTGTTCTTCGGCCCGAACAATTCCGCTAATCCGGAAAGTGCCTCCTGCACCCCTTTGACCGCGGAGACCCCGCCTTCCTTCGCGATCTGGCCGGTGGTCTTCCGCGGGCCGCGTGGTCCGGTTGGGGGCGGAGTCTTCGGCTGCTTTGTTGGGGTAGAGGTTGTTTCGTCGATCAGGGCATCCAGGTCGTCGTCAGACATGGCGGCCAGTTCCGCCTCGATGTCAGGGGCTTCAACTTCAACGACTTCAGCCTCGCCCGTCTTGGGCTCCTCAGAAAATACCCAGTCCTTGAAGCCTTCTTGGGAGAACCTGACCACACTCTTCCCGCCGGTCCAGCCATCCTCGTAGTTGGAATTGTAGAGGGCCATGGCCTCTTCTTCGGTCGCTGTGCCAAAAATCGCTTTGTGCTCGTCGAATTTCCCAGACTTGTTCACCTGGTTGACAACGAACACGGGGAGGGTGGCTTCCGGATCGAACCCGGGGGCAATGAAGACGTCAACATGATCCTTGTCGAATCCGACCGAACCTTTGATATACCCGTAATCAGCATGCAGGACCTGGCGCCATTCTCGCCCATCCTTATTCTTTCCTGACCGTTCTGTTCCAAGTGGGCTTTCAATGGCGATATCGAGTCCGTAGGCCTGGACGTGCGCCTTCTTGTAATTCCCCGCTTCCTTCTGGGCCTCGGTCGGTTCGGTCGTGACCTCCTGGCCGTCGGCGATCGAATCTGGATTCTCAATAGTCTCGACCTTCGGCTGCACAATGGCCGTCTCCTGGCCAGTGGCCCGGGCACGGATAATGGTATCGTCCGGTGAAGGTTGCGTTTCGGCCGTGGCCTTCCCGATTGCCGTGGTCCTGAGTACTTGATCAGGTTGAGCCGCTGTTTCTGCTGCCTTCTGGCCAATCGCCTTCTGGCGGATAAGGAAATCTTCGGCTGATTCTTTTTGAGTCGGTACGGCCGCCCCGGTTTTTCCTGGAGCAAAATCTGTTTCGGTGATGATCCGGTCGATACGAGGCCGCAGTTTGGCGATGCGCTCCCTTACCTTGGCCCGTTCGCTCTTCGGAGTTTCCCCAACCTCGACCATCTCCTGATTCCGAATGGCATGCTGCATCAGATCGGGGCCGTGCCTCTTCACCCCTTCCCGAATATGGGCAAGAACATCCTCATCCCCGGCGGCCAGCATATCGCCGGCCATGTCCCGGGTGATCCCGTTGATCAGGTCGCCCCGGGCGATGTCGGGGAGGGCCATCGGCTTCTCTTCTTTCGCCGGCCAGGATCCGCGCTCACGAACTTTTTCCGCCGCCGAAGCAATCGAGTTGCCGCCGTAAATCGTGGACTGCTTCTTCCCGTCGCTCGATACGACTTTAATCAGGTACGCCCCGCCGTCAGGCTGCCGGGTGATGGTGAAGGAGGTCCCTTCGGAATCGACATGAGGAACGCCTTCTTTCTCGAAGTCTACATATCCGGCATCTGGTTGCGGCCCCGCTTCCTGATCTGCTCCTTCAGGTTGTACGGGCTGTCCTTGAAGTCGTCCTTCGTCATCTGCTGTTTCGGTGCTTGCGGTTTCGGATTCCCCGCCGCCGGGGCCGGCAACCTGTTCAGGTCCAACTTCTCCCCCCGGGCCAACGACGCCGGTCTGATCGACGCCACTTCCTTCTCCAGGGCCGCCAGCTCCGCCCGGGACTTCGCCCTGGCCTCCGCCTCCGCCTTCTCCTTCTTCGACTGGTACAGCCCGAACATCGCCATTTTCAATACCTCCGGTGGTTGGTGTTTCAAAAGCAGGCACAGCCGGCAAAGGAGGAACCGGCTGGCCTGCGCCCTGCTCGCCATTCGGTGCAGGGATCTCTCCGCCGGTGGGCGGGGTTACTGGTGGGGCAGGCGGCGTCCCGGTAGTCGGTCCGGGCTCGCCGCCCTCCTTTTTCTCTGCCTCGGGAAGCTGCGGCAACTGGCCGTTGTTCCGGGCAAGTACTCTTTGCAGGGACGCGCCGATCGGGCCGGAAATTGCCCCGGGCGCCGGGCCGTTGTCGGCATACTCGAATTCTTCTGAAGCAAGGTTCGCTTGCTCTTCGGCGTTGAGCGGCTTACCCATGGCCCTTTTGTTCCTGGCCCGGGCCGTGACCTCCATCTTCTTGATTTCTTCGTCGGCGAATCCGTACCCCCCTACCGGCTGGATAGTGCCGGCGACGGTCTCCACTGTTCCTGGAGGTTCGGCGGTCGGGATATCGGCATCGCTTACCCCGTTGGCCGATTCCTTGGCTGCGACAAAATTGATCAAGTCCTGGTCGAGCGGGATTGGCTGGCCGGCCTTGACGTAGGTCATCGCCTTAGCGGCCCACTCCTTGCCGACCTGTTCGTCGCCGACCGATTCGGAAAGGGTGGCTGCGACATTATAGACAGCCTGCGCCCGCTCCCGGGGGAAACCGGTATTCAACCCGTCATACGCCTTTTTCCTCTGGTATGCCGCATGACCGCCGACCACGGTACCCATGCCGACGGAAAGAAACATGGCAGGGAGGATTGCTTCGGCCATCGCTTCGCCGGAAGTTCCCCGGGGAAGACCAGCCTCGACATCGGCCTTGTGCTGGAAATACGAGGTTCCTACTTCGGACCCAACCTCAAACGGGACATCCTTCAATACTCCTTTCGCGATCGCCTTCAGGGCCCCGGGCTTAACCAGCTCTTTCAGGATGACCTTTCCACCATTGTAGAGGGCCTTCCCACCCGGGACCATCCTGAAAATGATCGCCGCGGCCAGGTCGCCCGCACCTTCACCAACCGTTTCCGCATATGCGTGGGTCATGGCGTTTGCGTGGGCGACATCATCGCGCTCTTCGTCGGTGAGTTCCGGGCGCTGGGCCTTGAGTTCTTCCGTGACGCGGTCCTTCTGTTTTCCGTAAGTACCCGGGCCGAACAGGGTAACCATCGCGGCCGTGCCAAGACCTATGGCCCCGGCGGTCCCGGCGACCATCCCGCCGGCAACCGCTGCCGGGAAGACTGCAAGTGAGGTGGGGAGCGACTCGAGCGCGGTATTCAGGCCTCGCTTGACCGCGCCCTCCTGCCCGGTGACCTCTGAGACATCTGGCTTGAGGATCTCTGTTCTTTCGGGAAGTTCGCGCCAGTAATCCTTTGCGGTTTTGGTTATCTCAGTGCCGCCGGTCAAAACATCGGCGGCCTGTGCCGTGGTCTCCATGAGATCGATGACGCCGCGGACGGCATGGGACGCGACATCGCCGAGGAACCCGCGCTCAGGGGCGGCGCCTTCCGGTACCGGCCCTTCGTTCTCTATTTCATCGAGAATAAAGTCGGCGACGGACGGCTGCTTCGGTTCAGGGGACAACCCGAACCCGGCTTTCGGCGCCTCCGGTGCAGATGGTTCGGCTTCTATTTCGTTGAGCAGATCGTCAGCAAGTCCCATGATATCCCCAGATTAATTGATGCCGTTTGCAACCAGGATCGCCTTTGCCTTCGCCCTATCTTCGGGGGACTTCGATGTCTTAAACTGCGTAATCGCTGCTTGAACAGCCGCCAGCTTATCAGGGGGAAGGTGAGAAAGCCGCGGGTCTACAGTCGCCTGCTCCCCGCCGACATTGATCGGGAAAACCTCTTTCGTGTCCTTGTCAACAATGACACTGGTCTCCTGCATGGCCGAGTAGGGATTCCCAGGCTCGACCGGTACTTTTTGCGTGACGACCTCAAAGTTCCCCTTGTCCGGATCCTTGCCGGCGGAGAGGACAAGGTAATCGGAAAGCTGTTTCTTCCGGGCCGGGTCTTCGGTGGTCAGGTATTCATCCTGAGCCGCCTTAACTCCTCTTGCACTTTCCAGCTCAAAACGATTTTTATCAGCGGTGACGGCGTTCGCTTCGGCCTCTGACTGAGCGCCAATTCTTGATGTATCCGCCTGGTCAGCAAGGATACCAGTTCTCTCGGTTTCGTTCGCAATGTCGTTCTCCTGTTTCTGGGTTTTCAGGGCGGCCTTGTAGCGCATGACATCGCCGAAGGTGTTGAGCGGCATTCCGGCCGCGCCTCCTTGCGGCCTGGCACCGAACCCACTTTTCCCGCGTTCTGCAAAGGTCGCCCCGCGGCCAACCGGTTTCATAAACCGTTCGCGCATTGCCGTTGCTGCTGAAGAACCTGAAGACGGATTTTTCACAGGTTCGCGAGATATCTTTTCAGCACCGCCCTTGACGGTTACCGCCCCGCCTGGCATGGAATAGACCCACTCACCTTGCGCGTTCTGAGTTTTCTGGACCCCCGGCCTGCCCGCCTGGTCAACGACCTGTTCCGCTGCAGGTAGTGCAGGTGTTGCGGGGGCCGGCTCGGCCGCGGGCGGCTTCACCGGTTGCTCGTTCTCGGCGGAGACTCCTGGCGGTTTCGGTTCTGTGACGGAAACCTTGTCAGGTTCCTGCGCAGGAACAACAGGTTTCCCCGGCTCGGCCCCGGCCGCCACCATGCCGGCCTTGATATTCCTTCCGGTCTGCTGCCATCCGGGAATGACCACGTCTTTGACGTTTCTCACGGCAGGGTCAACCACATTCTCTTTCACGTCGGAGATTGCCCCGCCGAGGGTGTTCCTGAATCCCTGGATTGCCGCGCCTACCCCCTGGCCGACCTCGCCCTGCGCTACTTTCTCCCGCGCCAGCTTGCTTCCGGCTCTGGCCTCTTCACCTCCAGGGAATGAGAAGGCGGCTGCGGCCGGGTCCGGGATCGCGCCGGCAACTGTCTTCTTCACCCCGGAAGCGGCATTCACAATATCCTTGTCGGTTGGGACCGCCCAGGCCATCTTCTTGATCGCCGCACCAACCCCGGAGGCGGCCGAATCGAGTTTCTTTTCCGCGCTCTGCTGGATCGCCTGGCCTTTCCTGGTGATGGCGTTTCCTTTATCCATCATGAGCCCGTACCCTTTCTTGACTGGGGCGACGGCCGCGGCTGCGCCCTGCCCAGTATTGTAAACAGCTCCGGCTACTGAATCAGGCTTAACCCCTCCAGGATACGTCATCCCGGTGCTCTTGCCGACATTCGGCTCTTCCGGAATGAGTACATAATTGCCGTTCTCGTCTTTCGTGTATCGTGCCATGGGCGCCCTCTTATGAGAAAGCAGAAGTTGAAGTGGAAATGATTCCGTTCAGTGAGGACAATGCAGCGGAAGCTGTCCGCGCATACGTCTCGGCCGCATTGGTAGACGCCTTGATCTTTGTATCAAGATCGGTGAAGTGCTGTTGGTCCCTCGCCTCGAAGTACCGCTCGTTCTGGCCGCGGGCTGCGACATGGGTCTGATGCAGGATCTCGTCCCGGGTCAGCCTGGCCCGATACAGGGAGGCGGTCGCATTGATCAGAGAGGCCTTGGCCGAAGACTTCAAATCGAGTATCCCGGGAATCAGACCCATCGCCCCGGTGAGCGCCCGGATATAATCACCGGCTGCTTCCATGGCCATCTTCCTAGAGTTGATCGCCTGCTCAACCGCGAACCGGATCGTTTCGATCTCGATCTCAGCCTGCTTCACGGAGATGTTGGTGTTGAGCTTCCCTGTTTCCTCCAGGCGTTTCAACTGGACGGCCCTGGTCGCTCCGGTCACCGCCCCGTCAATCATGGGAATTCCGCGGGCCGCTCCGCTGGAAAGTATTTGCGCCTCGGCGGTGCGGGCGTCGGTTATTCCCCGGTCCCGGCCGCGCTGCCATATCGCATCCTCTACTGCGGCCGGGATGCCTGTGCCGCCATTCTGGATTACATCCTTGAGCCAAGCTATGGCCTCGTCAAAGGCGTCGTTTTCGAGCGGGTAATATGTTGCGAAATACTCGGCGAGCTTGTCAGACAGGAGAGCGATCATCGCGTCCCGCTGCGAGTCAAACAGAATCAGCGCATCGTCAACTTCCGGAACCGCGGGCTCAACAGCATCCACCCCTGGCGTGCTGCCAGGGTGCCAGGTATGGTAATAACTCCCATCTACCACGTCCTCGATATTACCGGCCGAAGTTGCGGTAGCCGTGGTGTAGGTGTTGGCGAGGGTGATCGCGTTATTGATGATCGCGTCGATAAAATCCTGGGGATCTACTGGCATTATATTTTCCTCGTCATTGGTATGATGTCGAACTCAATCCCTTCCATGTCGAAATCGTCGCCGTTCTGGTTGACAAGGACAGGGTGCCAATAATTTCCGATCAGGCCGCGGCCAAGGTCAATGCGATGGTTTTTCATATCGGCCGAACTGCTTCGCATCTCATAGGTATATTCAGTTCCGCCATCGACAACCACCTTGAGAAGAAGTTTACCGGACGATGCAATTCCCACATATAGATTCTCTATCATTTTTTGATGAGGAATTCCATAGTTGGACTTGCTAAAATCGATAATAGTTGAAATATCTCCCCCGTCGTTCGTGGTTCCGGTCAGCTTGTAAATTCCATCGTCGGCGATACCGTAAGTGTACCCGTCCCGTTTGAAGAACCCGGTGAACCCGAATTGTTCGTATTGCCCGGACGCGCCGACTGGTTGACCGTCAGAATCAACATTGAGGTTGACGCACCAGACCCGGAGACCGGTCTCCCCTTCCTCAGCGCCGCTTCTGGTCCCGACAAGTGCCCGGCCCCTGGTTAATGCTGATGCCGTGGAGAGGGAAGTGACGTTGAAGTCGCCGGTGACGGTGAACGCCCCGGACGCGGTCCCTTCCGATATTATCTCCTGCAGCATCTCAACCGTACCGGTCAACACGCTTGAGATTGTTCCGGAACTGGTGAACTCTATGAGCAGGGCGCCTATTCCATAAATATCGTCGTAGACGACTATCGGCTCGATCATCAGCAGGTAAGGAGATGCGGCATCTGTGGCGATATTGGTCAGCGGCTGGATTTGCTGATCACGCGCTTCTCCATAGAGGAAATCGCCGCCGAGGGAAACAACAGCCCCAATGTCCGCAGAACCGGTCATCATGTGCGTCGTCACCATGTGTGCCGCGCTGACCACGGCGTTCATGATCACATAGCCGATGACCGGATCGGCCGGGACGAACATCCCGCCGTAGGCCGAAGAGTACAGTGGTTCCATATAGGACAAGGAGGCCCCGTAGCCCGGGATCTTCTCGCCTCCCTTTCCGTCGAGCGCCCCTATGTTCGCGCTTCCAGAACATATCGGCTTCGCGTAGAAGTACCCATCGCTCGTCCCCTCCATTCGGGAAGCGCCTGGCATATTCGGGACGGATAATGTCCCGGTGCCGAGCATGGAAATTCCCCAGGTAACGAGGGATCCTGTGCCCTCCATTGTTACTGTCTGTCCTGCGTAACCGGACATGGAGGATGTCCCATCCATCCTGGATGCTCCGTCTACGATCTCCCCGGAAACGATGTCCATGGTAAGAACCTTGTCGCCTCCGGTGTAAAGCCAGGCATAGGCGTAAAGCCGTCCATATTTCCAGGTGATGGGGGCCGCGCTTCGCACAATCACGTCATCGCCGTCAGCCTGGATGACGTGATAGATTATCTCGAA
>Ga0209212_1003021_pt1 | contig 22884 bp, 22 predicted proteins | sample RifGroC2_FD_183996 | JGI IMG/M metagenome (GOLD analysis project Ga0209212, IMG submission 183996) | Groundwater microbial communities from Rifle, Colorado, USA - Groundwater C2 (SPAdes) (version 2) | ecosystem: Environmental > Aquatic > Deep subsurface > Groundwater | place: Rifle, Colorado... | reverse complement strand
GAAATCACCACCAGTAGAAAGTGGGGAGGGGAAACAGGATGCGTCAGTAATAGCATGTCCGATTACTGGTGAAATGCGGGAGTCTTATCTTGCATATGCTATGTCAGTTATAACGCAGAGAGCTCTCCCCGATGTACGGGATGGCCTGAAACCAGTGCATCGTCGTATCCTCTATACGATGCACAAGATGGGACTTGTTTCCACTGCAAAGTTCCGCAAATCTGCAGCAGTGGTAGGAGATGTGCTTGGTAAGTACCATCCGCATGGTGATACCGCAGTCTATGACGCACTTGTAAAATTGGCTCAAGAATTTACAACTCGATATCCACTCGTGCTCGGACAAGGAAACTTTGGCTCTATTGACGGAGATAGTCCTGCTGCGATGCGTTATACCGAGGCAAAAATGACCAAGATTTCAAGTGAGATGCTTCGAGATATAGAAAAAGAGACTGTTGAATGGCGTCCAAACTATGATGAAACTCGTGATGAACCAATTGTACTTCCTGCCGCAGTTCCGAACCTGCTTCTCAACGGAACACTCGGAATCGCTGTAGGAATGGCAACAAATATTCCTCCACACAACTTAAACGAAGTTATTGATGCGTGTATCCACCTCATCAATAACCCTGATGCCTCGCAAGATGAAATTTTTAACCTTGTGAAAGCCCCAGATTTCCCTACCGGTGCTGTTATTTTTAACCAAAAAGATATTAGACATGCATACGCTACAGGAAAGGGTCCTATGGTGGTGCGTGGCGAAGCTGAAATCGTGGAGAATAAGAAAGGCGCTTTCTCTATTATTATCACCTCGCTACCCTATCGTGTGAATAAGTCAGAGCTTATTAAGCGTATGGCAAATCTTGTGACTCAAAAGAAGCTTGAGGGTGTGCGTGATTTACGAGATGAATCAACAAGAGATATTCGAGTAGTGGTAGAACTTAAAGTGGGAGCACAACCACAGAAAGTTCTCAACTATCTATACAAACATACCGCATTAGAAGATACGTTCCACCTAAATCTTGTAGCGCTCGTGGATGGTGTTCCGCAGACTCTTTCACTTAAAGGAGTTTTGGATGAGTTTGTGACGTATCGAAAACTTGTGGTTAAGCGTCGATGTGAATTTGACCTTAAAAAAGCACAGGCACGAGAACACATCCTACTTGGTCTAAAAAAAGCACTTGATAATATAGATGCGATAATTAAAATCATTAAAACGTCCAAAGACGTTCCGCTTGCGAAGGCGGCAATGATGAAGAAATTCTCTTTTTCTGATATTCAGGCAACAGCTATTCTTGAAATGCGCCTCCAGAAACTTGCGGGCCTTGAAAGAATTAAAATTGAAAATGAATTGAAAGAAGTTCAGGCTCTTATAAAGTGGCTTGAGTCGCTTCTTAAGAGCGAGAAAAAAATGGCTGAACTTATTAGGAGTGAGTTTGAAGAAATAAAAGCAAAATACGGCGACGAGCGAAGAACACGTGTTATCAAGGGTCCAGTTAAAAATATGACTCCTGAAGATATGATTGCCGAGGAGGAAAGTGTCTTGGTGATTACTCGTGGAGGCTATATCAAGCGTACAAACCCAGATGAGTATAAAAAACAAAAACGTGGAGGTGTTGGGGTGATTGATCTCAATACCAAAGAGGAAGATTTTGTAACTATTTTTCTCACCGCGAGTACTCATGATGACCTTCTCTTCTTTACCGACAAAGGTAAGGCGTATCAAATCAAGATGTATGACGTACCTGAGGGAAAGCGTGCTACAAAAGGCAAGTCGGTAATGAATTTTCTCCCTCTTTCTGCTGATGAATCAGTAACGTCCGTCGTTGCAATGACAAAAGAACTAAAAGAAAGTGACGGCTCACTTCTTATGGTTACAAAAGGTGGTATTACAAAAAAGACGAAAGCAAAAGATTTTCATGACGTCCGCCTCTCTGGAATCATTGCTATAAAACTTGCACCAGGTGATAAGCTCATACAAGCAAGTTTTGTAGAGAAGGGCGACACAGTGCTTTTAGCTACTAAAAAGGGACAATCAATACGTTTTAATGAAGATGACACACGAGAGATGGGGCGAGCTGCAGCTGGTGTGCGCGGCGTAAAGCTTGGTACCGGGGATTTTGTAATAGGAGCTGATATCGCTCTCAAAGGCAAGAAAGACAGCGAACTTTCACTACTAGTAGTGTCTGAAAACGGTTACGGGAAGCAGACAACACTTTCTGAGTTTAAAATTCAGAAACGAAGTGGATCTGGAATAAAATGCGCAAGCACGACAACAAAAACTGGTACTTTAATGGCAAGTAGAATTCTTACTCGTGATATTGAGGAACTTGTGGTAATTTCTAAAAAAGGTCAAGTAATTCGTACTGACATAAAAGAAATTCCATCAATGGGTCGTTCAACACAGGGTGTGAGAATAATGAAGCTGCGAGCGGGGGATTCTATTGCCGCCATCATTTGCCTGTAAGTTCAAAGTTCCTAGTTCCTAGTTGAAAAACCTGCGTACGCAGGTTTTTCATACCCTACCTGTGTAGCCATGCTCGTGATGTGCATTTACAATTATCTCATTATCATCTTTTCGAAACTCGAAACTCGCCTTACTCGCAACTCGATACTCGTTACTCTTCTTGTTATACACACCAAAATAACCCGAAAGAGGCCGATTTTTGTTACAATAAATACGATGTATGGCTTTTGCTAATCCAAAAAGAAACATTGAGCAGTTTATGCTCGAAGAAGGCATGGAGGTAGCTGATTTTGGTGCAGGTGCAGGTTACTTGGCAGTGGAAGCAGCCGAAGTGGTAGGTAAAAAAGGCAAGGTGTTTGTAATAGATATTCAACAACAACTGCTCACAAAAAGTACACACTACGCACAAGAACACCATCTTGAATCAATAGTGTTTATTCATGGTGATTTAGAGAAAGAACGAGGGTCAACACTTCCTGATCAAAGTGTTGATGCGGTGATTATTTCAAACATGCTGTTTCAGGTCGATGACAAATCTGCAGTACTACGTGAGGCGCACCGTATTTTGAAAGATACAGGTAAGATGCTTGTGGTAGATTGGCGTGAATCCTTCGGTGGTATGGGCCCACAAGTAGAACACGTGTTTCCTGAGACAGAATTGCGCACCTATGCAGAAACTGAAGGTTTTACATACGTATCTTCTATTGATACAGGGGCGTATCATTATGGTTTGATTTTCAAAAAACATGGGAAGTAACAGCCAAAACGTGTTTCAAATAGCACTCCTCGTAATATTCGGTGTCATGGCTGTCGTTGGTGTCATCGCAATCGCAATGAATAAAAACATAAGTGATGAGTCTGCTTTTACTGTACCGGTGGTCATATGGGGTCCACCACTTGAAGATAGAGCAATGGTTAAGGTTTTAAATGATTTAAAAAAAGACAATGATTCCTTTGATAATGTTTCGTACGTTGAAAAAAACCCCAGCACGATATACGGTGATTTACTCGAAGCTATTGCAACTGGAAATAGTCCAGATCTCGTACTTATGAATTCTTCTGGCTTACTGCCTCTTCGAAACAAATTATATCCTATTTCGTTCGAAACACTGCCACTTCAAAATTTTTATGACACCTATGTTGAGGGTGGAGATGTATTCGTGCTTTCTGACGGTATTTACGCTTTGCCCATTTTTGTCGATCCACTGGTTATGTACTGGAACAGAGATATTTTCACAAAAACGGCGATAGCCCAGGTACCACAAGATTGGGATACGTTTGTGCAACTTGTTCCTCGTTTGTCTACTATTGTGGGGGGGGCGGAGTTGATTCAGAGTGGTGTCGCATTTGGTGAGTATGATAATGTACTCCATGCGAAAGAAATCCTAAGTGCACTTATAATGCAAACAGGTGTTTCGGTAGTTGTTGAACACAATAATAAATTTATAACAGATATTTTTTCTGTTGATGAGCGTGTGGAAAAACCGGATCTTGCCTTACGTTTCTATACCTCTTTTTCCAATCCGGTGAAGACTGTGTATTCATGGAACAAGACTTTTGATCGCTCTCGAGAAGCGTTTGCAGCAAACAAAGTGGCTATGTATGCTGGATTTGTGAGTGAAGAATCTATATTAGCTGAAATTAACCCAAATCTTAATTTTGGAATGGCCCCATTTCCTCAATCAAATAATACCCACAAATCGGTTACGTATGGAAAATTTTACGGTATAGCTGTTTTGAAAGCTTCCAAAAATCCTCAAGTGGCACTTGCGATTGCAAGAATCTTATCAGATGCTGGAGTTTCTAAACTATTAGCAAACTATGCTGGGCTTCCTTCAGCTCGTCGGGATGTTCTCACGGAGGTAAATGCCACTGATCCGTTTGGACACACAAAAACACAGTCAGCCATCATGTCTCGTGCATGGTTGGAGCCAGCACCGCAATCTGCAGTTAATGATATTTTTTCAAGAGCGATAAATGGTATTGTTGCTGGTACATTGACTCCAGGTAACGCAATATCACAATCCGCAGCAGATATAACAGTACTTTTAACACCTTACAATAATAGGCCATAAAAATATGTCTTTACTTGCAGCAGTCTTTGATAATCCACTTGCCGGTGCACCGGATTTATACACATTATTAGGGTTAATACTACAATCCGCTGTATATATTCTCTTTCCCATTATTGTACTCATGATTGTATACACCGGTTTTCTTTTTGTGAGAGCTCAAGGTAATGCGGCTAAGCTTGAGGAGGCACGAAGGGCTTTGTTGTGGACTATTATAGGAGCTCTGATAATTTTGGGCTCTTGGGCACTTGCGGAAGCTATTCGCGCAACGGTAAATAATATTGCGGGCGGTAATTAGTGATTATGACAAAAATACACATTTCTGGAAGATTGGCGCTTGTGGGAATCCTCATATTTCCTTCGGTGTTGTTTGCCCAGCTTAAAAATATTGCAGCCACTTTTGTGACGCTCCTTAATACAACGGTATGGTTGATTATGGCTTTAGCAGTATTCTTTTTTGTTATTGGTGCGATACGGTTTATGGCTACCGCTGGTGATGAAAAAAGTAGAGCAGATGGAAAACAAATGATGGTTTGGGGAACCCTTTCACTTTTTGTTATGGTTGCGGTATGGGGGATTGTTAGTGTTATTAGGGTAACATTTTTTGGATAATATGCGTTTCCTATTGCCTATACTGGGTTTTGTTTTACCACATATGCTTTTTGCTCAAGTAACATTAGGTACTATTATTTTCGCAGCACGTAATGTTTTTGCTGATTTAATACAAATAGCCCTTGGGGTTGCCCTTGTGGTATTTATTTGGGGTTTGGTTGTGTTCATTGCAAAAGCGGACAATGAGAGGGAAAGGGAGGAGGGTAAAAGTAGAATGATATGGGGGATCATTGCGCTCTTTATGATAGTGAGTATTTGGGGAGTCGTTGCAATCCTTGCTGACCTTGTAGGTGTTTCTGGTACTGAGACGACACAGCCTGCGCCGATTATTGAGTACAACTAGTATTCTCTCAGAGTTCCTGAATACGTCTTTAAAGCTGCACAGCAGATTATGTATATCAACATTATCCCCAAGAACCTATTTTAATGAAGTAATATCATGCTATTCTTTATGTGAAGCGTACTGAAAATTAATTTTAATGTTTTTACTTATGTAGTAATTTCATAATTATTTTCGTTATTAGTTTATTATTAATTTTATTCTATGAAAAAAATTGCTCATATATTTTCTCTTGTACTAACTGCAATTCTCCCAGTGACATTTGCTTTTGGTCAATCTTCAGTAGATTTATCTTGGCTTAACTCACTTGTTGCATCAGTAGGTAACTTGGTTGCAATGTTGATTCCGGTAGTGATTGCTATTGGTCTCCTCTTCTTTATCTGGGGTCTTGTGCAATACATCGCTGCATCTGGTGATGAAGCCGCAAAGGATGAGGGAAAACGAAAGATGATCTGGGGAATCATTGCCCTATTCGTAATCGTTGCTGTTTGGGGTCTTGTAGCACTTCTTGGTGAACTTGTTGGAGTAGGGCAAGGAGATACGGTGATTACACCTACGATTCCCGTTTAGTCTAGAGCTGTCTTATGGAGCAACAAGCGCGAGACATTCGCGCTTGTTGTGTATTACGTAGTATTTTCAATATCCCAAATAGGATATACTTGCAATATGCCAGGATCAGTTCCAGCGGAAGTACAAGGCCTCGTAGGCAGAATTGTAATTGAAATAGTAAACCCGATTATTGGGGTAATTTTTGCTGCGGCGCTTGTGTACTTTCTATGGGGATTGTTCATGTTTATTGTGAATGCGGGGAATGAGGCAAAACGAGGAGAATACAAACAGCATATGCTCTGGGGACTTATAGGTTTGGTGGTCATGATTTCAGCATATGCACTTATAGAGGTGGGATTAAGAACATTTGGAGTTGAAAATAGGGACATGCCTCAAGGTCTGCCGATACGTTTGTAGCGGCGAGAGGTTGACCCCAGAGCCTATATATAAGGCACAGGACCAAAATCGTATATGTAAATAAAATAAAATAACTGCAAAAAAATGCGGTTATTTTATTTCTTCAAGTCCACCCAGTAGGACTCGCCTCTCCTTTGTCGAGATCCTACGTTTACATAGTTACCACAGGAGTACTTTTTGTTTTGTAACAAGCAAAGCTTTAACAAAACAATGGCGCGCATACTCCTTGTAAACGTGGTCCTACGGTTCAAGTCCTACAGGGCAAGAAAATTGTCGATAGAAAAGTCAGAATTCAATCTGAAGTGTACTGTATCTTTGTCCGCCCAGTAGGACTCGAACCTACGACCGTTCGCTTAAGAGGCGACTGCTCTACCAGCTGAGCTATGGGCGGATTGCGATAGTTTAGAACAAATTAGGGATAATGTAAACCCGCACACTAAGTTTTTACTGCACAACCTATAGATGTTTTTAGAGTAGGTGTGATATCTTTGTTAGTGTGCGGGTAAATGCAATTTATTCTAAAGTAGTGTAGAATGCTGAGGATTACAAAAATGTAATTATGCCGAGGTGGCGAAATGGTAGACGCACTTGCCTTAGGAGCAAGCGGGGTGACCCATGGAGGTTCAAGTCCTCTCCTCGGCACAAATAAAAAGAGGCGCTTCATCAGGTCGTTAAGTATCGCTTAGTTGCTACCTTAGAAGTTTGTTATAATTAAGTCATGAAATTCAACACATGGCTGCATACCTCGCCCCTCGTTGTCGCTATTTATCTGGTCAATTTATTGGTATCGTTCCACTATTTTTTCGTTATTTATATTAATTCCTCATTTATTAGTCAGTACGTCAGTGAGCGCTCTATTGGAGTTTTGTACATCACCGGTTCTCTTATTAGCGTTATTCTGTTTGCATATTTCATACGTATCTTACGCAAAACTGGAAATGTACGACTGACGGCACTCTTTATTGCGGTGGAGGCATTATCTTTGGGAGCTCTGGCTTTTATTGAACAGACGGAATTGATTTTGTGTTTTTTCACACTTCATCTTGTTATATCACCAGTTATTTATCTCAACTTAGATATTTTTCTGGAGAAAATAATCAAACAGGAGGCTATTACTGGAAGTGCGCGAGGTTTGTTTTTGACAATGATCAACATTGCTCAAGTATCATCACCGATATTGATGGGTATTTTGCTTGTACACAATGAATACTGGAAAGCGTACATTGTCTCCGTCGGTTTCCTACTATTTGCATTTGTACTCCTCGTCACACAGCTACACCTATTTAAAGACCCAGAATACGTCCACTATACGTTGCACCAAATGAAGCAACGTTTGCTGGGTAGTCGTGCATTTTTTAATGTTTTTATGGCACAATTTTTACTTCGCTTCTTCTACGCATGGATGGTAATTTACACACCTCTTTATCTATTTAAATATATCGGTTTTTCTTGGTCAGAGATTGGAATTATCTTTACTATTATGTTGGTCCCGTTTCTTATTCTGGAATTTCCACTCGGTCGGGTAGCCGATCTATTTTCTTGTGAAAAAGAAATGCTCATAGTCGGGTTTGTAATACTTGGCGGCACAGTAGCGCTTATGTCATTTATTACTGAGCCAAGCTTCATACTATGGGCAATTTTATTATTTTGCACACGAGTAGGTGCAAGTTTAGTGGAAGTCGGGTCTGAGAGTTTCTTTTTCAAACATGTTGACGGTGAACAAGCTACTACTATCAGTATCTTTAGAGCCACACGGCCAGCAGCTTATATACTAGCCGCAACTGTCGCTTCCGTTATTTTACTAGCCATCCCGTTACAGTGGAGCTTTTTGGTTTTATCTCTCGTGATGTTTGGAGGAATCCACTACGCTTTAGCGTTGCGAGATGTTAGGTAATTATTTGATGTTCTTGTCGTAATCAATGTAAGAAATAGTGTATTTTTTACGTGCATAGAACCACTTGATAGCTTTGTTGGAGAGGTAGCCTATTGCTGCCAGAGCAAAGAAGTACCCTACACCAAACACTGTGATATTAGGTATTTGGTCAGCGGTAAACAACCCAATAAGTGTTGCACCGACCCCCATTGAAGTTACGACGGTAAGATTTTCGACAGATTTTTGTGTGGCTTCTGCTTGTAGGTCATCAAAGAGACCAATTGCAGAGTTGACGTAGTTTTCAGTCATCGTCCATATTTCTTTAACATACGCAAGTGTATTGTCTAGCGTTTCGTAGGTGTATTCCAAGACATCAAGAAAGTTTTTGATTCTCACGTCATTTTTGGCAATGGAATCTCGGGTGTGAATATATACCCCCATTTGATTTATGCGAGCGTCGATCATGTTTATGGTTTTTAGATATCCCTCCACCTTATCTTTAAGCCCACCAATTTCGCTACCTTTTATCTCACCTCTCTCTTTTACGTCAGCAATTCGTTCCCAAATAATGCGGTGGAGGTTGAGATAACGATGCATTTGTCCTTTAAACTCCCGTATAAAAATCTGTTCTTCAACAAAACGGCTAATATTTTCTAGTGGTTCATTTTTGTTGTTTATGAGGTAGAGCTTGTTTCCACGAAAGATATCATAGTTAGCATGCTTTATTTCAAAGTATTTTTTTTGTTCAAAGTCGTGTAGCAATCCAAGAGCGTCTTCCTGTGTTGCATCCTTAACAATAACAAAATACGGATAAACTGTTTTGATATTAGCTAACTCCTTTGGTACAGGTGCACCAAGACTAAAAAGATAACTAAATGCTGGTGATAATTTATTTTCGTAGTAGTCAGTCAGTGTTTTGATGTCAATTTTAACAGTATCAACATTGTCGTAACTGCGTCCCAAAACAATCAGACCGTCTTCGTATATTTTAAACGACACACTGTCTCCAGTCGTTGCATGGATGTATTGCAAACTATCAACTTTCATGTCAACCAATTTTAGATCAAGGCCATCGTGTAGCTTTTGTAGTTTATTTTTGTCCAGTTCAAGTGGAGAATCACCGTCCGTCAAAAAATCATAGAGTTCGGATAAGTGGAGAGTTGTGCGCTGGAACCACCCACCGACAAAAATATGTTCTATTTGCATGATTCCATTATATCGTATAGAAACTATTGTATGCAAAAATCTTTTAATAAAAATGGTTTAGAAGAGGGAAGAGCTCGTTCAAAATAGTAATTCATATACGTACACCCCTTGTAGATAAGCCAACATGCAAACAAATCTATTTTAAAAATTAATAATATGGCTTAATTATATATAAATTTTACTACTTCAAAAATGCTCTATCAAAAAACTTGACAAATATATAGGATGGTGTAAACTATCAATCAGTTAGAACCTTAAATAGAGACATATTCGCTCTGGGCTTTTCTCGAAAGCACACTGTAATATGGGTGATTCGGAGGCAGTATGCTAAAGAAAAACCAGAAACTTATCTTATGATAAGGAACACTGTCTCATTGTGCAGTAGATTTGTAGTATTTTTTTGAAGTATTACTTGTAGTAAACACACCAATAGGTGTGTGAACAAACCTGCGTTGTACTTGAAGTACATGACGAAGTGAAGTACATATTGAGAAGTTACTCCGAACACCTGTGTCAGTTTACCGACACTAATGCACAACCCCCCAACAGCCGCGTTCGTTTTTTGACCGGCTGTTTTTTTATTTGAAGCACAACTAAAAGCTTATGCATTTATATCCTAGTAATATTATTCCATTTTGTATCAAAAAGAGTCTGACAAAAATTGTCTTTCATTTTTTCTTTCAAAAATATTTAAGTCCTTTTCAGTAACAAATCCATACGCTGTATTATTAAGTCTTTCAAGAGGACAAAAGAAAAAACGTTTTGGATTATTTGGTCCTCCGCCAATACCTATCGCAACAAAAACTGGTATTTTATGCTTACTTCCATACATCTCATATCGTTTACCTTGCTCCTTACTCCACCAAATCCCAAAATCACCGTATTTTCCTTCCCGGAAGGAAGAGCGAAATTTACATTCCACTGCTATTGTTTTTCCTGTCGATTTGTTTCGAAAAGTAAAGTCCGGATTGGTATCAGACTCTACCAGACGTTTAAGTTTTTTTGAAGAATCTTTTGTTCGATCTGTGATCACCCAAATATTACTTGGAAACAAGGTAGAAATGTATCTTTCGAATTGCAAACCTTTCGCATAACGAGAATAGTAACGTTGGAGAAATATAGAAAACCCTATAATTACAAATATATCTATACCTCGCCAAATTTCTTTTTCAAAATGTAAAAATTGATAGAATGGGTTAAATATAATACTGATAACTATAAAAACAATCATCCATCCGGTAACCTTACTTCGGTAGGTCGTGTGGATAAGAACTAAACATGATAAAAACACGGTCCATCGTAAAAAATCGAAATCCCCTTTATATAAATTAAAGGTTGCAAGGATTAAAATAAAAATTGTAAAGAATATAAAAAAACGAGTTGGAGTATTCATGGATTATTGATGATAATTAAACATTCCGATTTTTTGAAAAATTTATCGGCAAAATCAGGGGGCGGGATCGACGATATGTCACTAAGGATTTTCCTCGTAAACTCCTCAAATCCTAAGTGCGTTTCGTCTAGGCTCGGCATCGCTGTGCGATAAGCCTGTGCCTTTCGCTTCCCGACGTACTGTGCGCAGGCACAGTACTCCCCGAACCCAATCGCTCCGCTCTTGTGCCCGGGGCGGGAATCGAACCCGCACAGCCTCACGGCTACAAAATTTTAAGTCTTGCGTGTCTACCAATTTCACCACCCGGGCAGGTGTACAAGATACTATGAAAGAATACTCGAAAAAACTCAATAATCAAATAAGTTATTGTGTTTTAGTTTGAGGCCCAGGCCGGAATTGAACCGGCGAATAACGGTTTTGCAGACCGTCGTGTTAGCCACTTCACCACTGAGCCGATTTTACTTTTATCTTTTCTACTTCTTTGATTAAGTCGCGATAATCAAAGTACTTGTTAAACTTATCAAACTTAGGTTTTAATAACAAGCCCTGCTCTGTATTTTTATACATATAAATATACAGTGAGATGGAAGTAGATGTGGGAAATACAAGTCGGTGTGCTCTATTCTGGAGCGAGGTGCTTATTTTACCATTTCTAAAACTTGAGTCTATTTTGCATAAATTTGCGAGAAGTTCTGAAAGAAATTCTCTACTTCCAGAAGTGAAAATAATCCTGAGGCGCTTTGGGGTGAGTAAACCACTTTTACTAGTCCCTTTCTCTACATAAACACAACCATCCCCATCAAAATATCCTCTTATGAAACTAGATAAGAAAGTGTGGGGAATGTCTGGGAATGTCATAGTAAGGGATTTGTTGGGCTCCAGTCCAAGCATGGTTAATGAATTATATAAAACTGAATTCCCAATACGAAGTAACCAACTATCTCTATGATTTTGAGATTTTTTTCGTGCTTTTACAAGTGTGTGTTTAGACTCTAGAATAGTGCGGACAGAATGTATATGCTGATAGTCTGTACTGGTTACGCGTAAATATTTACCTCTAATACTTGGACTATATTCAAGACTACCATCAGCATAAAGGAAGCCAAGTGTATATGCCATTGGGTGAGACCAGTGTTTAAAAAATGATTCATTTACAGAGTAACGAATCCCCATATTGTAAGTATATAGTGGTAACAATATGCACTGCAAATGTTATTTACTTATTCTGCAAGCAACTCATCTACCCTGCGGCGACTTTTTTCCCCTTCGTCAATCATAAACTCAACATGAGGTATATGATTTATGTTTGATTTTTCTCTTAGATACTTCTTACACTCTCCTCGTTTTCTCATAAGAAACCCGATAGCAGGACCTTCTGCGCTTTCGGGAAATACAGAAACGTAAAACGTTACCTTGTCGAGTGAGTGAGCGAGCTCAGTGTTCGTTATGGTGATAAGAGATGTTTTGTTTGATTGCGTGTTTACATACGCCGCGGCCAGCTCCTGCAAATGCTGAGTTAGTATGGTATGTCGTTGTTTGCTCATAGTTAGTTTTCAGTTACGGTAAAAGCAACAATACTATCGTTGTATGCAGGTTCTGTTTCAAGAGCAACGTCCATTTGTAATCCACAATCATTGTTTTCGCCTACTCGTGATGTATCGGTTTTTCCTGATTTCATGGAGAGTATTCTTCCACGGCCGAGCTCTACATCACCTTTCTTTATAATGATTCTATCCTTTACTGATAGTTCGCCTGTCTCTACTCGGCATCCAACAGTCTGTGCTTTTTTTGTAAAGCTGAAACATTTTAGAATTTTTGCAGTTCCTAATATTTTTTCTCGACGTATTTTAGGACGTCTAGCTTCTATTGCGCCTTGTATCCAGTCTGTAAGCTCATAAATGATAGAGAAGTGCATTATTTCAACCCCAACGCGCAGCGCGAGCTCAGTCGCAGCGCTATCGGCCCCCACATTGAAACCTATAATGATGGTGTCTTTTTTTCCACTTGCATACTTGATATCTCCCTCTGCTATTTTTCCTACGCCTTCATAAATAATATGGATATTAGTATTTTCATCCTCATGTTTGCGAAGCTCGTGCTTTATAGCTTCAAGTGAACCTACCACATCACTTTTAATGATTATCGGCACATTGTACCGTTCGTTACTTTCTGTCACCTCAGAAGCAGATACTTTGTTTGATACTGAAGAAAGCTGTACTGCGTGTGCAACCTCGAGGGCTTCTTTTTTGGTTGGTACCGTGATGAACGTGGCTCCCACAGGAGGGTTTTCCGAAAATCCGACAACCATAATAGGTGTAGAGAAAGTTGCTTCATGTATTTTATTACCAAGGAAATTTTCTACGATGCGGAGTGGGGCATATGCTTGACCAGCGACAACATACTCACCAGTTTTAAGCGAACCATTTTTAATGAGAAGTGTCGCAGAAATACCTCGTTTTGGATCACATCGTGACTCAATCACGGTACCCGTAGCTGGCATCGTAGGGTCTCCTGTAAGGTCTTCCATGTCAGTTGCGAGCAATAAAAGATCAAGAAGTTCAGGTATGCCTTTACCTGATTTAGAATCAATAAGTGAATACGAGATAGAGCCTCCCATACCTTCTAGGTAAATACCATGCTCGACAAGACTTGATTTAGTTTTTTCAATATCTGCATTGTTCTTGTCAATTTTCGAGATTGCAACAAGATAGGGAATATTGGCTTCTTCGATAGCTTTTAGTGCTTGGAGTGTTTGAGGCTTAACACCATCGTCAGCAGCAACTACAAGTATTGCGAGGTCGGCCACACTCGATCCTCGTGATCGTAGGTGCTGAAAAGCCTCATGCCCAGGGGTATCAAGAAATGTGATAAGCCGTTTTTCACCTGAAGAATTTGTGTGTTCCACTTCGTATGCTGAAAGGTGTTGGGTAATACCACCAGCTTCACCTTCAACTATTTTAGTTTTACGGATATAATCAAGAAGCGTGGATTTACCATGATCTATATGCCCCATAACAGTAACAACAGGAGGACGTTTTATGCATTTGTTGGCGTTTGCAGTCATAGTTGAGATTATTTTTCATCGTGATAGTTTGGGCTATATGTTGCCGAGTATAGCCCAGAAATGTAGTAAGTGCAAACAAGAACACATTTCAAATAAATTCGCAATATCTATTTTATAAATTCATTTAAAGCTTTAGTAGGTTATGAATACTACACAACATAAGGAAAATGCAAGAATTTACCTCGATAATGGGGCAAGTACTGCCGTTGATTCTCGTGTAGTAGCCGAGATGCAGCCTTATTGGAGTGAACATATTGGGAATGCAGGGTCAATTCATGCTGAGGGACGATATGCAAAAAAAATCCTTGCTGAGGCACGGAACTCTGTAGCAAAAAGTCTGCAAGCGTTAGATGAACAGGTTGTTTTTACGAGTGGTGGTACGGAGTCCAACAATCTTGCGGTCTATGGAGTAGTTGAGAAGTGCCTAGAACTTGGAAGAAAACCAGAAGAATTGCACATAATTACCAGTGCTGTTGAGCACAATTCCGTAACTGATTGCTATGCTCATTATGAAAGAAAAGGCGTTCGGGTAACGTATATACCTGTAGATACCGAAGGTAGGGTTGATGTGCAAAAATTTGAATCAGCGTTTACAAAAGACACCGTACTTGTGTCATGTGTGTATGTGAACAATGAGATAGGTACTATAGAAAACATCAAGGAACTATCGGGTATCGTACGGCAAATAAGAAAAAAGAATAACGCGACGGTGTATCCTCTTTTTCACACGGATGCAAGTCAGTCGCCCGCATGGGTTACGGTCAATGTCCAGAAGCTTGGTATCGACCTTCTTACGTTAGACAGTCAAAAAATATATGGACCAAAAGGAGCTGGATGTCTTTTTGTGCGCAACCGAGAGCATATTACTCCGATGATGTTCGGAGGAGGTCAGGAATTTGGATTACGACCAGGAACACCTCCAATACCTTTGATTGTTGGATTTGCAAAAGCTCTTGAACTGGTGGAAGAGGAACGTGAGACATACGTCAAAGAAGTTGCAGAGCTCAGAGATTGGTTGATTGCATATATTTTTAAAAATGTGAACGGTGTAGTATTGAATGGAGCTATTGGAGAAGGGAGGATTGCTGGTAATATAAACGTATCATTCCCAAATGTAGATGATGAACAACTCGTTATAGAAATGGACACTCGAGGAGTTGCAGTGAGTGCAAAAAGTGCTTGTCTTTCCGAGGACTCAGAAGGGAGCCGTGTTGTGAAAGCCCTTCATAACGGTAGTCCAAAAAACTCAGGCGCGATACGGTTTTCGTTGAGTAGGTATACAACGAAAAGTGAGATTGAAAAATGCGCGCAAATCCTTGCTGAAACGGTTGATTGGCTACAAACATCCCACTAGCATTTTTTAGGTTATATGGTATAATATATGAATATGGTCCCGTTTCAAAATTTCACACCCAAAGCAAAAGAGGCGATTCGTCGTTCACACGAGCTTGCTGTTGAGCGTGGTCAAAATCATGTAAATCCTTTACACCTGCTTGCTGCACTTGTGCTCCAAGAGGAAGGGATGATTTTTTCATTGCTTGAACGACTCAATGTAGATGTTATTAGTCTGACAGATAGTATCCTTGATGCACTTGAGTCACCAGAGAACGCCTCGGTACTTTCTCCTTCGTACCAGCTCTATCTCACCCCAGAGCTAGCACAAGTTCTAGAAAATGGTGCTAAAGTAGCAAGCACTCTCAATGATCAGTTTGTAGGAACTGAGCATTTGTTTATCGCCATACTTGATACCCCGGGACCTGCAAAGGACGTGTTGTCAAAATATCAGTTTGAGAGAGAGACTGTGCTCTCTGCACTTTCGGAAGCTAGAGATACAGAAGGGAAAGAAGGTGCACAACCACAAAAATCACGCGCGCTCGCAAAATACACACGTTCGCTCACAACTCTTGCTACGGAAAACAAACTAGACCCAGTCATTGGACGAGATAATGAGATTACGCGAATTATTCAAATAATTTCACGACGTACAAAAAACAACCCAATCCTTATCGGAGAAGCAGGGGTAGGTAAGACTGCTATAGCAGAAGGTCTTGCGGTGCGTATGGCTGCTGGAGATGTACCTGAAAGTCTCCGTGGAAAAGATTTGGTGTCACTCGATCTTGGTATGCTGGTAGCAGGTACGAAGTACCGTGGTGAATTTGAGGAGCGCCTAAAAGCGGTGATGCGAGAAATAGAACGTTCTTCAGGTAATATTATCCTCTTCATCGACGAGATTCATACGATTATCGGGGCTGGTGCCGCTGAAGGTTCTATAGACGCTGCAAACATGTTGAAACCAGCACTCGCACGAGGTGACTTACGGGTAATAGGTGCTACGACCACGAAGGAGTATCAGAAGCATTTTGAAAAAGATGCAGCATTGACTCGACGTTTTCAACCTGTTCGAGTGAACGAGCCTTCTATCGAAGATGGTATAGCTATTCTTCGAGGATTGCGAGAACGGTACGAGGTGTATCACGGCGTACGAGTGACTGATGATGCTATTGTGGCTGCGGTCAATCTTTCAGCTCGATACTTGACCGATAGATACCTTCCAGACAAAGCGATAGACCTTATTGACGAGGCAGCGTCAGCACTTCGAATTTCTCTTGAGAACAAACCTCCAGTTCTAGAGGAAGCACATCGAAAAATTATGCGACTTGAGATAGAGCGAGAGGCTTTGAAGAAAGATTCAGAAACTGCGACTTCTGCGACAGGACGTAGGGCGAAAGACAGAATTGCAGAGATTGATAAAAAGGTGCTTGAATTGCGCGAACAAACTCGAGAAATTGAAATCAAATGGACGAATGAAAAAGACACTTTGGGTGAAATCAAACATATTAAAAAAGAATTGGAACAGAAGCGCGTGGAAGCTGACAGTGCTGAAGCTGTTGCTGATTTAAGTAAAGCTGCTGAGATACGGTATGGTTCCATTCCTGCACTTGAGAAAGGCTTGGACGAGAGCATTAAGCGTATGAAAAAGTTGCAAAAGAAACGCAGTATTTTGAAAGAAGAAATAACTGAAGCAGAGATTGCGGACGTCGTATCTCGATGGACTAGTATTCCTGTAGCACGCATGCTTGAGGAAGAAGCAGACAAGCTCTCTCGAATGGAACAAGCTATAGAGAAGCGAGTTATAGGGCAGAAAGATGCCGTACTCAAGATTGCTGATGCTGTACGACGTTCACGTACAGGTATTGCTGATCCGAATAGACCTATTGGTTCGTTCCTTTTGCTCGGACCTACTGGAGTGGGTAAGACTGAGTTGAGTAAGGCGCTCGCAGAGTTTATGTTTGATGATGAGAATGCGCTTATTCGAGTAGATATGAGTGAGTATATGGAACGTCACTCCGTTTCGAAAATTATTGGAGCGCCAGCAGGATATGTGGGCTATGAAGAGGGGGGGAATCTTACTGAAACAGTACGACATAGACCGTACTCGGTGCTTCTGTTTGACGAGGTAGAGAAGGCTCATCCTGAGGTGTTCAATATTCTCTTGCAGGTACTCGATAACGGACACTTGACCGATGCCAAGGGTAGAAAAGTGAATTTTAAAAACACCATTATTATTCTTACATCAAATATTGGTGCTCAGTATATTGATCGGATGAGTCGTATGGGCTTCAACATAGATACGACAGAGGTGGGTGATTATGAGCATGCCAAGAGCAAGGTTATGGATTCACTTAAGGATTTCTTCAGACCGGAGTTCTTGAACAGGCTTGATGACATCATTCTCTTCAACATTCTTACACCTGAAGTGGTAAGTGAGATTGCGAAGCTTCAAATTGAAATTGTGGTTAAGCGTCTAGCGCAGAAAGAGATAACTCTAACAGTAGGGAAGGATGTGCTCGAGTGGCTTGCGAAAGAAGGGTACGACCCTCATTACGGTGCTCGACCAATGAAACGTTTGATTCAGAACAAAATCCTTACCCCAGTTGCTTCTATGATAGTGACGAATGGTGTGCGAGAGGGTGGTGCTATTACCGTGAGTATGAAAAATACTGAGGTTGTGTTTGATGTCAAGAAAGGACGAGGAAAAGCGAAAAAAAGCTCAGTGCGACCATATAAAAACGTAGAAGCGTAACATGAAAAATAAAAACAGTCAGCAACCGTGCTGACTGTTTTATTTTTATTAGACACGAATAGTAATTTAAACAAAACCTCCGTCAGCCTATGTGGACTGACGGAAGTTGACGAGAAAGACAGATTAACGAGCCCTGATGACAAGTACACCTCCAGCAAAGTTGGTGTCGTCATCAACTTCACCTTGGGGATGTCTTTCCCCACAGTGAGGACAAAGTGGAGCTTGTTGTTCGGCGATTCGAAAACCCTCTACCTCGACAAGTGCCGTGTTTGCTGAAGTATTGGTCATGTATGTACCATGGGTTTTGAAAATTGTGGCCCAGAATGATGAACTCAGCGCAGTATATTCTTCTTTCAGACGGGCAAGTACTTTCGTGTCATCTGAACTGGGTTCACCTTCATTTTGCAAAATGGTAGCAAGCAGGTTGTGTTCAGCGCGGGTACTTTCGACCAGTGTTGCAAGAGTTTTCTGGTAGTCGGACATTACGTCACCTACCACCTGCATATCCTCGGTTACCGGTATTCCTGCGTCAATGTACTGCTTACTGACCATGAGTTGCATGATCTTGGGAAATTGACTTTCCTTCAATCCATCAATCATAGTAATTAGCTCCAGAGCCTCCTTTAAAAGTTGTTCCTGCGTTTTCATTCTATTCTCCTCAAAAGGTACAGGTTAGACAACGTTAACAACGGTGAGTGTTCGAAAGGTATTTAAACATATTGATACTACTTGTCAATAATTAGTCTTAACAAGAACAGGGAAGCCATCAGTGCAAATCTGATGGCTTCAATGTGTTTATGTTTATGGTGACCATTTTGCACAAAGTATAGAATTAACTCTTTGTCCATGTCCCTTGAAGGAAAACACAAAAATTGTTTTACCGTACGAATCAATGTAAATCATTTCTGAAAGGATAAAAGGTCCTTCTCCGTACGCTGGGAGGGAAGTGGTTTAGTGGCTTTGTATAAAAATATTAAATCCTTGCAGCTCTTATAAATCCTATCGTTTCTAAATATAATAAAGTTAAATCAGATAAATATGTAAGTTCTTTAATTTCATCAAGAGAAAGAAACTTTTGTTGTGTATGTTTGTGAGGTTCGTTGTTTTTTATTTCACCGGTATATTTCAAAATATCGAACAAGTGACTAATCACAAGAACATCATTGCCATCTCGATTATACGTATATTCACGAGTCATTATTTCAGTAAAGTCATTAATTTGAATATTACATTCTTCTAGTATTTCCTGCTTAAGCCCATCAACTACTTTTTGGTCTTTACCTACTTTCCCTACAGGAATAGTCCAAAATCCATATTTCGCATGTTCCTGCATTAAGATTTTAGCATTATTATTTTTAATAATTGCTGCGATACCATGGTGGCTGACAATATCTTCAGAATTGTATTGAATTTTTTGCATGAAATATATTATACAGTATGGGTGTTGTTGCTAGCCCCAATTCGGCGCCAGTCGGGCTTTGTCCCAGAATCGCGAATATTTTGTTTCGTACCTCACAAAATATACTTGCGTTCTTGGAGGTTTATAACGGGAGGGCTTTGGTCCAAGTCACTAAATATTTTTTCTCGCTTCACTCGAAAAATATTAAGTGCTCGTCGGCACGGCTCAGCGCTCTCTCGTGCTTTGGCACGCGCGCTTCCGCCCGTTCAAATCCCTCCCGGCGCGACAAACAGCAACAGCCTGAAAGCTTTCGCTTTCAGGCTGGCTGATTTGTGCGCCGGGAGGGATTTGAACCCCCGTAGGCATATAGCCGCTTGGTTTACAGCCAAGTGCGATTGACCACTCCGCCACCGACGCATAACATGTGCAATATTAACACTATTTTCTTGTCAATGGAAATAGTTACCTGCTATGCTTACTGTATGAAGTCCATATCAAAGGTTTTGTTTTTTCTTTTATTTCTTGGAGTTTTTGTCAGTTTTGTTACTGACCCTATTCATGCAGCACTTGTGCCGTGTGGCATGGGTGACGGTGTGTCTGGTGGATTCCTTGAGGATGAGTGTAATTTTTGTGATCTTCAAGTATTGGCCTTAAACATTTTGAATTTCTTGGTACTAATATCTGCTGTGGTAGCAGCACTCCTCTTTTTAAACGCGGGATTTTTGTATATCACCTCTTCAGCAAACCCTGGGAATATTTCGAAAGCGCACAAGATTTTTGGCAATACACTCGTGGGAATGATTGTTATTTTTGCCTCATGGCTCATTATTAATCAGATAATGGTAATTCTCTATAACGGCAGCCCTCTTCAAAGTATGGGTGATTGGAATGCTATTTTGGATGGTTGTCAGAATGCCTCTGGCCCCACGAATCCTACTAATCCCCCTTCCACAGATCCTCCTTCCACAGACCCCCCTTCCACAGATCCTCCTTCCACAGACCCCCCTTCGACAGATCCACCTGCAGATGGGACACTTTCTGAAGCCGATGCACGTTCTCAGGTAGATCCCTACTTCAATGTGTGGGAATCTTCTCCAGGAGCAACTACGTTTGAAGGCGTTCAACAGTCTACAATAGATGGAGCTATTGCTATTGCAGAGGATTCAGGAATACCCAAATCTGAACTTTGGATTACTGGCGCAGTTGATCCAGGTGCACACAATCCTGGTGAGATATCCCATGGCACAGGATACAAACTTGACTTTGAAGACACTGTGTCTGTAAATAATTATTTTGAAAGTAGTGGTCAGTTTGTTCGTGATGGATCAGTTGATGGATATCCTAGGTACACTGGGACAATAAATGGCCAGCAAATAGTGGCAGTATATGAAAACAGAACAAACACACATTGGGATGTTACTTTTTATTAACACTTTCTGTGTCAAGGGTGATGGTGGTGACATCGTTTATTAATGTAAATAACACATGAAAACTTATTGTAAGTATCTCTTTTTGTGTTTGCTTGGATGTAGTGCTTTGTTCATTGGTGGATTAGGAAGTGTGACACATGCTGCACTTGTACCGTGTGGAACGAGCGATAGTGTAGTAAACGGTGAACTTGTAGGTGAATGTAATTTTTGCGATCTACAAGTACTGGCATTAAATATCTTGAATTTTTTTATACTAATATCTGCTGTGGTGGCAGCACTCCTCTTTTTAAACGCGGGATTTTTGTATATTACCTCTTCAGCAAACCCTGGAAATATTTCGAGGGCGCATAAGATTTTTGGCAATACACTCGTGGGAATGATTATTATTTTTGCGGCTTGGCTCATTGTTAATCAGATAATGATAATTCTCTACAACGGGAGCCCTCTTCAAAGTATGGGTGATTGGAACACTATATTGGATTGTGGAGGTACATTTATTCTATAATTTACATACAGTCTTATTGACAAAACTCACATTTTCTATAAAGTATCCCTATGTCACAAGACCATATTGTTAAAATAAAAAGCACAGAAAGCAAGCACGTTCGTTATGATGTGCGTAACAAAAAACGTGTTGAAAAGAAGCTTGAACTCAAAAAATACGATCCTACTTTGAAAAAAGTTGTTACTTATAAGGAGATCAAGAAGTAAACTTTAGGACTTACGGAAACGGGATACCACCCCAGTACACAAACTTCGCCAATGGGTGTGAGGTGTGCAAGCGCGCACACTAACATTCACATTTGTTGCTTTGCAACACGCAAACCACAGTGTGTAATGTGAATGTTAGTGTGCGGGCCATTTTTATATGGCGTTTTTGCGTGGTATAGTGTCTTTCACGGGTCCATAGTTTAGTGGTAAAATTTCGGTCTCCAAAACCGAAGTCCTCCGTTCGAGTCGGAGTGGACCCGCCTTCGCTCGCCAAAGCAAGCTCCGGACGCTTGCGCCATAGCTTCAGCGTCGGAGCACGGGCACGCCCGCTTGCGAAGGAGAGACTTCTAAGTTTTTATGTATTACGTATACATATTAAAATGTGGGGACAGTTCTTTGTACACAGGATGTACTAAAGATTTGAAAGATCGTATAAAAAGACATAATTTCGGAGAGGTAGAGACTACTGCGAAAAAGTTACCTGTAACTATAATCACATATACGGCTTTTCAAGATAAGTACAAAGCATTTAATTTTGAGAAGTATTTAAAAAGTGGATCAGGAAGAGCTTTTGTTAATAAACATTTGATATGATTCCTTTTTGTATAGTCATACCCATTGCCATATGACCAATCCTCTCACAAACTATATAGCTGAAAAAATATTCTCTGTCGCAGAGTATTTAGATTTGGTTAATGAATTGTTGGGTCCGTTAAAAGTCTCTGTTGAGGGAGAAATTACTGACCTAAAGATTTTACCTCAATGGGTATTTTTTTCGCTTAAAGATGCAGAGAGTGGCTCCTTGCTTCGCTGTGGATTTCATGCGGGAGTGTACCGTAAGCTTGGTGTGAATATTGAAGAAGGGATGCAAGTAAGGGTGAATGGGTACGGTAAGCTCGCACCAAAGACAGGGAATTTCGGTTTCTGGGTTTCTAGTATAGAGCCGATAGGTGAGGGAGCACTTAAAAGAGCGTATGAACTTTTGTTAAAAAAATTAGAAAAAGAAGGCTTGTTCGCGCGCAAGCGCTCCCTCCCCGAGTTCATCACACACATAGGTGTTATTTCATCAAGAAATGGTGTCGTGACACAAGATTTGATGCAAAACCTCCTTCCTCTAGGGATACGTGTAGATTTTATTCATTCAGGGGTTGAGGGAGTGGCTTCCGCTCATGAGCTTCTTTCCGCTATCAAACACTTTTCCAATGCAAAAGAAAAACCTCAAGTGCTTGTAGTGATTCGTGGAGGGGGGTCTTTGGAATCATTACAGGGG
>Ga0209212_1003013_pt1 | contig 22921 bp, 14 predicted proteins | sample RifGroC2_FD_183996 | JGI IMG/M metagenome (GOLD analysis project Ga0209212, IMG submission 183996) | Groundwater microbial communities from Rifle, Colorado, USA - Groundwater C2 (SPAdes) (version 2) | ecosystem: Environmental > Aquatic > Deep subsurface > Groundwater | place: Rifle, Colorado... | reverse complement strand
TTAAGGTCGAATTTTGCCTGGCGGCGGATTTTCCTGGCCGCCTCCTTGGGTATCTTACCCAATGTGGCGTAAGCTTCGCAGGTAAGCACTTCAATTTCCAAAAATTTGCTGAATTTTGACTCATCCTGCCAGACGGCAGACATTTGAGGAAGGCTGTAGCGCGGAATCATAATTACCCCCGTGATGAAGTATGATTTTTTATTATTAATCGGCTATATCGTAAGAAGGGCTATTGTAGCAGAAATTGCCTTGAGCGTCAAACAAAAACCCGCCCCGGTAATGCTTCGCCGGAACGGGTTTTCAATGGTTGCGGGGGCAAGATTTGAACTTGCGACCTTAAGGTTATGCATACCACTACAGCTTTCGCTGCTCCGCCACAAAACTTGGCGGATTTGTAGTCTGGACTATATCTTGATCCGAAATTCTGGACCCTTGCCGTTTAGTCTCTACACCTTCCCGCCACAAATATTGGCAGGCTTGGCTCGGTATTACCTTAAACTAATGGGTTTCACCGAGTTTGACAAGCTATCCTTCAGCCGTTACCGGCTGAGGAGCCCAAAAAATTGAGCCTCACGAGCTACCAGGCTGCTCCACCCCGCGTAATTATAATAGCACAAAAAATAAACTTGTCTATGTTTTTATTTCTTCTCCAGGAATTCCGCAACAAATACTTTTTCAATAAGGAACTCTCGTTAAGACGACTAACGGGCTAAAACAAGGAGCAAATTCGCTTAGATTTTTGTAGTATTTCTACGGCAGGGAGGCTTTTTTAGCTTAAGAGACAAAGCTACCCCCAGATATCATTATTATGATAACGAAAAACTGGCGGGTAAGAAGTTTATCAACTCAAGGCGGGACCAACACCCTAATATCAGTTAATCCCCTAAAAAGTTCGGCAGTAATAGTCCGCGCCCAGTGCAGTTTGCTGTATTTATACCTGATCTCCGGCTTAAGATTCAGGCCGATAAAGGCATGAAAAAGAATAAAAGCTATTGCGGTTAACAGCCAAAAGGCTTCCATTGCCTCCGGGCTATGCCGGTAGACATGGTCCGCGTGCCAATAATTCACCAATTCATTAAATCCGTTATTTTCTATCTTCCACCGGCCGTGAGCTAACTTAACAAAATCTTCTGTAGGAAGCTTTTCTTTTGAGATTGTGCTTACCCATAGCCATTCTGAGGTTTCATAGTGAAGCTTTCCGGTGTTTTGACGCCTGCAGTGTTTAGTCTCTAAAGAGCGCACCACCCTCACCGGACGGTCCAACTGGCTCCAAGAACTAAAATGCTCGATATCCCAACACTCCCTTTCCGTCCGCCCATAGCGATAACTGGCGGATTTCTCTGTCTTGAATAATCCCTGGGCATCCTTTAATAAATCCCGGCGCTTGTCTTTTAATACGGCAATTACTTCCTTGCCGTGTGTTAAGGCGAACTTAAAGAATGGCGCCCGGGCATATAACCCATCGGCTAAGATTAGGTCAAATGCCCGAGGGTAATTCAGCATAACCCGCTCTAATAAACGGACAGCGCAAGCCACCTCGTCTTCTCCGGGTAATTGCGGCTCCAGGTCTAAGGTCAAATAAAATCCGGCACACCAAAGCATCGCCAGACAATAGCGGTGATAATATTGGGTCTTATCCCCTTTATCCGTATGCATAGTCCTTTCTAAGCATTTATCGCAGGTCCTCAAATAACTGCAGCTGGATTCATGGCCATCTATAATCAAAGCGAATTTATCGCCCGCTGCCGGCCTTAAGACTTTGTTCCGCTTAAGCTTGGTATAGATGTTTCTTAGAATGTCCCGGATCTCAGCGCGAGATATCTTACTGAACACCCGGCCAACGGTATCGGCGCTGGGGAATTTATCCCCGGATTGACTCTTCCAAAACCTATTCCCCCGGCTCTGCTCTAACGCGTTGAGGCTCCCTAATCGGGATAACCCCATCACTAAGGCGGATGAGAATACCCGCGATGCCGCTATCCTTGGCCGCTGACGGCTGTCTTTAATTTTCTCTATCTGCCTGCTTAGGCCAAATATTTTATCCGAATATCTTAGTAATCTTCTGAGAATTATGCTACTCCTACTTTAGCCGTTCCAAGCAATGCTTGGATATCTTAGCAATCTGCTTATTCATCTGCCGGTAAGTCATTACCCACTCCCTGGCCTCTTTTTCCAAAGATTGAGGTATGCCTACCATCTTTCTTTTCTTACCTATCCGTATGGAAAGATAGCAGGCCGTATGTCCCGGTCCTTCCTTAGCGCACCAGCAGCTATCCTTGCCGCACTTCGAAGCCCTTTTAACTATGCTACCCTGCAAAAACGGCTCCCAGTGGACAATCTTAGCTAACCCTGAACGCGCTTTGCGTTCTTCTTGAGAAAGATACCCCCTGTGCTTCATGCCGCACCTCCTTTTTTACTGGCTTGATGTATTATGCCAGATTAGGAATAAAAAGTCAAGAGATTTTTAATGCGAATTTGACCGGATGGGATTTATTCGGAGTTATCGTCTATCGGGCGGGGCTTGTTGCGGAATTCTTGAAGGGAGGGCCAAGCCAAATTTAGAAATGTCGGGTTCAGCGTCAAAGGGTCAGTGAACGGAGAAATTTGTTTCTTTGTCATTATACCATTCCCGCGTCCCGCGGAGCGGGATTCTGCTACGCGGGAAAAGTGGAAATTGTGCACCCCCGCGGAGAGGGGGGGCGGGACATGACAGAATGTCCCTATTTACTGAAGCGTTACGTGATTGTAAAATATAGGGGATGGGTTAAATCTGGGGATGTTTAAAATCAAGTGAAATTAATAAGGCTCCGCTATGTCTTCTTTGCTATAATTATCAACATTTCCGTCATAATCTAAGGTTAGGCCATATTTTACTTGGCCTACAGTGAGTGATACAATATAACCGCTGTCTTCATCGCGCCCCAAGGGAATATCTTCTTTCTCAATCGTATCGTCAGATACTGATGAGCTGTCCGCGCCCTCGTTTAGTTTATAAAATTTTGTAGTCGCGCCTTCTTCTGAATAAACGTCGGCAAAAAACAAAAACTGATTTAAAGGCTCTTTGTATCCTTCGTCAAAACGCTGAATAGCCGACTCAAAAGCCTCCTCGCTGTTTAAATAGGCGCTGGCAAGGTGGGGAAAGAACTCTTTGGGTTTAGCCGCGTAAAAAATAAAACAATCATTACAATCTTCCAGGCAACATTCCGATTCTATTAAAGATGGTTCTAAGCAAAGCTTCTTTACTTCTTCGGATTCTTCGGATTCTTCTATAGTTTCAGTTAATAAGTTACATTCGCTCACTTCCATATTCTCTAACTTAGAATCCAAGTAAAAACAATAAGTACCGCCGCTATCTTGAAAAATACTATTTTCTCCACACTGGTCATATTCCACGGAGGAATAATTTCTTAAGTAATTCGACCTATGTAACCCGGCGGCAGTAATCAGCGCGTAAAGCCTTTCACTTTTTACTTGCTCATCGCTATTCTCAATGCTATGGTAAGCTATATCGCGATTAAGCTCAGAAAATACTTTCTTTATATTCAAATCGCTAGATAGATTAATTTTAGCTAAACTAAGGTCCGCGTCTTCCTCAAACAGCTTACTAACTTCATCACCGCGCGCGGTAATTATTAAAGGTTTATCGTATAAAGAGCCTGAGACTGATTCAAACACATCATAAATTTTATTTTTCAATAAATCTTCATCATAATCTTTTTTAGCCAACACGAATAACGCGTCTAATTCATTATAAATTTTGGCTATTCTTTTACCCGAATTATCAGATAATCCCAAGGCTAAGGCTATCTGAGATTTATAGTCTTCGAACTCCTTAGGATATATATTTATAAAAATGGCATAGACCAGCTCTCGGATAGCCGATGCTCTGCTGGAGTCATCATCACTGCTTAGGGTTATTGGCTGGGCCGGGTCTTTAAGAAAAGCTATGCTTTGAATAATCTCTTTAAAATTTTCAAATATATACGCGCGCTCTTCATCGCTGAGCACTTCTTCATCTTCGCCATCCCATTTAAACTTATCCTGGGCCTTAAGCGCCGCGTGAAGATAACTGTTGAGGCTTAACAAATCGTTCCATCTATCTTCGAAGCCTTCTTCGCTGAAATAATCATTTATACTTTCTTGATTATCTATCAGCGCTTTTTTGATAGACTTAACCTCTTTAATATTTATTCTTATATTATCCTCGTCAAACACCGAAGCGACAAAATCAACGCTGGCTTCATTCTTGCCATCAATAGTTATTTTTTTAGACCCAGATGTATATTCGGATTTCGTGGGGATAACCGTATAGCTTTTTTTGTCCGAAAAATCAGATTTTGTATAAGATCCATTCTCATCTGTTTCAACCGAAGCAAAAGTCGCATTGTTTTCGTCTAAAAAGGTAATAGTAGCGCCCTCCAGCTCCTTACCCTGTTCATCCTTCACCGTGCCCGAGATAGAATATTTTGTTTCTACCGCCTCTACATGTAAATTTATATTATAGTTATCTATTGCCCCGGTTTCGCTGTCTTGTTCACTGCTGTCTTCTTTTGATTTAACGGTGTCGGAACTATCAGAAACTATTGATTCAGCATCTTCCTGTGAATCCGATTCGGAAGAAGAGTCAGTAACTTCGGCAACCTCAGTGACCTCAGCAGCTTCAGTGACCTCAGTAGCTTCAGTAACCTCAGTAACTTCACCAACCTCCGCAATAGAAGTCAGGGGGGCAGATTCTCCTTCGGTTGAAGCGGTAGATTCCTTTTCCGAGTTAGATAACTCCTCTGCCGGCTTTAAATTCACAATAACCGTATCGCTTATTTCCTTGCTCAAACCCATTGAATTCTTGGCCTTGATTTTTATAGAATATATACCGCTGGATAATTTTCCCGAATAAGTATAGTTAGATGTAGTGGAAGAAAATTCGCTGGCCACCCAGCTGGGAGAAACCCAATATCCCTCAACCGCTCCCCCTCCCTCGGCAGGGGCCCAACTCCAGCTTAATTGCCCCTCTGAAACAGCCTTACCGTCATATTTTTGACTAAATACCGGAGCATCCGGCGGCTGAACCACTAAACAAATCACCGTAAGGGCAGACCCGCCGCTATTGTCCGCGTTATCTCGCGCGGTTACAGTAATTATATTTTCCGCGCTGGATAAGCTTATATTCGGAATCGACCAAATAGAACCGCTTAATGAGGCCGTGCCGCTTCCGCCTTTATTGTTACTCCAGCTTATTTCTTTTACCCCGCCGCCCTCCTCATCAGATACGATTCCGGATAAATTTAACCTGCTATTTGTAGTGGTAAAGCTGAATTCTAAGGTAGGGCTGGTAATGGTCAAAAGAGGGGCTGTCGCGTCTAAGTTTATTGATACTCTTGAGGGTTCAGAGACATTTCCCGCTCCGTCCTTAAACCAGGCATAGATTGTTTTTAGGCCGTCTCCGGCGCTAAGAAGATAAACTACCGCCTCATTGTAAAAAGTAACGGCATCCCCGGAAATCCAACCCTCGGCCCGCGAGGAGGGCGCCGCCTCTTCCTCAGACAAGTAATAACCAGTAACCCCTGTTTCATCTTGGGCTAAAAGATTTAAGGTTACGTCAGAAGAATTAACCCAGCTTTTATTATCACTAATGCTGACGCTTCCCGAAGGCGCTTCTTTATCCTCACTCACATCCAATTCAAAGACGTCATTCTTGGCCAGGAATTTTTCTACTGAGGAGTCATTACTAATCTCAAATACATTTTTATCATTATATACTGCCTTTTTTACCCCAAAATCATCGCCAAATCCGTCATATTCAGACACTTTCCATTTATTCAACTTTTCCCAGTTTTTATTTCTTTCCCGCCTAACCTCAAAATCCCAGTAATAGGCCTTAAACAGACCGCGCTTATGCGCCGACTCGGTCTTCAGGCTGATAATTTCACGGCCAGACAGATATTTGGCGCTTTCCTCCGGAATGGCAAGAGATATCTTATATTCCTGAGAATCAACCGTTATCAGGACATCCCACTGGCGGTAGCTGTTATTATCCAGGTTTCCCCCGCAATTCCAGCCTTCTTTATCGCTGATTATTTCTCCCCGGGAAATTTCGATCACCCCTTCTTTGGCATCCAAATTATCCTGAGAAACCACCTCACTTTTCCATAAACCCTCTATGCCATTATTTTCATAAGTTATCCTGGGGAAAATAGAAATATCGCTGGTCTTTATCCCTATCTTGTCTTTGGCTAAATTGTGAGACACGCCGATCCTCAAAGAAGACTTAGCATTACTAAGCTGGTTCAGCGCCTGCCAGCCATCAGCGCAGGCATAATCCGTAAATACCGCCTTAGCCGAAAATATGTTGGCCTCAATCGCGTAACTATCCGAGCCTGCTTCGCTAAAGGACAAGGTCACGATTATTTTCTTTAGATTATCCCGGCTTTCGTTAGCCGCGATGAAAAACTTATACCGTAAAGCAGTTATACTCTCTGGGTTTTGGCCGGATTCAAACGACGGCCTAACCTCCACCATACCATTTCCGCCGGCAAAGCTGAAATCAATCCCATATTGAGTCAAAATAAATAAAATAATCCCCGCGCCTAAAACATATTTAATATCGCGTATACCTTGTCTCATCATAGTTAAACCTCTTCCCAAAAACAAAAAAGCCCCGAAGGCAAACGCCTTCAGGGCTTTCAAATAGGACACCGTGCCGCCTGGCAACTCCGCTATCCCGAAACTCCTGGACCGGAAGCTTTGCGTCCCATCCTTACGAATGGTTTGCCTTTTTTCCCGCCTTGGTATTTTAATACTTTAGCGGGATCCCGCTTTTCCGCGGGACAATTGGTACTTTTTATATTTTTGTCAAAGTGCAATTTTCTATATAAAGTATACCACAAAACCAGAATTTGTCAAGGGCATGTTTGCATTGCATTTGCATTGCATAACATATTGCGATTAAATGAGATATGATACAACTACAGCCATTGTCCTGTCAAAAGCCGTAGGGGCTGAACACTGTTCAGCCCTCTGATTATTTCATAGTTATCTATTGAGAAATAACCGCGCCCTTTCAGCCTTTTATCAACGTGTTTTTCTCGCTTTTAACTTTTAGTATGTTTATAATAAACTTCATCGGAATACCCTGAATAAACTTTATCCGAAGTGGAAGCGTTCTTATAAGCCCTGACTCGGTAGTAATATGTCCCTGAATCAAGCGAAGTAATGTTATCCGTTGCGGTAGCGCTTGAGGGGGTTTTGATTTCACTATAATCGCCGCTGCTGCCTTTCTTGCGCTCTATAGAGAAGCCCGCTTCATCAGAAGAATTATCCGTCCATTCAAGAACCACTTTTACCTTGCTGCCGGTTTTATCAATTGTTCTTCCTAAACCGGTAGGTTTTGATGGCGCGGTAACTACCGCGGTTGACAAAGTAATCTCAGCACTGCTCTTTGAACTGGAGACCATACCCGCGGCGTCCTTAAACCAGACATAGACGGTTTTTGATTCGTTCCCGGAGCTTAAGGTATAGCTTACGTTACCACTATAACTCGTGGCTGGGGTGGTTATGTTATTCCATGAGGGATTTTTAAGAGTGCTGCTCTCTGAGGCATAATATGCCTTTACTCCGCTAAGATTATCAGTAGCGGATAAATTTAATGTAACAGCGCTTGTATTAGTATAGCCTGTTGCACTGCCTGTTGCGCCCGTGATGGTCATTGTTCCGGGTGTCGGAGAAGTCTTATCCAAGGTAATGGTATCGCTACAAGCACTTGAGACATTGCCTGCCCCATCCTTAAACCAGGCACAGACGCCTTTAAGCGCGTCGCCCGCTGGCAGAGAATGGTCGATATTAGCTGTATAGCTGGTTGTTTTAGTAACCGACTGCCAGTTAGTGTCGTCTTTGCCGGGAGTACTAGGACAGGTAACGACAGAAGTAGTAGCGTCGACAGAAGTAGCGTTATTCACGTAGTATGCCTTCACGCCGATAGTGTCAGTAGCCGATAAAGCCAAAGTTACCGAATTTAATTTTGTATAGCTATTCCCGCTATTAATGCTTATTGTGCCTGTTGGGGCAGTCTTGTCTACATCGGTAGGAATTTCTATAGTCACGTAGGCCCAGGCTGATTTTTTGTTCGGAGTAAAGTTAGAATTATAGGCAAAAACAGCATAATTATAAGTCTTACCCTTTTTGCAGGTGGCGTCCGAGTAAGTTTTAACACTGGCGCTTACGGTATTAAGTTCTGAATATGCGTTATCTGAACTTAACTTACGATAAATAGCAAAATTGGTTGCGCTGGTAGAGGTGCTTTCCCAGTTCAGAGACACACTGCCAGTATCCTCGGTTTTCGCTGTTAAATTAGTCGGCGCGAGAGGCTTGCGTTTAACCGTGATGGTCTTAAAGCCTTGATTTGAGACTGAATCAGTGGCGGTTATTTTGATTGTATTAGTTCCTTCATTAATAGAGATACCAGAAGCTGTCCAGTTGGTAGTGCCGGTTGCGGTGCCGCTACCACCTGTAGTTTGGTTGGCCCAAGTTACTTCCGTTATGCTGCCACCTGTAGCGCTGGCAGTGGCTGTGCCCGTTAAAGTAACGGTCGAAGGAGAATCGATAGTGTATGATTCATCAGGGTAGAATTCATCCCCCTGAGTAATAGTTATGGTAGGGAGGGCGGATGTACCAGTTGACAAAGTAATCTCAGCACTGCTCTTTGAACTGGAGACCATACCCGCGGCGTCCTTAAACCAGACATAGACGGTTTTTGATTCGTTCCCGGAGCTTAAGGTATAGCTTACGTTACCACTATAACTCGTGGCTGGGGTGGTTATGTTATTCCATGAGGGATTTTTAAGAGTGCTGCTCTCTGAGGCATAATATGCCTTTACTCCGCTAAGATTATCAGTAGCGGATAAATTTAATGTAACAGCGCTTGTATTAGTATAGCCTGTTGCACTGCCTGTTGCGCCCGTGATGGTCATTGTTCCGGGTGTCGGAGAAGTCTTATCCAAGGTAATGGTATCGCTACAAGCACTTGAGACATTGCCTGCCCCATCCTTAAACCAGGCACAGACGCCTTTAAGCGCGTCGCCCGCTGGCAGAGAATGGTCGATATTAGCTGTATAGCTGGTTGTTTTAGTAACCGACTGCCAGTTAGTGTCGTCTTTGCCGGGAGTACTAGGACAGGTAACGACAGAAGTAGTAGCGTCGACAGAAGTAGCGTTATTCACGTAGTATGCCTTCACGCCGATAGTGTCAGTAGCCGATAAAGCCAAAGTTACCGAATTTAATTTTGTATAGCTATTCCCGCTATTAATGCTTATTGTGCCTGTTGGGGCAGTCTTGTCTACATCGGTAGGAATTTCTATAGTCACGTAGGCCCAGGCTGATTTTTTGTTCGGAGTAAAGTTAGAATTATAGGCAAAAACAGCATAATTATAAGTCTTACCCTTTTTGCAGGTGGCGTCCGAGTAAGTTTTAACACTGGCGCTTACGGTATTAAGTTCTGAATATGCGTTATCTGAACTTAACTTACGATAAATAGCAAAATTGGTTGCGCTGGTAGAGGTGCTTTCCCAGTTCAGAGACACACTGCCAGTATCCTCGGTTTTCGCTGTTAAATTAGTCGGCGCGAGAGGCTTGCGTTTAACCGTGATGGTCTTAAAGCCTTGATTTGAGACTGAATCAGTGGCGGTTATTTTGATTGTATTAGTTCCTTCATTAATAGAGATACCAGAAGCTGTCCAGTTGGTAGTGCCGGTTGCGGTGCCGCTACCACCTGTAGTTTGGTTGGCCCAAGTTACTTCCGTTATGCTGCCACCTGTAGCGCTGGCAGTGGCTGTGCCCGTTAAAGTAACGGTCGAAGGAGAATCGATAGTGTATGATTCATCAGGGTAGAATTCATCCCCCTGAGTAATAGTTATGGTAGGGAGGGCGGTATTTGTATATGTAAAACTTGTTTGGGCTTCAGATGACCAGCGGCCAAGACTATCTTTTACTTTAAAATATATGGAATGGGCGCCGTTAGAAAGTGAACTGCTGTTGAAAGAACTATTCTCGCTTAGGTCTCCATCTTTATCCGAACGCCATTTATAAGAAGCTATGCTCCCTGACTTAATTGTTCCGGAACCGCTAAAAGACACTTCGCTTCCGGTCCATTCTATTGAGCCGATAGCGGCTATCGGCGGGTCAATGCTTAAGGTGGGGTCGCCAAACAATATTAAGCCATAATTAGCGTAATCGGTAGTAGATGTAGTTTGATTTGCTTTAAACCATTCCAGAAAACCTTCGCCGAAATTCTTTCGGGAATCAAGGCTTAATTTTTCATAGATTTTTTCCGTAGAGCTAAACGAACCGCTTCCGGAATCAGCTATGGCTATCAGGCCATAATCATTGCTAAAGATGCTGTGTCCGGCAATATAATTCACGGCGGCATAGTTTCCGCTCCAGGGACTAAGAAAGACATAAAATAAGCCCTTTGCCGAAGACATGTCACCATAAGAAACCTTTTCCGTGGTATCTCCATTTTTAAAGCTAAAACTGGTAGTCGCTTTAACCTTGGCGCTTTCCAAATGCACATACTCATGGCCAGATGTGAGCTTACCCTCAAAACCACTGGCTGTAGTACCGGTATTATGGGTATCTACCGTATTATACGCCTTGGTTAAATCTACGGTATTTGAAGAGGAATCGTCATCAAGATAAACTAAGCCTTTATGATCAGGAGGAGAATCTAGTTCACCTAAACGGTAATCGTTATTTTTAGTCAGGTATCTTTTTAAAAAAGCTATTTCACTGCTGCCGCTTACCTGCTTTGAGCTTAAACGGCTAACCCAGATTTCTGGCTCAACATCACCGCTTCCTGCGCTATGAGCCGTGTATTTACCTGTCTTATCGTTTCCGGTCCAGGTTCCGTCAAGATCCATATAGTAAATGTCGGTAAGGATATAGTCCTTATCCACTTTGATCTTGGCGGAAGGGAGAGTTCCAATAAGAATAGCCCCCTGGAGGTCTTTACCATCACTATAAATTGAGTTAATGTCTTCCCTAAACGCCTTAGCTGTGCTGCTACTACTTTTTACTAAGATTACCCGATAATTTTCGGCTTCCAAATCACTTATATATTGACTCAAGGCATCCTTTATTGATAAGTAGATGCTCTGTTTTACTATTATCAGGATCTTATTATCTCCCGTATCGCTTGCAGAAACTTCATCATAAGCCCTTAGCGAAGATACTGTGGCAAACAATAAACCAGCGGCTACTGCCAGATTAAGAAATGGTTTTTTCATTTTAATCCTCCATTTTGACCGATAGAATTACCGGCTGACCTATTTAAAGTTTATCACAGAATCTTCTGATTACAAGGGCTAAACAGGGTTTTTGAGAAAACGCTTTCTTTTAAAATATAGATAAAAATCAATCGCGGTAACCGGGGATTTTTGCTTAAGCTGAAGGATTTCATATTCGGCCTCGTATTTTCATAAGCGCTTCTTCGGCTATTTGGACATCACCCTGCCAGCTAAACAATAAACTTTGGTCGCCAGGCGCGTCCTGCTTAAGATTGTCGAGATAACTGCTCAACTCCGGTTCGCTTAAAGGGTCGGCAATCTCTCCCAGGGCGCTTACCACCTCGTTTTTGTAGCCCTGGTCAACATCTAATTTTAATTGGCTGACTAAATCCCCGGTAACACTCTGGTCTTTAATTTTACTTAAGGCCTCAACTACCGCTGTTTTGACCTCATCGCTTTCCTCTTGGTCATTTAAGCGGTTCAATAGCTCTCCGGTGGCCAGGGGATCCCGCAACTCCCCTAAGGCCCAGGCTGATTTTTCTCTTACTGTATTATCCTCATCAGATAAGCGGCCAATTAAAGCCGGGATAGATTCTTCATCCCTGACTTTACCCAAAGCCTCAACAGTGTTACGCCGGATATAGGCGTTTTCTTCGTTTAAGGCCTCAATCAAAAACGGGGCGGCCTCTTTATCCTTAATCCTTCCTAAGATAAAAGCCAATTCACCCCTCAATGGCTCATCGGAAGCTTTAAGCATTTCCCCGATAACCGGAATAGCTTTCCTCCCCAGCTTGACCAGCTCATCAGCCGCGGCCTGAAAGATATCCGAATCGTTGTTTTTTAATTTTTCCGTAAGGGAGATGATTTTGTCCTTTAAATCCGTTTCTTGTTTCTGGAGTGGCGCTGGAGGCTCTTCTTCCTGGATTGGTGAGGCCTGGGATAAGGTTTTAGTTAATCCCTCTTTGGGCGCGAGCTCTTCTTCCTTAATTATGGATTCTTCTTTGGGCTTAAGAGACGCGTCTGGCGTAGTTTCTGCAAGCGGTTTTTTGGGGGCGTGGGCGAAGGGAGCGAAGAAACTAACCCATACTGCCAAAGCTATCAATATTACGCTGATTATCCCGGCCCAGAAATATGTTAAATCTTTCATCTTTAACCTCCTACGAATTAGTTTCATAGTTAATAGTTAGCTTAAGAAAACGAAAAAGGCAATAAAAAACCCTAAAGGCATATTCTTTAGGGTTAAGTGCTACTTTTACCCCTTGGCAACCCCGCTATCCTTCGACTCACTTCGTTCGCTCAGGACCGGAAGCTTTGCGCCCCATCCTTACGGATGGTTTGCCTTTTTTTCCCGCCTTAGTATTTTAACACTTTAGCGGGATCCCGATTTAATTGGGACAAATGGTATTTCTTGTTTAATTGTCAAAGTGCAAATTTCTAATTAAAGTATAACACAAAATTTTCATTTGTCAAGGGGGGCAGGGTAAAAAATTTTGGAACTACTGAATTATCCCCATTCGCTTGAGGATTTCCTTGTCTTCGCGCCAATCAGGATTAGTTTTCACAGTCAGCTCCAGATAAACCTTTTTGTCTAACATTCCTTCCAATTCTTTGCGGGAGGCACTGCCTACTTCTTTTATAACCCTGCCCTTATCTCCGATTACCATTGCCTTTTGGGAATCCCTTTCTACCAGGATTACGGCTTTTATAAAGGTCAGCTCTTTGGTGCGCTCAATAACCTCCTCAATCAGCACTCCGATGGAATAAGGAATCTCTTGGCGCATCCGTTCAAAAAGCTTTTGGCGGATTATGTCAGCGTAAGCCAAATTATCCGGAAAATCCGAAACCATATCCTCAGGATATAGCTGTGGGCCCTTAGGCATATAGGAAAACAAAACCTCTAAAAGCTTATCTAAGCTGGTTCCCTTTAAAGCGGAAACCGGAATTACAATCAGTTTATCCGAGAGCTCATTGATGGGTTTTCCGCTTTTTTCTTCCCAAAGCTTCAGGTATTCCGAGATAAATTTCCCCCCTAAATCTATCTTGTTTAAAACCAGGATTATAGGAAGCTTCCCTAATAATTGCCGGCTTAAAAAACCAACAATCATCGTCTCTTCCTCACCCGTATTTTCCGATGAATCCACCAAATGTAAAACCACATCCGCGCCCCGGGCTGAGTCCTCGGCCAGGATATTCATATATTTTCCCAAATGGTGCTTGGGCTTATGCAGGCCCGGGGTATCCACAAAGACAATTTGCCCCCTCTCTTCTGTCAGGACCCCGCGGATGATATTGCGGGTAGTTTGGGGGATTTTTGAGACAATGGAAACCTTTTGGCCCAGGAGAGCGTTAAGCAGGGTTGATTTTCCCGTATTAGTCCGGCCGATAATCGCCGCGATACCGCAATGTTTATTATCCATGATTTATTTTCTTAGTTCTTAGCTCTGAGTTCTTAGCTCTGCTTTATTATTATATCTTAATTCCCTTGGCTTGCCACTAAAACTTAAGTATAATACACCTTATGGAGAAATATTGCTTGTTTAGACGGTTTCGAGAATCGGCTAAAGCTCATCCTGATGCTGTTGCCTGCCAGACAAAAGAAGGTAATATTTACCAAACCTTTACCTACGCCCGGCTTTACGAATTAAGCTTAAAATTCACTAATCTTCTAAAACAAGAAGGCCTGGCCAAAGGCGAGCGCATAGCCATACTTCTGGAAAATTCTCCTTTCTGGCCGGCAATATACTTTGGGATAATAGGCATAGGGGCGACTGCCGTGCCCATAGACCCCAAACTCACCCCTTACGAAGTCAATAACGTCCTCAGGGATTCCGGGGCCAGGATACTCTTTAGCTCAGCTGAGCTTTATGAACCGCTGGAGGCCAGGCTAAAAAACATACTTTCTTTTAAAAAAACGCTCCTTTATCCCTTCAAGGAAATAGACACCCTAAGGCCTGAAGAAATATCGGTTGAAAACAATCCCCAGGACATCGCCTCTATCCTTTATACCTCCGGCACCACCGCCTCTCCTAAAGGGGTGATGCTTACCCATAAAAACTTCTCTTCTAATTTTGAGAGTATCTTTGGGCTTAAAATAATCCTGCCCCAGGACAATATTATCGCCCTTCTTCCCCTGCATCATTCTTATCCCTTTATGGTTACTCTGCTCACCCCGCTTTTTACCGGCGCGAAAATAACCTTTTTAAACAGCCTAAAATCCGAAGACCTGCTTAAGTGCTGCGAAGAAACCAACGCCACTATCTTAGTGGGCGTGCCCCAGCTCTATCACCTCCTGCATAAGGCTATTTTTGAGAAAATCCCTAATCCCTCAATTTTCCTGCCTATCCTTAAAGCCGGAAATCTGGTGCGTAAGTCCCTGCGTCTGAACCTCAACAAAATCCTGCTTAAAAAACTACATCAAAAATTCGGTTCCTCCTTGCGCTTTTTTGCCTCTGGCGGGGCCCGTTTAGACCCCAAGGTCGGCTATGAATTAACCCTGCTGGGCTTTACTATTTTAGAGGGCTACGGCCTAACTGAAACCTCACCCGTAGTTACCTTTAATCCCCTAAAGCGGGTCCGAATCGGCTCAGTAGGGCCACCCATACCTAAGGTAAAGATAAAAATAAATAACCCCAACCGCGAAAATGCCGGTGAGGTCCTCATCCAGGGCCCCAATGTGATGAAAGGCTATTATAAAAAACCTAAAGAGACGCTGGAGGTTTTAAAAGAGGGATGGTTTTATTCCGGAGACTTAGGATTCATTGATAAAAAGGGATACCTCCATCTTACCGGACGATCCAAAGAAATAATTGTCCTCTCCAGCGGTAAAAATATCTATCCTGAGGAAATCGAAAACCATTACCTGAAAAGCCCCTATATCAAAGAGATATGTGTTTTAGAAACAACCTCCGCCGGACTGTCTTCCTTATACGCGGTAGTATTTCCCAATGTTGATTATTTCCGTAAAACCCGGGAGATAAACATCCAGGGTAAGATCCGCTGGATTTTAGAAAACCTTTCTAAAGAGCTTCCTTCTTATAAGCGGATTATGGGTTTCACCATCGCCAAAGAAGAATTGCCTAAAACCCGCTTGGGAAAACTGAAAAGATACGAAATTAAGGCCGGATATTTACCCGCCGGCGGAGCTCCTGGAGCCGAAATAGGGCAGATAAAAAAAGATGCCGTTTCTGATGAGGGCCTTGCGCCCCGGGAACCGCTGACCGCAAAGATCTTAGAATTAGTCTCTCAGCAGTTAAAGACTAAGGTTAATCTCAACGACCATTTAGAGCTGGATTTAGGGATTGATTCCTTAAGCCGGGTAGAGTTAGCCATCGCCTTTGAGAAAAAATTCAATGTCAATATACCCGACGCGGATTTCTCGGAAATCTTCACCGTGAAAGAATTGATCGCCAAAATAGGCTCTCTTTTAAATACCGGCCAAGAAAAGCTTAAGCCTAATCTTCAGCCTGTCTGGAGCCAGATTATCCAAAAGGAGCCGAAACGGGAAATCTTAGATAAAATCGTCCTTCGTCCCGGTATCGCGGATAAGATAATTTCCTTCCTCCTGCTCAATTTAACGCTTTTAGCCTTAAAGATATTCTGGAAACTAAAAATAAAGGGCAGGGAAAATTTACCCCTGGATAAACCCTTCATCCTCTGTCCTAATCACGCCAGCTACTTAGACGGCTTTGTGGCGGCGGCCAGTGTGGGGATAAGGCGGGAGTTAAATCTATTTTTCTTGGGCTACAGCGTGTATTTCCAACACCCTTTGGTGAGATGGGCGGTAAAAATCGCCAGATTAATCGCCGTTGACCCGGCGGTTAATCTTACTGAGGCAATGCAGGCCTCTTCTTATGTCTTGCGTAACAACAAATCCCTGTGCGTATTTCCTGAGGGCGAGCGCTCCATAGACGACCAGATTAAACCTTTCAAAAAAGGCGCCGGCATATTGATCAAAGAAACTTCCGCCCTGGTAGTCCCCTGCTATATCCAGGGTTCACACCGTAGCTGGCCCAGGGGAAAAACCTTTCCCATTCCATCTCCGATTAAAATTATCTTTGGGAAACCTTACACCCGGGAAGAGCTAAAAGAAACAGGGGCGAAAAAAACGGATGGGGATGAATACGAGGCAATCGCGGCTGGGTTAAGAGAGAAGGTTATGGAGCTTAACGCCTTAACCTAAACGCACCTTGATCAGATTTTCTTTATTATTCAAATCTTCTCTTTTAAGGATATAGCGGTTATTCTTAGAGAGAATTTGTTTTTTATCTCCCACATAGACATCTTGGACGCGGTAAACATCCTTAGAAACTTCTCTGGTAAAGACAACCTCAACCGGATTATCCCGCAGGCTTAATTTTACCTTGATTTCCTTACTAATGAAGTTACTCCGGGTAAGCTTGGGCTCTAAACAGATATTACCGAAATTGAACTTTATCCCCAAAACCTCTTCTAATAAGGTATAGATATACCAACTGGCTGAGCCGGTAAGATACAGATAAAGTCCTCTTCCCTCATTATTAAAATATTCCGGGATAAGCGGATAAATCTTTCCTCTATCGTTTAGCGCCATCTTGTAAATGGAATCAAAGGCCTCAAAGCCTTCACTAATAAAGCCTCTACCATATAAAGCATTGGCCAGCATTACTACCATATGGCTGAAAAAAGCCCCGTTTTCTTTGTCGCCGTAGGAAAAGCCGAATGCCCTTCCTAAATCCAAATTATGGTGAGAATTAAAATTGGTATTCAGGCGAAATCCCCCTAATTGTTTATCCTGGAGATATTTTTTTATTGAGGCCCAGGCCCGCTTAATCTGCCGGCTATCCGCTCCCCCGCTCATTATGGCAAAGACCTGGGAGGGAAGAAGCATCCGGATATTCTGCCCGGCAGTCTTTCCCTCTACCCGGTTTCCCTTATTATCATAATAACCGTTAAAAAAACCCTCCTTAAGCCATTCTTTTTCTCTCAGCCATTTAAATAAATGCCCTGATTTTGCCTTTAAATCCGCGATCAAATCTTCCAGGATGATTTCTTTTTTATCTCCACTTACGTTTTTTACCCGGCTCAGATACTCATCTAATCTTTTATGCTTATAGGAATAATCGTTATATTGGGTTGAGTTTCCAGCGGCATCCAGAAGAAAAGTCAACTCCGCTAAAATATTTACTTTTCCAACCTTTTCCTTCAGCTTTTCCAGGAATCCGCAAAGGTCAGCTAAGTTATGGGCATACATAAAGCTAAAGGTTACGCTCTCCCCGTGGTCCGGGGCCATATCCAAACCGTCATTCCAGTCGGCATTCTCTAAGCGGATAATATTGTGCCGGCCCACGTTAAAAAACTGCACTAAGTTCTGAACCAGAATATGTTCTAAGATACTCCCGCGGTAAACCTCGCCATCTTTGGTATGTAAGATATAGCTCTGGTGATGAAAATCCCGGTTTACCTCCCGGGCCCTCCTTAGCTGATGGTCCTGGAAATAGACATCCTCTTCCAAAAGGATATCTATATCCGCGGTCTTATTCAGATACAGCCGTAAAGTCAGATAGGGCCAGATTCCGTGATCCATCCACACCCGGCTGATGCGGTTGCGGTCCGAGATGAATTCTCCGTCTTTGGTAATAATAGTGGCGTTAGAGCCGTCAACGCGCACTCCTTTAAAATTATTCAGGATAAAACTTCTGGCCCCTGGCCCGGCTTGAGTCAAAAGCAAGGTTAAGGCGTCCTGCCAGAGGTCGCGCCAGCCCCGGCCGCCTTTACCGTAATCAAAATGGGGCAGAAAAGAACAGCCGAACAGCTTTCTTAAGGTGGGCTGAAGCTTTACCCAGAGCAGCCAGTTATTGTAATTTTTATCCTGGAAATCAAACTCTAAAGCCGAAAGATGCTTCAACCAATACTTTTTAGTCTCCTCCAGGCTTTTTTGAATTTTCTCAGGGCGGTCAAATCTAATAAAGGTATTTTGAATATTTTCCTGAGCGGTATCTATACCGATAAAGAGAAAATATTCCGCGGTATTATTCTTTTTTAAGGTTTTTTCTTTAAAACGAAACGCGGCGCAGGATTCTTTACCGTCAAATTCGGGAAGCTTTTTAGAGGCAGGCTTAACCTTTTTTTCTATGGCGTCCGGACCGGTTACATCCGACTCTCCGAAAAAATAATCCAGAGTGGGAAATTGCCCGACGGGCGCTATTTTTTGGCCTTCAAAGCCCAAGGCATAATAAATAACCTCATTGACCTTATGCCCTTTTTCATCAAAAACCATGGTCGGCTTAAGCAGGATGCCGTAGGTATCCAGATAGACCCGGTTCAATAAAGAGCTGACATGCCGGTGGTCCCGCAGGCATTTTTCCGAACGGCCATAAAGCGGAATAAAGGAAGTTGGCGTAATCTTTATCTCTTTATTCCCCTTATTCCTGACGCTGATTCGGGTAATCTCCGTCGCGCAATCATAAGGGATAAAGGTAAGGATTTCTATTTCTAAGGCTCCTATCCTCTTGATAATTTTATGATACAGCAGCCCGGCCTCTAAAGTATCCTGGTAAGCGCAAGACAGCCTTAGGGAGCGGCCGCCGGTTTTAAGAAAAAATTCCCGCCGGCAGAGGAGATTGCTCCTTAAGTCCTCAATACTTACCGGAGCCATTAAAAAATGTTCGTTATCTTTCTTGACATCCCCGGACAGATTCGGGCTGATTGAGCTCAAAAGACTGCCATCCTGATTAGTCAGCGGGAAATAAAGATTATATTTATGGGGGTCTTTAACTCTAAATGTCCCCTGATTATCAATAAAGCGGTAAATCATTCTTATAAGCTCCCTCTTTTATAGCAATTCACTCGAAACAATATCGCAGAACAAAAATCCCTTCTTGGTAAGTGAAACTCTTTTTATTTTACCGTCTTTTTTCTCGTAGTCAATGAGTTCCTTTTCCTGTAAGCCGATTATTGAAGCTTTTTCCAGCCTTAAGAAATCAAATCCTGTCTTCTCTTTAAACCACTCAAGGTTTATCCCTTCCTTAGTTCTGATTTTAAGCGCGGCTGTTTCTTTGGCTTTCTGGACATCATAAAGTTTTTCTCGAGACTTAATAACACTGCTTCCCTTTTTAATTCTCGCGATATACTCTTTGACATCGGGAATATTCTTCTTTCTTACGCCGTCAATATAGGAAACTGCCGATGGGCCTAAGCCGATATAGGGCTCATTTTGCCAATAGCCGCAATTATGCCGGCAGATATAACCGCCGCGGGCAAAATTGGAGACCTCATAACGTTTAAATCCGCGGCCTTCCAGAAAATCAACCGCGTATTCATACATTCCGGCCACCGCCTCGTCTTCTAAAGGTTTAATCAAGCCCTTCTTGAGCATTTTAGATAAAGCCGTGCCTTTCTCATAGGTTAAAGAATAAACCGATATATGCTTAACCGGCAGGCTGACTGCCTGTTGCAATTCCTTTTTCCAATCCGGAAATTTTTCATCCCAAACTCCAAAAATCAAATCAATGCTAATACTCTTAAATCCACTGCTTTGGGCCAGACAAACCGCTTCTTGGGCTTTGCGACAGTTATGAATCCGGCCTAACTTTTTTAGCTTTTGATCGTCAAAAGATTGCAAGCCGATACTTAAACGATTCACCCCGTTGGCTAAAAACAATTTCGCTAACTTTTTACTAAAACTCTCCGGATTAACTTCAATAGTAAATTCAATTCCCGGAGTAATGATTTTCTTGAGGCTTTTGAGTAATTGACCCAACAAATTTATTCCCAGCACCGAAGGCGTCCCTCCTCCGATATAAATACTGGAAACCGGCGCGCCTATCTCTCTGATCTGCTTAATCAACACCTGGATATAATCCGAGGCTAATCTTTCCTGAGAGGCCGCGCTGTAAAAATCACAATACAGGCATTTCTTTTTGCAAAAAGGGATATGGATATATAAGGAAGGCGCCATTACACGATAATCTTCAAAACCTCTTTTATCGGCTGGCCTTTAAAAATATCTAACTTTCTCGCGGAACTGGTGCAGGAATGGACCGAGGTTTTTAATGCCTCTTCAATAGTGGATATTCCGGTAATTTTTATCGCGACATCTTTAAATTTTTCCGCCGCTTTCAGATTTAAATACCCGCACATCACATAACCGCGGCTTCCCCTTAAAAGAATAAGGTTTTTACTCTGCAAACTTATTAAAAACGCCTCAATATATTTTCCGCCTATTTTAATCTTTGGGCACTTTATCATAAATTTATCTCGGCTTCTATTTTCTTGATTAAACTGTCCGCTTCCTTAGCTAAGGAAGCGGAGCCCAATTTCGCGGTTTCCAATTCCCGGGTTATGGATTTCAGACTGCCCAAAAATCTCTTCAACAGCGAAAGCCGCTTTTCCTGGCGCGCCTCCTCAGGCTCCAGCTCCCGGCGCTCTCGGATAAGATTAGTTAAATCTTTTCTGACCTCCTGGACATCCTTGCCTTTTTCAAATATCGCTTTCTTCAGGCCCGCGTAATCTTGGCTATCTAAATCTTTTTTATTCTTGGCCTGGCGCAATAAATCCACCGACTCATAGCCGGGCACCAAGGCCGTATCTTGAGCATCAACATACTCATCTTTTAAATACTGCGGCTCTTCTTTTTCCAGAAAACAATAGCTCCTTAAAAGCTTCATTGCCGTCTGCTTGCGGATGCCGATTTCCTTGGCCGCGTAAGCATCTATGGTGTTATAGCCCCATTCCTTATATAACTTATCCTTCCATACCGCATATAAGGCCCGGCCTAATTCTATCCAGGAGGTCTTAAAATCCTTAGCGCTCTTTAAGACATGCCGGCGGAAAGAATCCGGGTCAGCCTCCTGCATCTTTTGCTCAAGATCATCCAAGGATTTAGTCTTATAAGTGCTCATTATTCTCCTATTGTGGCGCGTCTAATGCTTCTTTACATTTGAAGCGCGCAGCGTTGTCATTCCCGCGAAAGCGGGAATCCAGAAGTAGAAATATTTCTGACGCGCTACACTATAATATCTTTAATAGATTTAATCCAGTTTTGGGATCAATATCCTTTTGAGCCTTAATGCCTTTTAATTCAAACACAATCGCCTCAATCACCAAAAAGACCTTGGAGTCCTTGCGCACACAACCGGTTAAAGTTTTATTCTTTTTTCCCATTGCCGTATGCACGTGGACCTGGGGACCTTTTTTATTGGTAAAAAGCGTCCCGATTCCCATTGCCTCCCAGGCATCCTTAAAAGCCACCCAATTCGGCTCAGGCGGGATAACCGGTTTCTTTGGCCCGGTAACCAAATCCCCTTTTTTAAGCGCGCCTAAGAATACAAACGTGGCTGCTTTTATACGCTCTTTTCTGGCTAAGGCCTCAAGCTCTTTGATGATAATATCATCGTCTTCAAACTTAAGCAGGAATACCCTGCCGATTGCGCCCTTGGTATATTTCATATCTAATTATTTCCCCGGGTTTTCTTCCACGAATTTCTTAATCTCCTCAATATTTTCCAGAATCAGCTTGGCCTTGCTTACCCCGAAAGAAAAAGGATATTTATCATCCTCAGTTCTCTTAATCACAATAATCGGATTCCCCTTGTATTCGCTTTTTTCTATCATTTTCTCTCCTTTTCTTGTTGCTTTTAGATACCGGAAATGAGCTTATTCTCTTGGAATACCCGGTATAAAAGCTCGGCCATGACCCCCAGGGCTTTGGCGTTCTTATGCGACTCGTTATATTGGTAATTGATGGAAACCGCTTGCGGCGTCATTCCTAAACGGTTAAATTCGTCTCTGGCGTCTACATAAATAATATTATTGTGAGTTATGCCTTTTATCATCTGATGCAGATGTCCATAAGGATAATTCTCCTTAAAATCATCTACTGCTAGGCTGGAAACCGGAAAAATATTCACCACCAGCCTTATCCGGCGTTCCTCAAGCATAGAAGCCATTTCCAGGATTGTATTTTTTAAATGGAGGAAAGATTCACCGCTGTGCAGATAATTAAAATGATCCGGCTCGGTCTTAATCTTCAGCCTCTTACGCTCTCTTTTAATTAATCCCTTCTTAACCCGGTAGATACAATAGCGGTATAAGGCGCTGTTTCGGGAAAAGAAATTATTCCCGAAATAATACTCACCCGGCTCCGGGTCATTCAAGACATAATTCAAAACCACCAAATCCGGGGCATACTTAAGGCCCTTATCCTTTAAGACCTCAAACTCCTGATAAGTATTATACCCCTCCACCCCGGTATTAACCACCTCAAATTTTAAACCGCCGGATTTTTCATTTAAAAGCTTCTCTAACTGACGGCTAAGATTGTCTTCTTCGGGTAATAACATTGAAAACAACTCCGAATCGCCCAACATCAGGATACGATAAGTACCTTCCTGTTTTTCAATAGTTATTTCCGGGCCGCGGAAGCCGGCAGAATTTATTTTGATGTTTCCGGATACAGCACCGGGAATAAGCTCATAGCGGACATAGGGATTCTTGCTTCTTTGATAAAATGGCCGGCGCACCGAAGGAGCCATTTCCCAGAACAACCTTAAGCCCATCTCACTCAAAAACAAAAAAGAAGCAACCGCCAGAAAAGAAATAAGAATTTTTCTCATTGATTTCTTTTATCAGCTCACACTGCCGCCGCGACGCGATGAATGACCTCGGATAGA
>Ga0209212_1003007_pt1 | contig 22946 bp, 16 predicted proteins | sample RifGroC2_FD_183996 | JGI IMG/M metagenome (GOLD analysis project Ga0209212, IMG submission 183996) | Groundwater microbial communities from Rifle, Colorado, USA - Groundwater C2 (SPAdes) (version 2) | ecosystem: Environmental > Aquatic > Deep subsurface > Groundwater | place: Rifle, Colorado... | reverse complement strand
CCTATCGGCCCCCCCCTAATGAGGCGGAACCGCAGCGGATGTTACAGGATAAGGGGCAAATTTGGCCGGCCAAATCAGCCCCCGATTTTGCCGGCGAAATTTTTGCCGTCCCCCTGGTACACCCACTTCACGCCATGAGAGGCAGACCCCCCTGGAAGATGTAGCACACCGGGGTCGGGAATTTATGGAGATGGAAAGGGGATTTTCTCGGAGGGCGACATCTACCCCACCACCCACGGTAAACCCTGAAGAGCCCTTTTTGTGGCTAAAGTATTTGCTATTTCTCGGCCAGCTTCCGGTCGATGGTGTCGATCAGGTCGCCCACGTCCTTCAGGGCGCGCACGTCCTTGTTGCTGAACCTGATATTGAAGCCCATCTCGACCGCTACGATGAGATTCATGTGGGAGAGCGAATCCCAGCCGTCGATATCATCGGCAGTGGTATCCCTGGCAATCTCTATCGAGTCGTCGTCGAAAACCTGGCAGAAAATTCCGTTCAGAGTGGTTATGGTATCCATTTTAATCCTCTTCCATCGTTGAAATATCACCAGCATCAGTACCTTGGTGGCGTGCCTTCAGGACTCTGCGCATGATTTTGCCGCTTTTGTTCTTGGGAATCTTGTCTATGACGTGGATCTCCTGGGGGGTCGCGATCGAGGAGACCTTGTTGGAGACGTAGAGCCTGATTTTCAGATCCAGTTGCGGCGAGTATTCGTACTGGTCGTGCAGCGAGATGAAGGCGACCACCTTCTCGAACAACAGTTCGTCCGGCGCGCCGATGACACCGGACTCCGCGACCTCCGGGATCTCGAGCAGGGCGCTCTCCACCTCGAACGGGCTTACCAGGTGACCGGCGGTGTTGATCACGTCGTCACTTCTGCCAAGGAACCAGAAGTAGCCGTCGGCGTCGCGGTAGGCTGTATCGCCGGAATAGTAGTATCCGCCGCGAAATTTCTGCCGGTAGACCTCGTCGTTGTTGAGGTAAGTGGAGAACATGGAGGGCCAGCCCGGTCTGACGCAGAGATTGCCCTGCTCGCCGTCGGCGACCGGCGAGCCGTCGTCGGCAACGATGGCGGCCTCGATCCCCGGCGCCGGTTTTCCCATGGACCCCGGCCTGACCTCCAGGCCCGGACGGTTGGAGATCATGATGGCCCCGGTTTCGGTCTGGAACCAGGTGTCGTGGATCTCCTTGCCGAAGGTGCGGCGCGCCCAGTGGATGACCTCGGGGTTAAGCGGTTCACCGACGCTAAAGATGTGCTTCAGTGTGGAAAGATCGCGATGTGCGAAAACTTCGGGCTCCTCGCGCAGGAGCATCCGCAGCGCCGTCGGAGCGGAGTACCAGACGGTCACCTTCTCCCGCTCCAGAATGTTGAACCAGTGCTCCGCGTTGTAGCCGCCGCCGAAATGGATCTGGGTAACCCCGATGCTCCAGGGGCCGATGATGCCGTAGGAGGTTCCGGTCACCCACCCCTGGTCGGCCGTGCACCAGTAGATCTCGTTTTCAGTAAGTTGCAGGACCTCCCGTGCCGTCCGGTTTTGGGATAGGACGCTGCGGTGCAGGTGCTGCACCCCCTTGGGTTTACCCGTGGAGCCCGAGGTGTAGTGGAGGACCGACGGGGTCTCGGCGCCGGTCAGGGGGGCGGTGAACTCAGCCGATGCCTCGCGCATCAGTTGGCCGTAGCTGAGGATGTCGTCCGACTGATGCTCGTCGATGTCCACCACCACGATGTAGCGCAGGTGCGGCAACTGGTCGCGAACCCGGGCGATCTTTTTCAGGAAGCTTTTCTTGGTGATTATCCCCCGGGCCCGGGAATCGCCCAGCCTGTCCAGAAGCGCCTCCTCGCCGAAATTGGAGAAGAGGGTGCCGGCGATAACCTGGAGCTTCAGAGTACCCAGGAAGGCGAAAAACTGTTCCGGCATCTTCGGCAGGAAAGTGAAGAAGACGTCTCCGGGGGTGAAGCCTAGTTCCTTGAGGGCATTGGCAAACCGGTTCGATTCCTTTTCAAGGTCGTGAAAGGTGTAGTCGCGTTCTTCCATGTGCTGGGAAATCCAGCGCATTGCCACCTTGTCGCCGCGGCCAAGATCGCACTGCTGGCGGGTGCAGATGTGGCCGATGTTGAATTGGTCGTCTATGATCATTGCGGAGGGTCCTCCTGCTCACTTAGGTTGACGAAAAGTAGCACACAATGCGTAAAGAGCGGAGTGTTAACATCAGGAAGCTGAAAAAAATGACAAGTCTTGTCTCGCATCAAACCAGTCGTGCCAGAAGATTTTCGATGGTTCTACGAGCGGTTTCAGAGCTGTACCTTCCCCTGACGAATGCGCTGTTTTTGCAGCTTGCCTCCAGAAGCCTCCGGGAATCGCCATATAGAACGTTTACCTGGGCTGCGAACTCGTCGGCGCTGTCGGCTGCGGTCACGATGCTTCCGATGTCGGGTATTCCCTCGATGCCGACGCTGGTGGAGACTATCGGCATGCCGTGGTACAGAGCTTCTATGGTTTTTCCTTTGACGCCGGCTCCGAAGCGCAGTGGGATTACGACCATGCGGCAGGTTTGATAGTATTGCGTCAGCCTCTCATCGCTAACAAAACCGAGGAGACGGATCTGCTCCGATGCGAGGTTGGTGATCTCCGGCGGCGGATTGGAGCCTATGACATAAAAGACCAGGTCTGGGACCGCTTCGAGGACGAGCGGCAGAACGCTTTTGGAAAACCAACTAACCGCATCGATGTTCGGGGTGTGGTCGAACCCTCCAACGAACATGATGTTTTTTCTCTTGGTGAAGTCTATGTCAATGTGCCCGAAATCATCATAAAAATACAGCGGTACTGTCGCGACAATTTTGTCGAGGACCGTCTTGCTGATCACCTCGTTCTCGAAAGAGCTGAAGGTTAGGATGGCATCCGACTTCGCGAAAATATTCTTCTCAATTCGTTCATACTCTTTTGACTCGGCAAGGATTGCGTCGTTTCCCTCCACCTCGAATTTTCCCTTCAAACGCAGATAATGCAGGTCATGTCCTTGGTAGAGTATCTTTGCCTTGGTGTGCTCCCTTACGAAGTCCAAGAACAGCATCGCGGGATCCGGCCTGTTGAGCAGGACATAATCGAGATGATCCGCATTGTCCACTATCCATTTCTTCCAGTTATTTCGGTACCAGTCGCCGTCCAGCGTCTCGATGCCAAGCTGGTTCAGTTTGGACGAATAGGGCTCTATGCGCAGGAAATCGGCGCCGATGAACTTCACGTTCAGTCCCATCCGGACCAGCAGGCGCAGGTACATGAGGTTGGTCCGAGACCCCGCGAACTTGTCATAGAGCGGTACCTGATAATCTATGAACAGCAAGGTCTTCTTGTATCTGCTTTGGTCTCGTGCCAGAAAAACATTTTCGTCGATGTCGAAGTGGTCCTTGCCGAGTACATCTCGCCACTTGTCCAGAAAAAATCCCTTGTTGCGCTGTTGCTGGCTTTTGAACTCGCTGCCGGGATCTCCGCCGTAGGAGGTGCCCTCGAAATGCACCACCACCGATTTCGGCTGGTAGACGACGCGGTAGCCGAGCATTCTGACCGTAAACGCCAGGTCGATGTCCTCATAATGGGCTGGTACAAACGTCTCGTCGAAGCCGCCAGCCCGGTCCCACAACGCCTTCCGGATCATGATGCACGTGCTAGACAGGTAATCGACCTCTTTCAGGTAGTTATATTCCGGCTTTAACGGATCATCCAATTTGCCGAAATTGTGGACGCTTGCATCGTTCCAGACAATGCAGCCGGCTTCTTGCAACCTACCGTCGGAATAGATGAGCTTGGAACCTGTCATGCCGATCGATTCATCCTCTGCCATGAGATCAACCAATTGTTTCAGCCAGTCTTTTTGCACCTCGGTGTCGTTGTGGAGGAAGAGAAGGTACTTGCCACGGGCGCTCTCCGCGGCGTGGTTGCAGTTGCGCAGAAAACCAAGGTCCGTCTCGCTTCGGACAACCAGCAGGTTCGTGATGAAATCATGTATTTGGCAGGTTCGATCCGTTGATGCATCGTCGGCGACGATCACCTCAAAAGGTATGGCGTCGCCGCTGTTCCTGATGATCGAAGCGAGACAGGAGTGAGTGAAAGCCCACTGGTTATGAACCGGGATGATGATGGAAACGATGGGGTCGCTGCATGCCGTCAGGTTAAGCGGACTTTCCGGGTCGATGCTGCCGTGGATGATTTCTGGCACGCTAGGGGATGTCCTGTCGATGAAAGCACCGACGCCTCCGGTAAAGCCTGCGAGATCACCGCTTTTCAGGCAGTCGAAAGCCAGTCGGATGGTGTCACGATTGACAGCACGCAAGACGCGCAGGGGGTGACGGATGATCAGAGACAAAAGTTTGAGAAAAATCATGAGCCCTGTTTTGGCCTCATCTTCGCCGCTACTGTGGTCATTTAATTGAACGAATTCGGTAGCTTAAGGAGCGAATTGTAGCACATTGGCGACTAAGATCTAAGTGTATTTTACATTATTCAACTGCAAATTCAGTAAGTTATGGATCCGGACGGAAGCGAGCTAACGCATCATCACAGGTGCGTTGGAAATAAATCAACTGTCAGCACTACTGATATTACGGTTTCTAAAATGAATTGGGCTGTTTTACTCCGTAGAACTTGATGCTTTTAATCGTTATGGGCCTTGTAACCACGTTATTTCCTGCAAAGTTCAGATCAAGGGCTTTGCTGGATTGAGTAGAGAAAACAAAGACCTCCTCACGCTTCATCTTTGTATCGCTTCTAACGATGAAGTCAGATTGACTGGAATATTTTGCAGTTATTTCGGTAAGATCATTACTGGTAAACTCAACTTCGCAGATAAAATAGGGAAACTCAGTTACTGTGTCAGGTATTCTCACACTGAAAGTTCCTGACGCACCACGACCTTTGATGACAGGCAGAATCTGCAGTAGGCCATCTGGAGAATAGGATAATGCCCCATTTACAGTCATTGGAGAAAAGCTGATAGCTTCACGCATAGGAGGTCCGGAATAAGAAGCAAGTAGTGTTTTATCAGAATTGTCGGGGTCAAAAAGTGGGAGTGGGGCAAGCGATTTATAGGCAATCCATGGGACGAAGGGAAATAAACAGACACTTCTGTTCCGTATGAAATCATTACCTTCGCGTGCTATATTGCGTTGTACAACCAAATCAGATCCGTTCCTCTGTAAAATGTCGGGAATGAGTCCAGTCACATTCGCAAAATAATGGGGGATACTTGCACCCTGGCCAAGTGAAGGGAAGGTGATAAAAGAAGATCCGACTATTAAGACCGGGGAGCCCGTTGCTTGCTTCAATTGCAATGGTCTCCCACTGTTATCCATTACGCCCAAGAAAGGGATATCGTCCCTGCTACTGAATTTAGAATGCCCGTCCGGCCATTTGATGCCCTTGGTAACCTCTTTAAGAGCGAAGGCCTTCTTTGGCGCAGCCCTGACACGATCATAACGATTGACGCGTTTGGCAAATTCTTTAGCAATTACCCATGAGATTCCTTCCGCTGGGTGAACTTCGGAAAAGTCCTGGTACCAGTACATCAATGGGTATTTCAGCCTATCTTCTTTTGCCTCGGAAATAACGTTAGTTATTACTTCAACATCTGCTTCGAGCAATTCCTTATACATGCGCAGTAAATAAGGGTTAAATACTTGATCAGGTGGTGATGTTGCGAATAAATCATCAACTACCTCGCCCTTTTTGGGTACCCTTACAAGAATGAGATCAATATTACGTGCGGCAAGGTAGTTTTTGAACGCAATGACCGATTTGATAAAGTCAGGGCTGTAAATCTTGCCGTCGTCAATTTGACCAGCACTGAAAAAACTATCACCAATCCATCGCTGCGCCTTCGCTTCGAATTGTCCTTTATATTTCGCTCGAAAACTACTCAGAGAATTATACCATTTATCCCAGTCCCCCCCGTACTTGGCTAGCAACCTGTCTATTTCTTCCAAGTCATGCCGCATTGTCTCTTGCCTTGCTGCTCTTGCGTCAAGATCGATCGGCAGGAGATTGGGCAACTCAATAGCTTTTTGGTTTTTGTCGGCGAAAGGAACTGGAGATTTGATAGCCTGGAATTCCTGAATTAGTGAAATTTGCTCCGGAAAAAAGAAATCAAGATCAACATCTTCAATTTCATCAGCCTGCTGCGTTTGTCTAACTTTGTCCGGCATAGAAGCGGAAGGGACAATGGTGGCCCGAACCTTATCACCAGTTTTATAATGGGCCTCAGGAGCATACTCCCTTGAGAAAAAACCAGGCAGCACAAGGGCCACTCTCTTGGGGACACTCTGGCCAGATACAATCTGGCTTATCTCGATAACAGATGTATAGTAGCAATCTGGATACGGGTTATCTTTTGCGGGGGGTAACTTCGAGACCTGCGATAGCTGCCCTTCGACAACGGCTCGAATAGTCGTCTCAATTGAAATCTTTGCATCCAACCCGAAAGTGTACGGAGGCCATAGCAAAGTGATGATCAGCACAATTATAAGGTGTCGCACAAGTGATTCCTCAAAGTATTTACATGATCCACATACTAGTAAAGTTGCTTCTATAAGCATAACTGCAGTACTAGTATCAGTTAAAGGATAATATCTGTTTGGTGCTAGTTCAAAATCGTAAAAATGATTGAAACTTATGAAATTTACAGATACGTGCGCCCGGGTTCAATTGTGAGCCAAGGCGCAGAGGCACAACCTTGGTTTATAAATAATTTATGTTATATAATCTTATGGTCTTTTTCTGCCACGAAGAGGTATTGTATTCCATTGCCAATGTATCCATGCATCAGGCTGTAATACCCCAGCAAATAGCAATCGCTGAAACCGGCTTGTTTGCATTTATCCAAAATGTCCCAACCGAAATCATAGAAGACAAGAGAGCCATTAGCTGAGACGGGGTTGCCGTGGTAACGTTCAGGGGCGAGATAGCGCACCTTTCCGTTTAACAGTTCTGCTCGCTTCGCAGAAGTCATCTCAGTTGTCAGGAAAGGAACAGAGAATAATAGTTTACCCTGCAACTTCAAAATCCTGAAAGCTTCGGAAAAAGCTTTTTCAATATCAGGGACATGTTCGAAAACGTCATTTGAACATAATATGTCGAATGTTTGGTCGGCGAAGCTAAGGGCTAGGGCATCCTCGTGTCGGATATTTTTGACAATCTCTCCCGGTTTAAACTCAGGCCCGAGATACTCGCTGCCGATTATTTGGCAGTTCGGCAAATCTGTAACTGCTTTGAAGAAGGGGGTGACTTGTTCCTGTATATATACGGTCGGGTCTTGACTGTTCCTGGCGCACAGTGTTAGGTATGACGCCATAAATCTTTGCCTATTGTTTAATCCACAGATACTACATACCATCCTTTCACGATAACTGGGCATTTTACCAAAAACGGGATGGTCATAGGAATTGAACCAATCCATATTAAACTTAGTCGGTTGCTTGCAGTAGTCGCAATAGCCGATAAGATCCCAAGAAGCTGCTTCCGAAAAGCACTCGGAAATGAACTTTTCGACTGACATCCTTATCCCATATGTACCTGAAATATGAGCGCTGAATTCTTGTTTGTTTCTGATAAATGCCAGTTCCATAATTTACCTTCTTACGCTAAAAACAATTCCGTTTTCATCTTCAATTCCGTTTGAGGCGTTTGGAAGGGCGGAGTCAAAAAAAGTGTCAGAAAATTTCGCTATTTGACATAATATCGAGTGATTTTGTTTCCTTTGTATATGAATACAGGCCTGATAAATGGAAAGACGGCTTCTGAAAGGTGCTTTATCCTGCGAGTGCAGAGTCCCTTGACAAGATTGGTAATAACGAATGGCTTAAAAATGTCCCTTATCATGTCGAAAAACGTGTAGGTAATTCCAACGCAGTGCCAGCCCATTCCTTCATTCTCGCATCTCTTGGACAGACTTCCTACTGAATACATGTGTGAGTGATAGTCCTTAGCCTCTCTCTGGAAGTAGATCTTGTGGCCTCTTTCGCGGGCTCTTTTTTGGAATAGTTTGTCTTCGCTCATTTCCACGCGACCTAAGGGGATTTCCTCCCAGACCACCCGCCTGATGGCACAGCAGGTAAACGATATCCCGATGTTGTCGTAGGCTTCCATCCATTTCTTGCAATCACGGGTATGGTAAAAGAGCCCGATTTGATCCCAGTAGAAAACTTCCACATCCGTCGGCAAGACATCCATGCCCTGAACGACTGCGACCGAATCGTCTGAAAAAGGGGAAACAAGGTTGTTCAGCCAATCTTCACCTACAGGAACTGCATCTTGTGATATGGCTACAACTATGTCGCCATTTGCGAGGCTGAAACCGTAATCGCGGGTTAGTCCAAAGTTGAATGACTCCGGGGCAACATGGTAAACACGAACAGGGAAAAATTGCTTCAACGTCGAAAGGGTACCATCAGTAGAGCCAGAATCCACAGCTATGACTTCATAGGGGAAATCAACCTTTTGCAAAAAAACTGACTCCAAGGACTGCTTTAACAACTGTCCTCCGTTTTTAGTCAGATATACAATTGAAACATAAGGAGTCATGCTAGTGGCTCGCTAGACGTCTGGTAAGATCAAATATCGATCTTAAAGGCTTCGTGATCCTCCATGAGTACGAGGATTTCAAGTCAGCAACTGCCTTTTCCAAATCTGCAATCGTTGTTTTTAGTTGCGCCACCTCCTGGTTCTTTTCCATACTTAGTTGCGCCCCATCCCGGGTTTTTTCAAGATTTTCGATCAATCTGATCTTCTCTTGCGTGTCTTTAGCAATGTCCACAAAGTCGTCTGGGGTGAGTAGCGAAAAAGCTCTTCGGAACATATCGTCATGCATCTGTTTCGACTTAGCAGGATCGCTTAGATGTTGGGAGCTTATCGTATTCGTTTTTTTCTGAGAGCTGTCCAGGTAGATATAATGCTCGCATGTGAATTTTTTTAAATGGTAAGGCCTCTCGATCTGGGCCATCCGTTGCAGCATGTCCCAATCGATGAAATAGGATCGAGAGTCGTCATAAGCGCCAGATGAGACTACTAAGTCCCTGGTATGGATGACGTTTATATGGCTGATGTACCACAAGGTTTTTTCTGTAATAACTCCTCTGGAAAGGTTTCTCCTTCCAGTTTCCCTAAAAGTGTTTCCGGTTCGGTCTATCATTACTTCATATGCGTCACTGAAGACGAAATTACTGCATTGGGTCTGTAATGCTGATAGAACGTCCGATAAATGATTCGGGAACCAGATGTCGTCATCGTCAAGGTAAGCAATGTGTCGTGAGCCGGAGATGGTCAGCGCGTAGTTCAGCGCATTTGGCTTACCCTTCGATTCAAGGTTTTTGTAAACGATGCGCTGGTCATTGAGTGCTGAAATGAAGTCATCCGATATTGTGCTGCCCCCATTTTCTATGAGGTATAACCTCCATTGTTGGAAAGTTTGGCTCTTGATACTCTTAATGGCACGTTCTAGTAGATATAGATCCGGTTTATACGTAGGCATTAAGATGTCTACCATGGCATGATCGATTTGCTGCGACATCTGATTTACTCCCTGTTGGTGGTCTGAGGACCTATTGTGATATTACTCCACAACATCTGCTATTTCAGACGTCTAGAAGCAGGCTGTTGCCCCGTGAACTACTCGGAGCTCAATACCGGCGTCAGCTGAAGGTTACCGAGCAGTATCTCACCTGTGATCGCACTGTCGTATGGCCTCTTTTCAACGGCTATACGGATTACTGGAGAGATGCCAGGTGGGATTGGCAAGGTAATGTACAGCTTTTGCCAACCCCTTTGTGACATGTCATACGGATTGCTATCAAGATTCTGTATCCACTGGGTACCGTTGTATAACTCGCATTTGAAAAAAGACGTTGACTCGCTGAGGTCTTTTACAAGCATCAAGCCGCAGAAAGAATACGTGCCAGGCTGCAACTTGTACTTCTTGGTGGAACCGAAACTCCATGAGCCGGCCGAAGAAGTTCCAACGATTTTCGTGGCAACTTTTTCACCTTCATACTCCTCGTCAACCTTGAAGGTCCGAACCTCACCGATCCCGGCAAAGTTAGCAACAGCGTCGTGGTCCGTATATGGAACTGGCTCACTTGCCTCCGCACTCCGACTGGTGGCAGTGTGGGCGTCGCTATCGGGGGTGGCTGGCGAACCGAGCAACAACTTAATCATTTCCAGAGCCCCGAACGGCTTTGGGCCTGCATGCTTTGATGAATTCTCTATCGACTTGATCACTGAAGCCGCCACTAAATTGAAGTCGTATCTTTCCTTGATGTAACGTTTGGCATTGGAAGAAATATGGGAACACAAGGCATCATTTTGCAAAAGCGCCACAACATTCCTGGCAAAATCTTGAGCCGAGTCTGACACCAGCAGGTCGTCGCCGTTCGATATTTCCATACCCTGCACCCCTACCGGTGTAGTGACGACAGGGATCCCTGCAAACATTGCCTCTCCGACCTTGCCTTTCATTCCCGCGCCATAGCGTAGCGGTACGACGGAGACATGGCATTTTTCCAGGTATGGCGTGGTTTCCGGGACCCATCCAACGACCTTCACTGTTTCGTCTGCCAACTCGTTCACTTTGTCGGTCGGTGCGTTTCCAACCACGTAAAATCTCAGATCCTTGACCTCCTTTCTGATCAGGGGCAAGATATCGTGACAAAAATAGACGACGGCGTCTTCGTTCGGCTGATGCCAGAAGTTGCCGATGAACAATAGACTGTTATTTTCTATGCTGCTACGGTTGATCTCCGTGAACTTATGTATGTTCGGTACAACATCGACGTTAAGACCCGGAACCTCGTCGTACAGGGCTCTTCTGTCTTCATCGGTGACCGTCCATACCAAGTCGCACTTTTGATAGACGTCAAGTTCCCTCCGTTTCGTCTCCAGTGCAGATTTAAGCAAACCAAGATCCTTATGGACACTAGCCATCTGCATTTCCCGGGCAAAGTGAACGTCCACTGTGTCAATGACAGTGGTGGCGTCCGGTAGCGACCGTTTCACTCTTTCGAGATGCCTCATGGCGGTATCGTAGAACTCGAAGAGGACCACGTCGTAGTGCGTCTTGAGGAGAGCCCCGAAGGCGCCCGAGTCCTTGGCGACGTGTACCCCAAGGGACGATAGCGCCGAGACGTACCTTTCGTCGTTACAGTCATCGCTGCAGGAGTAATTTTCAGTGAAGTAGCAGATGTCGTAGTGCGGCGCCAGGATTTCCAGGATGTGATAGAGGCGCAGGTGTCCGGATCCCCTATCGTAGCGTGGAAGACTTCTGGCAATGACAAGTATCCGTTGCTTGACGGAGTCGGATTCACGCGCCTCGCGGAGCTTTTTCGTCAGTTGATGGATCCTGCCGAGTTGCTGAATGAGTGAGGCCATATGAGAGAAGCTAAAAGTAGGGTTAACCTGCTTGAAAAGATTCTTGACCAGTTCTGAAAGATGCCCCGTGGCGCATTTCACCGAGGCACCAACCTCCTGCCCCAGAGACTGCCGTGACATCTCCGATGGAAGCACTAAGATTTCCGATCTGCCTTGCCAATAATGTCTTGTGTAAAGCCATTTTTTAGTGAGACGGTTTTTCGGAACGAGGTGCCGCACCGATGCGGAGGGGAGATAATAAACCGGTAGATCTTTGTCGGCCAATTGCCTGTAGACCTCCATCTCCTCGCCGGAAAGAAGGCAATTCTTCACTCTTCCCACATCGGTTCTGAATCCGCCGATGCCGACAAGGGCCGCTTTGTTAAAGGCCATGTTCGTTCCGTAGAGAATTCTCGGGTAGGTCAAAAAAAGAGGCGTTTCTCCATAATCAAGAATTGTTAGATAGGGCTTCTTCTGGTCGGGAAGCCAATCCGGTTTTGGTGCCTCCCAAATAGGCTCAATCTTCCCTCCAACGCTTGCGGGTGAAGGGCTTACCGTTTCAAAGCCGTTCAGAAGAGTTTCCAGCCAGAGATCCGATGCGATGGCATCATCATCCATGTAAGCTACGTACTGGCCTTTTGCTTCAGCAATGCCCGTGTTTCTCGCCGTTGAAAGGCCCGGAACAGGTTCGAATACATATCTGAAGTTCTCATATGTAGTGTACTTTCTACAAAGTTCATTCGTGTCATCAGTTGAGGCGTTATCTATAATCAGGATTTCGTACTGATCTTTGGGAATGGATTGGTTTAGTAGACTTTCAATCGCCTTAGGTAAAACATCAGTCCGGTTATGTGTGCATATAATAGCTGTGATTTTCATAGAATATCCAACGGTCCCTTCACTATTGCCTCAGAATATTAACTGTATTTACCAATTATCTTGACCAGCCTATCTTCCATCAGATCCCAGCTGTATTCGCGTATGCATTTCTCTCGGGCGCTCAGTCCCATTTCTTGCGCATCGTGAGGACGGTCAAAGACCCATTGGATTTTCTCCGCCATAGCCTCGATGTTGCCAGGTTCAACAACGAGTCCGCAGCCATTGAGAATGTTGGACAGATCGGAAACGTCAGTGGCAATGATCGGCTTGGCCATCGCCATAGCATCGAAAATTTTTGCCGGAATCTGCCCCTCGGCTTGTATTATTTTCCTCTGGGGAAGAATCACGAGGTCCGAAATAGAGAGAACCTTCGCCACATCGCCAAAAGGTATCATGTCAAGAAGGATCACCTGCTCCCCCCCAAGTTCCTGCAGGCGTCGTTCGTAATTCTGATCGGACCCCTTTCCCACGACGACAAACCTGATATCATTCCTCTTGAGTTTTTTGATGGCATGTACGACTTCCTCGAGTCCCTTATGGGGTCTCGGGGTTCCAAGAAACATGATGACCTTGTACCCTTCAACGCCATACTCCTCGCGAAGTTTGGTGCGGTTGAACCGTTCGGGGTTCATGGCGTCAGTGTCCTTGCCGTGCGGGACAAATACCCCTCCATACCGCTTTTGTAGCTGGGTTGACACCGTAGTAATGTCATTAGCAGCCCAAGTCAGCTTCTCCATGAGCCGAGTATGGAAAGGTCCAATCGGGTTCTTCAGTAAGGTCTTTCGGGGAGCTTGCCAGTCTTTCTCGCTGAACCAGGAGGTTTCCAGGTCGTCTATGTCGAGGACCACAGGTTTGAAGGAGGAGATCTTCTTGAGGAGGGCGATGCCGAAGCTCGGCATCCTAAGCTTAGATGCATAGACTACGTCACCTTTGATCTCCCCGAGCATCGCTTTGATCGAGGAGAAGTACTCTGGGAAGGGACATCCTTTTACCAGTTTGTATTGGAATTCGCCTGTATCACATGGCTTCCATATGCTATTGCCGTGGACCGGAAACTGAGACCCTAGGACCTCGACATCATAGCGCCGCTGAAGAACCTTCGCTAACAGATATGCCCTACCGAGGCAGTTGTGTCCCATGTCAAAAGAAATTACTGATATTTTCACGAGTTATGACCTTGTTAGATTTGCTCCAATATAGGATGAAAAAAGCTAATTTACAAGCGGTTTTGGCTATTGTCGGGCTCTTGCTCACCGGCTGTTGTGCCTGCCGCTCGGCGCCGCATTCATCCCCATCTTCCTTCTATGAAAATATCGAGATGGAAGCTACTGTCTCGGCCCTTGAGGCGAGATATGATCGGCTGCGTCTTGGGGTCAACCTCTACGGTTGGTTTGCCGGAAATGACGGATTGGTTGCCGACCACACACACAGGCTGAACTTTATAAAAAAAACCGATGCCGTGCGGATCAGACACGCAGGCTTCACCAATGTCAGGCTCTGTGTGACTCCTGCCTTCCTGTTTAACGAGAATAGCCCCTCGCAGTTCAAGGATCGCAATTTTCTTTCTTCGCTCAATAGCTCAATTAAAATGCTTCTCGATGCTGGGCTGTCGGTTACACTGGTGGTGTTCCCCAACGATGCTTTCAAGGAGCGGCTTTTCAGAGACAAGGAATTTGTTGCCAAGTTCGCGATGTTCTGGGGTGCCTTGGCCGCAAACTTCACGGACCTTAATCCGGACCTCCTGTTTTTCGAGATAATCAACGAACCAAATTTCATCCGGTTCGCCCCGGAGCTTCGGCGCGCTGATTCCGCTGAAGCCGAGAAATCAGCCGCAGAGAAATGGAACGCGGTACAGGAAGAGCTTCTTAAAGCGATCCGCGGCGCAGCAAGGAAACATACTGTTGTGCTGACTGGCGACAACTTGAGCAAAATCAGGACTCTCGTTGAGACCGATCCCTACGGTGATCCCAACGTAATTTATTCCGTCCACATCTATGACCCTTATGCCTTTTCTCACCAAGGCGCCCCTTGGGACGCGAGAGTTTCTGGCGTGAAAGGTCTTTCCTACCCGACCGATCTCAGGAATTGTGAAGTCATTAAGCAGCAGATCCCTGAAAAATCCCGGGAGCTCGTCGAAACGTACTGTCTTATTGGTTGGAACAAGAAGCTGCTTGAGCGCCAGGTAAAGCTCGCCGTTGCGTGGGCCGAGAAGCACAACGTCAAGATTTGGATCGGCGAGTTCGGTGCCTACCCCAACCATGCACCGCAGGGCAGGGCAAGTCAGTACCTGAGAGACATGCGAACCATATTCGAAAAGTACGGGCTCGGCTGGTGCGTCTGGGAGTACGAAGGCTGGCTCGATCGCCTGCGGAACGTCGAGTTAACCGACGCTCTGGGGCTGGCTCGCCCTGATTCACTTCCTTAGCAGCATACTGCCGACTGTCCTCAGGGGGGCAGTCACTTTCCAACTCTTTGAGTTCAGGATCTCATCGATGTGGGTCTCGAGCTCGGCAATTCGCTGTTCGTGGCCCCGCGTGGCGGTTTCTTTCTCTTCCTTGACGCGCGCTATTCCCTCTGCCAACTCTCTCAAGCCTTGGGACTTATCCAGCAACTCGGCTTCCAGCTTCAGAAGCGAGCCGCTTGCTGTGTGTAATTCTTGTTGCAGATCCAGAAGCCTTTGGTTATTAAGTGCAAGCTCTTGTTCTGACAGGCTGCGCAGCTCCTCCATTCGCTGTTCCGTGACAGTGACAGTCAGCTCCAGCTCCCGTATCAGTCCATCCCTGCGAATGACTTCAGCACTTTGCAACTCTTTTTGCTCATGCAAGCGCGCGAGCGATTCCCTCGTTTCCTCAAGAAGCCTGATCTTTTGCTCCAACTCGGCATCTAGCCGGAGCTTTTCGATAAGGGCACCCTCGGTGACACGTCGCAGTTGGTCTTCCAAGTCTGCAAGCTCAAGGGTTTTCACTTCCAGATCGGTTTCACTGCGCTTGGTTTCAGCCACAGACAGGGCAAGCTTGGCTTCTTGATCAGCCCTAACTCCCTCCCCGTGAGCCACATCTTCGTTGAGTTGACTGATCCGCCCATCACGGGTGGCTATCTCCAGCAATCCTTGCTGGATCTTGCCCTGCGCCTCGTGAAGAGAGCAAGTCAGTTCCTGCACCTGTGATTTCAATCCTGCATTTTCCCGATTGGCCAGTTCAAGCAGTCGGACCATTTCCCGCTCTTGCTGCTGCACTTTAATGGTTCCCTGCTTGGCCAGTTCAAGCTGTCGGGTCAGATCCTCCACTTTAAGGCTCAGACCGGCTGCCTCCTCATACTTGATTCTGATGAGGTCTTCTTTCACTTGTAATTGTGACGCCTGCCTCCCGGTAACCACTTCCGCAAGCTCGCTGAAGGAGGCGTCCATCTGGGTAAGTTGTCTGTTGACTTGCTCTGTCACGATGTTTCGGGTCCGACCCTCTACGTCGTTTATAATCTTGTTGCGGTTGCCCAGTTCGGCCTGGCACTGCTGCTTTTCGGCACACACCTGCTCAAAGAGAAAGACCATGTCCTGGTAATGGGTGCCGTCACGAAGGTTCCTCAGCATCTCCTGGGGGTTCTCGGTGTAGAAATTAGTCAGCTTTTGATGCAGATCCCTTGAGAGCGTCTGAACTTTAGGCAGCTCAGGTACCAGGCCGTCCTGCAGGGAGTCACTTCCATTCTCTCGCCGCTGACGTGCCATGGCTGCTGCTATTCCAGCATAGAGGCTTTGCGACAGGATCTTGTTTGAGGAGATGGCTTGATCCAGTTCCCGGTAAAGAAACAGGAAATCAGGCAGGTTTACTACTTCGTACTGCTCGGCGATCCGCAGCCACAGGTCGTAATCTTGGGCGTATTTGAAGAAGTCACGATAGGTTCCAACTCTGTCGAGTGCTTCCTTCCTGATCAGTACCGAGCCGTGGCTGAACTGGTTGATTACCTTGAGTCGCTCTTGGAGGACTTTGTTCTCCACAGGCAATATGCCTTGGCGTTTTACCTGGCCGAACTCGTCGATGAACTCGAACCTAGTGCCAAGAAGGCCCACTTCCCGGTGTGCCTCCATGTACTCGAATTGTCTTTGCAGACGTTCCGGTTTGGAGACGTCATCGGCATCCTGTCGAGCTACATACTTCCCCTGCGCCAGCGCAATCCCATTATTCAGGGCCTTGGTGACGCCTGAATTCTCCTGAGTCAGAAGAATAATCCGCTCATCATTGTAACTATTCAGTACTTCGAGCGTTAGGTCAGTCGAGCCATCATTGACAATTATGAACTCGAAGTCGGCAAAGGTCTGGTTGAGGATGCTCTCTACCGCTTCGCGGAGGTGCCTCTCCCCATTGTAGACGCTCATTACGACGGATATGGACATCCCCGCGCCGGCTGTCCCTGACTGTTGAGTGGTCATATCGACTGATGGCCCTTACTTCGATGCCTTGAAAAGCATCAGGTTGTTGGCAATCCAGAACACGACTTCCTGCTTTTTCATCTGCGAGCGCATTGCCAGCGATAAATCATGGTCCAGCGAGAAGCCCTGCTCGCTGAATAAGTTGATCCAGAACTCATAGGGCTGCTCATTGATATGACCAACACCACCTTGTCCGACAGGCGCCGCAGTGAAAAGGACCGTGTCGCTGTTGTTAGTGCAGTTAGTCACAAGTTGCCTGGAGTACTTCTTTTGAATATGTTCGGCCACCTCGAAGCACACGACCAGGTCGAACTTTTTATTCAGCAAAATCGGCCTCGTGGCATCTGCTTGGAAAATGGTGAACTGCTTCGGCGAAATTCTGAGGCTGTCGACGCTGAAATCGCAGCCGAGGGATTCCTTGCCGAGCCGGTGAAACTCCTCCAGGTAGATCCCCATGCCGCAACCGATATCGAAAACGGAATTAAACGCGATATTCGCGTTTATTATCTCTGCCACTTTGCAGGCCGAATCCTTCTTAAGTCTCTCTCCTTCGAGAAAAAAATCTTTATCGTAAACCTTGTTCAGAACCGCATTGGTTATAATTGGGATGTCGATCTTTATAAGGAACTCATACAGCCCGCTCCTCTTGTCATATTCTTGTTTTATCATCAGAATCCTACCTTGGAATGGGGGATTGGGATTCGACTACACATCCGGGGCTATGTATTAAACCCCAAGAGAACGATTTGCCGATGACGCTGATAGTCGCTACGTTGTGCCTCGAATCGATGTTTTTATACTCCAGATCGGTCTCATGATCGGCGATGCCTACGTTCATTAGGTACCTCCCTGGGTTGATGGACATCTCGGATTCGAAAGTGAGGGACAGCCTGTCGCCTGCTTTTTTGGGGCCATAGTTGATCCGGTTGCCATGATAACTGTGGATGCCAAGGAGAGCCTGGCCCTGCACCGTCTTGAACATGACACCGACGCAGGGATTCTTCACGTCGCCAGTGAACTCTATGTCAACCTTGACGCTGAACCTCTGGCCGGTCATCAGGGAGTTTGTTTCTAGTCCCTCGTCGTTGTACACCGCAAAATCCACAATCTTCGCGGTACCGAGTCCGAAGCGCTCTTCGCCCGGCTGGATCTCGGCGCGTAAGGGAATTTTAGGACTCTGGGTCGTCCGCGTCCCCTGTTCAGTTGGGGCCGGTTGGGCGAGGCTCTTATCTTTCCGTGCATGCTCGCGCTCGCGCTGCATGCGATAGTAGGAGAGGGTCACCTCCTTCGGGGAACCCACGCTGCAGACCCGTCCGCCGTCGATCAGGTACGCCTTGTTGCAAAGGGTCGTGACGGTATTCATGTTGTGGGTGACGAAGAGGGTTGTTACACCGCCGCTCATAAGCGACTTTATCTTTTCAAAGCACTTACTCTGGAAGGCCAGGTCCCCTACGGAGAGTGCCTCGTCAATGATCAATATTTCCGGCTCGATATGCACCGCTACAGCAAAGGCTAATCTGACGAACATCCCGCTGGAATAAATACGGACCGGCTGATGAATGAACTCCCCAATATCGGCAAATGAGAGGATGTCATCGAGTTTGGCGTCCATCTGCTGCTTGCTGAAGCCTAACAGTGTGCCATTGAAATAAATGTTCTCCAGCCCGCTTATCTGTGGGTTGAACCCGGCGCCTAGCTCCAGAAGGGCGGAAATTTTACCGTTTACCGCCGCAGATCCGCTGGTAGGTGTGATGACGCCGGTGATGATCTTCAAAAGTGTCGATTTGCCTGCGCCGTTTTGGCCGATGATCCCGACAGTGTCTCCCTTCTCTACCGCGAGATTGAGCTCCCTCAGGGCATAAAAATCCTTATGGTACACCTTACCGAAGGGGTTGAGCGCTTCCCGCAGTCGGTGGAAAGGCGTATCGTAGAGTTTGTACACCTTGGTGAGGTTCTCTACTTTGATCGCTATATTGTCAGACATAAAAACCTTAACCTTTTACGGTTATCATTGCCCGAGGGCTTAGAGCACGTCGGCAAAATGCGGGCGAAGCCTGCGGAAGACCAGGGCGCCGCAGGTCAGGACGAGAGTGGTCAGCATCCAGAAGTAGAGGGTCATGCTCCCGTGTTCCCAGAACCAGACCTTTGTTATCAGACTGTCCCGGTATCCTTCTATAATATAAAAGATAGGGTTGACTTGCATGAGGAGATGGTACTCCTCCGGGAAAATCTTCAAGTTCCAGAAGATTGGAGTCAGATAGAAACCTATCTGCAGGGTTATCGTGATGAGCGGGCGTAGATCGCGGAAGAAGATCACCACGGAGGAGGTCAGCCAGGAGAGGCCGATCAGTAACATTATCATGGCGAAGAGGTAATAGAAAACCTGTAGGAAGTAGAGGTCAGGCGTGTAGCCGTAGGCAATGAATATGACGAGAATAAGTAATATGAAAAATATGTGAATGATTAATCCTGAAAAAATTTTAATTATTGGTAGCATGCCGATGCTGAAGGGCACTTTCTTCACAATGAAGCTGTTCTGCAAAACAGAGTTGGCACCGTTGTTTACGCAGTCACTGAAGAAGAACCACGGGACTATGCCGCTGACGAGCCAGAGTACATAAGGGACATCGCCAATCGGCTTCGATTTGAATCCGACCTCAAATATGAACCAGAAGATTAAGATATTTGCGATAGGGAGGGCGAAGGCCCAGAGGATGCCAAGGTACGAGCCGAGATAAACAGCCTTAAAATCGCGCTTGGTCAATTCGAAGATGACATCTTTGCGTGAAAAAAGCTCAGAGAGAAAACAGATAAACATTCTGATGCTTTGCATTGGCCTGCAGCCCCGATTGAATGGTGTGAGTTAGACCGGAAACGTTGATAATTGCGTATGGTATGCCACTTTACTGCTGATGACAAGGCTATTTTGTCATCTGGCTGTGGTATATAAGGCAAAGTTAATGGTAGGGCGTCCCGAAGCAAATGAACATTTTTAAACAATGTTCTTCCCCTAAGGCAATTTGCTGTAATTGGCCAAGGAATTTTGACTATATCGCGCCCACTTTTGTTGGATAAGTGTAATGTCTGTTGCATGGCTTTTATTGCGAATTGAGGGTATAGTGCCGCTATTCTAAGGTTTATTTGCTGCGAAGGAGGAAACTGGTATGTCATTGAGATCTTGCATAGGGATTTCATTTTTTGTGGCTTTTATGGCGGTTGCCTTGATGGCAAAATCCACCGCTATAGCCACCGCTATCTCCCCGGTTCGAGTCGATACCTCTGGGATGACTGAAGCGGTTCCAGTGACTGCCGGTGCACCTGGTAACAACCAACTTCTCTATTTTACCTCGACCAGCCTTACTGCCGATGATAGGCAAATCGTCTTCATCAGTGACCGGACGGGGCACCCCAACCTTTTCGTGTGCGACTTGCATAGCGGCAAGGAACGCCAATTAACATCGAATGAAGACGGCTATTTGAAATCATATGTGTACTTCGATGGTCGTCCGTACCGTGGATTCGGAAAAGCTAGCGTAAGCTTCGATCCTCTTCACAAGGTTGTCTACTACATTCAGGGCCGCCAGATCTATGCCGTGACTTTGGATGGTAAGCAGCGAAAGCTGGCTGAGTTACCCCAGAACCAGGTGACCGCCTTTACGCATGTCTCTTCTGATGGGAAAAGACTTTGTGTCCCAACAACGGACGCCCTGGCACTTGATGGGGGCAAGATAATCGGCGGTAGACCGGATTACGATATCGATGAGCGGGTGCAGAAAGAAAATCTTTCATCATATCTGCATGTTTATGATACGGCCACTGGCAAGGAAATATTAAATGAGCGTGTATCAAAAGCATGGATCACCCATGTCCAGTTTTCCCCAAAGGACCATAACCTGATTCTCTATAACCACGAGTGGCCAGCAGATTGTGGCATTCGCCGCATGTGGCTTTGGGATGGTAAAAAGCATTGTCGGTTGCGGGGGGAAGGCGAGGGTCGCAACCGCGCCGATTGGGTCAGCCATGAGATGTGGGAGCGCGATGGTAATGGGATAATTTATCACGGGAAGAAAGCAAAAGGCCCCGCTTTCGTTGGGCATATAAATACTGATGGCTCCGGTGTGGTGGAAATTCCACTGCCCGATTCTTGGAAACGTTACGGCCATTTCACTGCAGGAAATCGCGGAGAGTTAGTCACAGATGGCTATTACGAGCAACCTGATGACGCTGAACCTACTTGGTCCGGTGCCTGGATAAGCATGCTGAAAGTGGACTGGGTTTCTCGGCGGATTGAATGGTTTCCACTCTGTCGCCACCGCTCTAACTGGGATTCTCAGGATAGCCATCCACACCCGATTTTTGATTTTTCGGCTAAGTCCTTGTACTTTACATCCAATGGAACAGGCAAACGAGAGATTTACAAAGTGAATGTGCTGTCAAAGGAGTGATTACTCTGTTGCAAGATGCGCCTAAGGTTGCTTCCGGGTGCCTGGTCTATAGTCCAGGTTCTACAGACGCATTGGAGTCACACCCAAATGCCAAAAAGGGGCGGCTACATTAGTAGCCGCCCCCTCATCTGGAGGAAGTGATTATTAAAACAGGTTCTTCCAGGTGTATACCCCACCATACTGGGCACAGACTGCAACAGAGTCATTGCCAGCACCAGCGCCTTGGCTGAACCAGAAGGTGCCACGTGAGGTGCTGTCACAGGTGGGCCTGACAGTTGTTGTATTCAACCTGACACCGCCATTAACCTCGACTTTTTGTGTCGGGCCGGCGGTACCGATGCCGATGTTGCCATCGCCGCCGATCCGCATCTTCTCGGTCCTAGTTGTTGTGCCCGGTGCTGTTGTTTCAAAAGCTAACAATGTCCCCGTAGCAGTTGGTGTCCACGTCTCGGCTGCTTTGAAAGAGAGCACAGCTTTGCTCCATGGGGTGAATGAGCTGCCATCAAACCCCCTAACTCCTATATTGAACATCGGGTCATTTGCTTGGACAGCCGCCGGACTAGAAAGAGTACCACGTGCTTGTCTTGCAATGAATCCATTTTGCGCGAAGCCAGTATTGCTATAAGTCGTAAGTACGCTGCCAGCAAAGTTCCCGACGGAGGTCGTTGACTCATCTACAGTAATATCTATAGAGTTTACAGGATTCCCAGTGCCGATGCCAATTCTCCCCTGCGCAGTCACCACAAATTTCTGATCACCTCCAGCGCCCATAAGAGCTATTTTGGGAGTCGTATTAATTTCATTTTGCCCCTGTTGCATCATGAGCACTGCACCGTCAGTCTGTGCCGCGAGTTTACCTAGAATCAGTGCCTGTGTGTCAGGTGAACCCGCAGGTCCTGTCTCACCGGTATCGCCCTTATCGCCTTTGAGACCCTGGATGCCTGGTATGCCCTGATCGCCCTGATCGCCTTGGTCGCCCTTGGGTCCCTGGTCACCCTGGTCGCCTTTAGCGCCTTTTGCTGCTAGCAACTGCCAGTTCACATTGTCGGCGGAGGGATCGAGGGTGGCATCGGCGGCTACATCGGCCAGCGCTGTGTAGGAGGTTCCGGCGAACTCTACCGCATCGTCTTTGCTGTAAGCAGTTGCCCCAACCCAGGGGCCTTTCCAATTCAACCCCTTGGCTCCGGCGTCACCCTGCGGGCCAACTTCGCCCTGGATACCCTGCGGACCGGCTGCGCCTGTAGCACCGGCTGCACCTGTTGCGCCTGTTGCACCGGTGAGACCGATCGGGCCTTGCGGGCCGACATCGCCCTGGAGGCCCTGGAGACCCTGCGGGCCAGTTGCACCTGCTGCACCGGTTGCGCCTGTAGCACCGGTAGCACCAGTGAGACCAATGGGACCTTGCGGACCGACATCACCCTGGATACCCTGTGCGCCGGTTGCGCCGGTGGCACCGGTGAGGCCGATCGGACCCTGCAGACCAACTTCGCCCTGGATGCCCTGGAGACCCTGCGGGCCGGTTGCACCTGTTGCGCCGGTAGCACCGGTCGCACCTGTGAGGCCGATGGGACCTTGCGGGCCGACATCGCCCTGGAGACCCTGGATGCCCTGCGGGCCGGTTGCACCTGCTGCACCGGTTGCGCCTGTAGCACCAGTGAGACCAATGGGACCTTGCGGGCCGACATCACCCTGGATACCCTGTGCGCCGGTTGCGCCGGTTGCGCCGGTGGCACCGGTGAGGCCGATCGGACCCTGCAGACCAACTTCGCCCTGGATGCCCTGAAGACCCTGCGGACCGGCTGCACCTGT
>Ga0209212_1003006_pt1 | contig 22949 bp, 18 predicted proteins | sample RifGroC2_FD_183996 | JGI IMG/M metagenome (GOLD analysis project Ga0209212, IMG submission 183996) | Groundwater microbial communities from Rifle, Colorado, USA - Groundwater C2 (SPAdes) (version 2) | ecosystem: Environmental > Aquatic > Deep subsurface > Groundwater | place: Rifle, Colorado... | reverse complement strand
AGTCAAAGTTTCCATGAATCAGAACAGCCTGAACGCCTTGCCGATGATCTGGCTGGCTGACACCAGGCCAACCGCTTCATACCGGGAATCCAGACTCAGCGGGTGATCGGCCATTGCATAGTAGTGATCGGCGGGTATTACGCCATTGAACCCCAGTTCCCGAATCGGTAGCCCTGTGCTGGTCGCAGGCTTTGCCTCACCCACGAATGTCCCGTTGACATAGTATTTGTGGTCGCGAGATTGGACAGAATCGCCCGCCGTGCCCATGACGCGCTTCAAGAAGCGTGTGCCTTGTGGGTACAGAAAATCGCTCTGGTAGTTGAAGGCAACGTACTCCCCCCGTTTGGGGAGGTCACCCTTCTCTATAAGGTACAGCGCGCCCGGCAGGCTTTGGCTTACGTTGACGGCAAACTCGAAGCGCAACGAGAAAGCGAGATAGGCAAACAGCAACAGGATGTAGGTTTTGTACTGGCGGCAGAGATGCGCGTACAGCACATCCATCTTGCCCGAAAACCAGAATAACGCCTTGAGGGATTGAATATCTTCCATGCAACAATTGTCGCGTGGTAAGCACAATAAAATCAGGCGGGTTCTGAGCAATTATGCGCAGAATCTGTGTTGCAATTGGCCGTGCTGTGTGAATGTCGCATTCACATCATGAATGTTGCTGAACTACCAGTGGTGGCCTTGGATGGTGTATTCGGGCGTAGGAGACCGCCTACTGTTCGTCGGCAGACGACAACCCAATCACCTGCCGTTTTAGTTTCAGTACCGCCAACGCATCGTCACTATGCCAAATCAAGATGATGTCCGAGCTAGACTCAGCGCGGAACACCGTCTTGCCGTCAACCTCGACTGTGGTGATGGCAAATTTCATTTGATTACGCAAGGATTCGGAACCACACAGTAGCCAGCTAAGTAATTCATGCTACCACTGGCTATGACTACGAAAATTCAAGTAATCCGCGCAGGTTAGCCTTTATCTTCGCGACCATCTCAATGGTTGATAAACCATGCAACCGGCCTAGTGCTTCAACAACAATCAGCACGTCGGATGGCTTTGATGGACGTTCCCCCGTTTTGGTGAATGGACCATCCGTCTCTGTCAGTAGTCTTTCGAGCGGGAGTGCCGAAACCATAGAAACATGCCGCTCACTGCTAAGCATCGCAGCATTTATGGAGAAGAAGCAACCCATCTCGATAGCACGCTTGGCTTCAGCCTTTGTTCCTGTGAACCAATGAAGTACGATCTTCCCTTGCCCTGGTGGTAGAAATTTTTCGATATGATCTAACACGGCTTTTGCCGCACGAACACTATGCACTGAAATTACCTTGTTACCTGCTTCCGCACAGCGCCGCAAAATATGCTCGAAAACCTGTTTCTGCAAATCAACCGATTTATAGAAGCGAGGCCCTGCGTCCAGTCCTACTTCGCCAATGTATCGCGCCTCCGCAACGTGAGCGTCCCACAATGCCAATTCGCTGGTACGCTCCCCAACGAGTTGTGGATGAAGCCCAAGTGCCGCACGGACGTGGCGTGTGGCTCGTGCAAGCTCGTGGTTGCGTGGCCATGCTCTCGGGGTAGTCGTCACGGCAAGCGTAAAAACGCCGGCTTCCTCTGCCTCTTGCACTGCTACTCGATGATCTGGATAGAGGTCAAGATGGCAGTGAAAATCGACGAGACCTTCAGGCACAATCATGATTCTTCCGCCATCAGATTGGTTTTGTGGTGACACCATCTATCAACTGCGCGACCTCGTTGAGTCCGCGTCGATAGACATCGGCCAATTGATCGAGGTGAGGTATCTCGTCAGCAAGCGATCCTGGTTTGTGAATGAGCAACTTTGCCAAGTCAGGCCGTCCGCGTAACCGCTCTATCGCAAACTGAAATGAGCGTATCTGTTTACCAATCGACTCTTTCGTGCCCAGCGTATGAGCTCGAAGATCAGGCACAGTGTAGACAGTCGAATCATGGCCAGCCCCCCAAGCCGCATCAAGCGAAGCACGACGGATCAAGCACGGGAGGCAGTACCCACAGTGCTCAATCCCGTGGCCTTGCCATCGGCTCTTTGCGGGTGATGAGCATGAAAGGGATTCGGCAGCTAGTGAACGAAGTAGCGTCCCGTTAGCACATGAAGTGACCATCTCACCTTTTGTCTTGTTCCAGCACGGATTCTCGACTCGCCCATCAATGCCAAGCTCACCAAGCAAGTCGTTCCATCTGGCCATGTAAAACGGGTGGGTGGTTCTCGTGCTGTTCGAGCCTAGTCGCAAAGGATCCAAGGGCACATTCAGTGCGATAAGCCCATTTTCCGGTACGCGCAGTGCGAAATGGGAGCCAAGCCCCGTACCAGCGAACACACCAAGTGCGAAGAACAGAAATGAGCGACCACGGGTCGAACTTTCAGCACCAACGTCCTTCACAAATCCCTTTGGGAAAGCCATCCAAACCCGAAATCGGTCAAAGGATAATCCGCTGTAATGCTTCTTTAGCTTGTCGAATAGTACGTTCTGCGCATCGCTGGTCGCCCCCTCACCTGCGTGGCTGATCAGGAGCGGTGTGCGCCCGCTCTCCAGAAGATCGATTGCACCAATCAAGCTGTCTAGCCCGCCCGAGAATAGGCTGAGCGCATCGAATTTTGTTGGCAGTAATGTGTTGCGGGGTGTAACAATACTGGTGAATCGTTCTGTTCTGTGTCTGAATCCAACAGACCAACGATCCCCAGTCAGAAATTCCAGCATGCATATAAGTGTTCCTGCGGCAGCTTGCCAGCGATTTGGATCGCTGACGGGCACCACAAGTCTGATTTCGCGCGTCCACGAATCTTGCGATTGTTTGGCGCGTGAGATTCGTGTGTCAGCGGCGTGAACGTGTGCGGCAACGATGAGTAGATCAAGCCCAATTTCAGAGGGAAATACGCCCAAATTCTTGAGGCTGGTCAAAGCTCCGCCAATACCGTAATTGAGTGACATTTTGCCAGCAACAAGTTCAAGTTGCGTCACCTGTTCATCCGTTGCGCTTGGAATGTGAATTTTATCGTCAGGGCCGAAGCGACCCACAATGAGGTGTCGGTTCATTGGTCGGCCTCCACATCACCAAGTGCCTTGAGAATACCGAAGGAACGCTCATAGACTGAATCGACGAAGGACTGGATGCGATCCTGAGTCAGTTCCGGCGTCTCAGTGCGAGCTGCGGTCAGTGCATCACTGACACCGTTGCGAATGAAATCGCGCAACTGCTCTTGGATACGAAGGGCAGTTTGCGCATCGGCAGGCATGGTGATGGCCTTTGTCCCAATATCGTTGCACAAGCGCGCTTCGATGGCGTGTGTTGCATACAGCTCGAAAACCGTCTGCATCTGGTCAGGCGTAAGCGCATCCAGATCGGTGACACCCAGTGTGGTCAGCTCAATGATTGTTTCGACGAACGCTTCCCTGGCGATGCCGTCATCAACGGTTCCAGCATTTGGGCATATGTAGTCAACCAAGCCTACGAAGATTTCGTCAATCGGTCGCCCCGCCAATCCTTCCAGATTCAGCGCGCGAAGTGCTTCCCTAGCACCGCGAGCCTGAGAATCCGTAAGGAAGCCCAGCAGCCGTGCTCCGGCACCCCTTGACGCACCCATGCGTTGCGCGGCTTGCCGCGTCCCTCCTGAAGAGGTAGCCACATAACCAGAAATCGCACGCCCCAAGCTGGCACGGTCGCTCCCACCTGAGTGAGCAAAGCGGGTGAAGTTGTTGCGCGCAGTCATGAAACGGCTAGGGTCTGCGGACACAGGTATCTCAGGTCGATTGGCAGGGGCTGGAGGAACAGTCTCTGGGGCTGGTGGTGCGGCACCGGGCGCTGCCGGTATGCCACCTCCGTCATCCGGCTCAAGCCACGATGGAACGAGTGGTGTAGCTCCATTTGGCCCACCGTATGCGGTCGATGTTCCCACTAACGGCCTCCCTTCCTGGTCTTGTTCGCAGCCTCTGCTGCAAGTTTCAGCATTTGGTTGTTCGTGAGCTTGGACCAGCTGTCAAGAATCTTTTCGTATCTGGTAATTACATCGGCATCCTTGAGCGCACTCTGCCAACCGCCTACGACCCAAGGGCCACATCGGCTACTGGGTAGTGCGTGGAGAAAATCAAGCAATTTACCTTGCAAGCTGGGTTGTGCCTTGACCAATACAGCCATTCCATCAACCCCGGCGGGTTGGGTATCGAAAATATCGCCACTCATAATCTTGGTTCGTACCGCCTCAAACAGTTTCTCCGCTTCCGGGTGAGCGAGTTGCTTCAATTCCGACTCTAATGCTTGGACGGACAACTTCGACCCGAAGAGCTTCTCTGCGACTTTGGCGAGATTCCCTAGTGCAGATGCGGGGCCAAAGTAGTCCTTCTTGTCTTTGGTCGCGAACAGATAGGGGCGAAGATCTATCTCCGCGAGAGAAGGCTGCACGCATGCCCAAGCCACAATCGATTGCGACGCCTTCCACTCAGCGAGGATGGAGCTCTCTATGGCTACCAAAGTCTTGAGTGCTTTCTCGTCGGAAGATTTTTCCTTTATTTCGGTTCCTTGGGTGCCGTTGTCATTCAATGTGCTGGCATCCTCCAACGCTGCTAAATCCACGCAGCGCCCATACGGATGCGTTACCGCCACGGTCGCGATCTGCTCGAACAAGCTAGGCAAGAAACGTTCGGCCAGCATCAGCTTCGCGAGTACAGGCAACTTGATCTCGTCGCCGAAACCGCGAACGTCCGCAGTACACTTTCGCAGTAACAGCGTGTTAAGAAAGCGTTTAATCTGCCGAGGATTACCCTTCGCGCCGCTTGCGAGAATCGGCCCGATCTGGTCACTAAGCATCATGGCGTTATGTGCCTTTGCGGCTTTCTCGCCGAGGGCCTTGTTGACAGTCGCCGCATCAAGAGGCGCACTTTCCCATGGACGCTTCAGTCTCAGACGAGCCGCCTTAATGAGTTCTGCGTAGCCGCTGTCGTCCTCACCGAGTTCAGCGCCGGCCAATAAGAGAGTCACGTAGATGCGCGTCTCTGTTTCGCCCAACGCCGGAATGCGAAACGGCACTTGGATTAGCTTTTCCAAGTAATTCCTCGCATAGTCGCGTGGGCCTGTTGTCTCAGGCAGGTCGGGGAAATGTTTGCGTACTGCATACTCGATCATGGCCTCGTCAGCGGCGATCACGAACGCCGTGCGAGCGGTAAAGACAAACAACCGGATGGCTTCGAGCGTTTCGATGGCTGTGTCTGGCAGGCAACGATCAAGATCATCGATCAATACGACCAACTGCTCGATACCGGCATCCTTCAAAAGCTGATCGAATGCTTTGCGGAACGCCTCAATCTCTTCTGGCACATTTTTCGTCTCAGCTGGCTTCAGGATAGACTTGACGCCATCAATCGCAGTAGTAAGAGATTCCTTGTTCGCAAACTGCCCAGGATCAACCAGCATGCCATTGAGCGTGCTTACGATGGTGCTGATCTGATCTGGTGTCGGGATGCCGGTGAAGGCCGTCAGTGCTAAGCCACCAGACTTCTTGGCAACCTTCAGCCAATCAATCGAATTGAAAACCTCCCTGACTGCGATACTAGCCTTGGTTAGAGCTGGGCGGCTCTCGACAAGACCCGTCACTATGCCTTCGATCAGCGCTATCTTGGCGTCCTCGAAACCTTGGAACCTCCAGCCGTTAAACTTGAGGCATAGAACCTTGCCATCGCCGGAAAAACCAGCTTCGATCATTTCCAAGACACTCGATTTCCCAGCACCCCAGTCGCCATGTACGCCAATCGTCAGCGGACGATCAGGACGTTCGCGCAACAGGTTGATGATCGTTATAGCGATCGCCTCGTTGTTGAGCAGATCAATACTTGTTTCATTGTCTGTCAGAATCATTCTGCCCCCTCGTCGTTAATGCCGTTACCGAACGTTTTACTCCACTCCCAAAGCCTTGAAAACTGCATCAACCGGGTCCGAGTAAAAGCTGGTCTGGAACTTAGCAAACAGTTCTCCGGGCACAGTTGGAATGTCGGTCACGCTCGACATCGGCAGCAGGATGCGTTTGGCACCTGCATCAAAAGCGACTTGCAAACTTTCAGCAAGGTTACGTGCTTGGGTAATGGTTCCGCCAAGACTCATGTCTCCCATAACGACCATTTGCCCCTGCACGGACTTGCCCAGTGTTGCCGAACAAAGCGCGATAAAGTTAGCGAGCGTCATGGTTTCGGGAGCGCCTGAATTTTGAAGCTCAACCAAATGTAAATGGAAGTCATGTTCACCGGACTTGATCGCCCCGCTTACCCGCGAAGCATTGGCCTTAAAGTAATCAAATGCAACCCTGGAAGGCTCCTTGGAGTTATTCCCAGAGATCGAAATCTTGCCATTTCCGGCGATAGATTGAATCTCCAAGCGATACACGCCCGGCATACCGTTTCCTCCGATGCTGATGGTATGTAATGTTCCGGGGTTCGGTCGCCCATCCGGGATGAGCGAACCACCACCTTGCTCGGGCACCGAGATAAAACGCTCCTGCCCATCTTCCAAATCAATGTAGCTGAAGTGAACATCATAGAATTCCATCCCGCCAATTTTCTTGAGCTGTTCTTTAACCCGACGACGCGTTTCGAGTGCGTATTCCAATGCACGTCGCACGCTGTCTTTGCCATATTCGCCGTCAGGGCACGTCAGCTTGAGCAGACCTGAAACGGTGCGGCGCACGGCAATCGTATCGCGCTGATTCAGGTTGTTGCCCAGCTTGAACCATTTATCGATGGCATCGGCAAAGCTACGTTTGCGCATCTCGCGCAACCACTCGGCCAAATAATCCACGATCATCCCGTACTGGTTGGTGAAGAATTCCGGACGCATCTTGGGAATCTCCCATCCCGGCACATAAGCGTGGAAGCGGTCAAAGAAGGCGGCATCAATCATCGCCTCCGGAAATGGTGCCAGCAAATGGCTGGTCTTCACCATCTGCTCGACAGATTGATTGATATTGCCGACAAACACCATTGAAGCGCTGGCATTGATGGACTCGCGACCGCGCGAGAATGATCCGCTGGCCATGTAGTCCTTCATGATCTGCACACCATCCTGCTCTTTGAAATTGATGCCCGCCACTTCGTCAAACGCAACGACATCCCATAATCCGACCAAGCCAATCTTGCGGGAACCCATGTTGTAGAACAAGTTGGCCACGGTGGTTTGCCCGCCTGAAACCAAAATACTGTTCGGGCTGATTTCTTTGTAGATGTGGCTCTTGCCGGTACCACGCGGGCCCAGCTCACATAGGTTGTAATTGTTCTCCACCAGCGGGATCATGCGCGCCAGCAAGTGCCACTTAACACGCTGATCAAAACAAGATGGTTCCATCCCTGTTGAGCGAATCAGCCCATCAATCCATTGCTCTTCGGTAAAACCTTTGCGCGACTTGAACAACTCATCCATATCCATATTGGGCATCTGGATCGGCTTTAATTCAGACACCGAGAATGGCGAGCCCTTCTGATTCTCCTCAAAGCGGTACTGCAACGTCACGATGCACCAGATCCCGCCAACCAGTAGCTTCTCAAAATTGCGCACATAGGAATCGGGAATCTCCGCATCCTTGATCGCCAAGTTGGAAAGCAACGCTTCGTAGCTATCACGCTTCTCGTTCAGTTTGACCGTAACCTTGTCGATCACCTTGTAGCTACCGCTCTCGCGGATTTTTGACTTAACCTTTTCCGCTTCATCGGGGCGCACATAGTTTTCCGCCAGCACCCGCTTCACATTGGTTAAACCCGCATCAATCGTCGCCGAATCATCCGATGCGCAATACATGCCGAGCAAATACTCCAGCACATAGACCGGCACATTCGCGCCTTCCTTGATCAGCTTGGTCAAATCCTTGCGAACCACCTTGCCGGGCAGGAATTCGTTCAATAACGCATCAAGGCTTTTGTCCTGGTTCAAATCGCTCATCGTCATATCCTAGAAGTCGTTGGCAAACGCCAAGTCCACCCGCAAAGGCGAGCGCAACACTTCCACCTTGCTCAGCGCATCGCGGGCGATCAAGTAGTAATCCTTGTTCCGGTCATAGCTGCCAGATCGCACTGTCAACATCACCGTGCGTTTGCGCTTGTCCATTAACTCCGAATCGCTGTCGAAGGTCAACGCTTGCTCATCGCTAATTAACGTCTCGCCATCACGGATGGAAATCTGCACCGTGCGTGGCAATACCCGTTCAGAGACCGCCTCATTCTGAATAAACTCGAAGCGCTGTCTGTTAGTCACCACCTTGTTGGATGCCCCCAAAATACTGAATTCCACAATGCGGGTTTTGGCTTTATCCGATTCGCTTTCACGCAGCGTAATCACCGGGATCACAATCTCCTGCGGCATGGCGCTACCGTGAACAAATCGCGCGCCCCCGGCAAAGTGGAAACGTGCAGCCCCCTTGGGTAGCCAGAAGTCCATGCTCCCCTCGCCAGCATCTGTTCCGGCTGTTACGGAAGTATTCCCGCACCATGCCTTGGAGTTGATCCCAATCCCTTGACCGATCAGGAAGCGCTTCTTGGCTCTCAACATGCCGTCTGGTTTTTCCGCCAATGGTGATTTATCCACTTCATCCAGTGCCGATTCCTGATACATGAATCCATGATCCGCCGTCATCAACACCACCGTGCCATTCAGGCTATTGATGATGAAATTCGCCAACTGCCCTAAATCCGTCAGCGCATCGTTCACTGCCTCAAAGGTCTTGGTCTCCGATGCTTGCTTATCGCCAATCATGTCAATCCGGTCGTGGTAGATGTACACCACCTGCCGATCACGAACAAATTCGCGCCCTTTGTCTTTGCCCAATGCCAGCAGGTCTTCAGCCTTGATCGCCACACCGCCATATTGCTCAAGGTGCGTACTGCGCTGCTCGACCGTGGAAACGACCGCGCCATCTGCACTCAAGTCGAGATTGCTGTTCAGCTTGTAGGCCAACTTGGTGTGCGGCAACAATGACGCCATGCCCAACGCGGTATAACTGGGCAACACGCCCAGCATCGCAGACAAAGACGCCTTGAACCGACTACGGCCATTGATGATCCGCACCAACTCTTCTGCTGCCTCAAAACGGAAGGCATCCGAGATAACCACGAACACCCGCTTGGCACCGCCATCCAACACCTGCTTGACATGCTTGGCATAGAAATCGGGTTGAATAACCCATCCCGAAACTCGCCACGATTTCAACAAACCGCTGTCGCCTTCAACCACCTTGCTCCAGGCCGAAGTGAGTTGCGGAATGAACCAGCCAGAATAGGCGCTTTCGATACGCTCGCTCAACTCATGCAACACCGCCCAGCCCATCGGCTCCACGGCAGCAGCGGCAAAGTTGAACTGCCGATAGAGCTGATCGAAGCGGAAAATTTCTGTCTGGTACGCGGCCAATCCCTCTGCCGCATCCGCAAAACTAAAGCCCGCCTCATGAGCAGACTTCAATTCAAAGAAGTTATATGCGGCTTCAAGAGCGTCATAACTTGCTGCCAATGCACGGCTGGCATCACTCCCTTGAGCCAGCAAACGGTTCGCCCAATGGCCATCGCGGCGTCGAGCGATCAAGGCACGAACAGCATTCGACTCAGCACCTGATGCCGCGATAACTCGATCTTTGAGGTATTTGATGATGCGCTGCTCGACTACCGCAAAGGTCATCACCTCCGATAGAGCATCACCGGATAGCGTGCCTAACATCCCGGCAATATCCAGTTCCTTGGCCACCGCATAGGACAAAGCGTTGTAGCTGGCGAAGTGCGCCATATCTGAGCGCCAACGGCCAATGAACACCGCCGCATTCCCCGCCTGTGTTTTATTGGGCAGCACAAAATGAGTAAGCTGACCGGGGCAAGTACCAGACAACGCGCGTGCAAAATCAGTCGCCAGCAAATGGAACAACAAATCGCGCAATGTCGGCTCAGCTACGGCGTAGCCAAACTCATGCTCCACTTTCGCCCAGAAAGCCGGTTCCAGTTCGTTGCTCTGGATGTCCTGCCATTGCTTGGATAACGCATCGAGGTCAGCGTCACCGCTCACTACCAATGCAGAAAACAAGCGCAACAATATCGCCGACAAGTCCGGCTGATCCGCTCGCGCCAGCACCGCCAGCATCTTGCGATCCAGGTCGTCCGCCGTATCGGCTGGCACAACCAAACGCTTGAGTTTTCCCACACGTTCTTTCGAGCCCAGGAACTTTGCACGCAGCTTTAGATGCGCACGCAATGCTTGAGTTGAAAGGCCGAGGTCTTCGAGCAAAATCGAAGCCACATCAGCGTTGAAAGGTTTGCTGCGCAGGCGAATATCCAACAGCCAATCTTGGGCAAGTTCAGGCTCTGGCTTGTTGCTATACAGCAGCCACTTCTGCCTTGGCGCACGCTCAATATTCAATTTCACCTGAAGCGCGGGGACAGTATCAATGCGCACCAGTTGCACTTCTGGCAACGGCAGCCCATCGACCAAAGTGGAAAACTCCCCATCGGCATCATGCCAAAACACCACAGCGTGATTGGCATACAGAGCGGAAAGGGAATCAACGATACGTTGGGTACTCAACTATGACACCCCTATGGAATAAATTTATAAATAGCACTTCCTGCCGTGCCAATTGCCGATATGACACTAATTATCCAATGCTCCCGCAACCATTCGCCAACAGCAGCTATGGTTCCGCCGTGCATTTCCCACCAAGTAGCGTTGGTTTTAAGGGTGCCGTTTTCCGCCCGCTCCGCGATATTTGCGAGCACATCCACTTTTCTGAGAGTGGACTGGTGTAGCTTCACATATTCACCGTTTTCAAAAGCTTTCGCCTCATCTGCGCCAACCAGGAAATCACGGGTGGTGCTCTTGTTTTTTGCCATGAGGCTTTCCAAGCGTGGATGCCCAGTGTATCCAACCCCGTATAGAGAGATGAGAATTCGGGAAAGGTCGTGTCGATTTTCTTCCGGTATTTCCACTGGCGTTCCCCCCAGCACTTGGCATCGGTGTTCTAGCGCGGCAAACCCATAATTGATGTCACGCATATTCCAATGCAGCCACTGGCTACGCTGATGAGTCTTGGCATATTCGAAGAATTCCTTAAGCATCCGTTTTTCGAGATCACCAAACTGAGCAACGATCTGATCGGAAGGTGTTTTCTTCTTCTCTGCCATTTGATGAATTGAGAAGGATTTTGTCTGCCCACTCGCCAAGTTTCGAACCGCAATCGATGTAACGCGTGGTGATGAGCCGTCTTGGCGGTCGTAAAAACTCTCACAGGAATAGTGGACCACCACGACTCCTGATGGCCGCTCAAAAAGCTCTGCAAGTTCTTTGCGGGCAGCTCTTCGGCGTTTGAGTTGGTTGATCTTCTGACCCATTACTCTTTTGCCCCACCCGTACCCGCCTTCACCTTTGCCAATAAATCTCCAAACCTTCCATAATTCACCTTCACTCCATTCATCCCGATAAAGCCGTTGAATTTACTGAGTGACAAAGTCAGATTACCTGCCAACTTGAAATTTGTTATGCCGATTTTTTCAATCATTATTTTGTACTCCAGCAGCCTGGCTACGCCCTCGGCTAAAAAGAAGAAGATGCATCAGTGCAAATAGTCGATGGAACAGGTAATCGTTCTGCTCTGGCTGAGAGATAGTCATCTTGTCTGTTTCAAAATGACGTATATGAAACGAATTACCGATTTCGGTAAGTGCCTTAGCCTCACCTTCCAACATCGACCGAAACGTTGGCTCTGGTGAACACAGGTCAAGCAGGCGGGATACGGATAGACGCTTGTTTCCTTGAACCTCCAAAGATTTTAGACGTTCCCATGCGTCCCACAGCTTCTCCGTCCCCTCTGCACGCGACTTTGGCGCGGCATCTTTAAATTTTATGCATGCGTCATTTAAAAGGGCATCAAGAATATGGTCTCCGCTCGGTGGTAATGTTCCCATAGCTTCAAATAATACAGGAGGCACGAGCCGGGATTCTGTGAGCCTTGTAATGTCGCGAACTAACGGATGAAGTAGTTTGGTTGCGAAGCCATCAACATGTCCAGCCAAGTCGGATCCCGAATACATATAGTTGTGCACGAAATCAAGAAGCCTTACTGATTTATTTGAAATAGCACGACAGAGAGAAATTTGCATAGCAACACGAGCAGGACGATCCAGTGGCCATTCGAGGATGCCCGAGCCTGCCATTGAGCCAATCGTACTCTGCCTCACTTTAATCCACCCTTCAAAATCTGGCACAGGAAGCACAGCCTGTAGGAAACCAGCCAAAGGTTCAGCCTCCAAGTGGTGAACGAAGCGCTGGAGCACACTTTCGCTAGACTGGAATGAGGCATCGCGAAAGTCAGAAACAGCTTCAGAAAGGTCTCGGAGAGACGGTTCAAGCATTGATGAGGGCGAGGTGATCTCAATCATCGCTCGCCCCGCCCGTCACCGCCTTCACTTCCGCCAGCAAATCCCCAAACTTGCCGTAGTTCACTTTCACCCCATCATCCAGATCGAGCTGGATGCGCATGTCGGCGTAGTGGCGGAGTTTTTCGTCGTAGGACAGTAACTCGACGTGTTTCTTGCGCAGCCCTTCGATTTCTTTGTTGAGCTTGTTGCGGGCGGCGGTGGAGGTAGCGGCTTCGGCATCCTTGGTCAGCATCTCGATGCGCGACTGGAGCTTGCCGGTCAGCGGCACGACGTATTCGCTGCGCATCCGCGCCAGTGTGCCTTCGTGGTAGCGGTGCAGATAAACCAGCGCCTGGAATGCGCCTTGTTTTCCGCTTGAGAAGAGCCAGTAGATCGGGCGTTTCTTGTAGGTTTGCAAATGATCTTTGTAGAAGCTGCTGGATAGATAACGGCGGATGGTTTCATCCGGGGTTTCGTTGCCCTTTTTGCCCAGACTTTCCGCGAGCCAGGTCAGGTTCTCTTCCAGTGTCTCGGCATCCCACACGGCCAGCAGAAATTCGCGGATGCGGTTGGCGGCATCGTCTTCGAACCAGAGTTCGTCGGTGAGCGGCAATATGCCATCAGTGTCGGCGGGGAAGGTCGGGTAGCGGGTGGCATCGAAGCCGACGTTAGCGGCGTGGGCGTAGATCAGGCCGGGTTCATCCAGACTGTAGCGACCCATCATGCAGCCGATGGCATAGGAGATCAGGCGCTGGCAGTCCTTCTCGCGGTCGGCACGAGCGAGGGTGATCTGGGATTCGGGAACTTCGGGGGAGAGTTCGTCTTGCAGGCCGTAGGCTTCGATGAAGAGACGGTTGTTTTCTTCCTCCAACGTTTTCATCCGCTCAATTGAACCCGCAATACACACAGCCCTCGCAGACCAATAATCCTTTAAAGACGAACACACCATCCCTTCTTCAGACGTATGTAGCGAAGTAAATTTAAATGACGTTTCACTTCCTGTCCAATCGGAAGTGGAAATCTCTAATAACTGCTTCGTGTTTTCTTCAATCCGCTCAATTCGATTTATTTCAGGTAAAGGCAGATTTCTCACGTCTCTGATCTGAAGGGCGAGCGTAGGATTAAGTAGCCTCATATACATTTCAGCCACACATGAATTCAAGAATGCAATTAATGTATATAGACTTTTTTCATCCTTCAAAAAAACTGAAGAACCAGTCATGTCGAACGTTGCATATTGAGGAAGAAGTCTAAAACTCTGTCTGGCTGCGGTCAGTAGAGTCCAAGTTACTCCAATCCTATTCCACAAATACTCTGGAATCATTCTTGAACTAAAATCACCACGATAATGCTTACGCGCGGTTTCAGACCAGTCAATTACATAGTCAAGGTTGCCAAACCAGCGGCGAAAATCTCCACCTTTTGCATAGGAGAGCCACTTTTTCCCAACACCAAAATCCCCCATTTTAACTTCCCACCACAGCCTTACAAACCTAGCATTATCTCCCGTCTTATTCTGCCCATCTGAGATCGTGAGATCAACGACATTTCGTCCTGAGAAATGTCTTATTGCAGCCGTGCTAATCCAATAGGAAATCGGGGCTCCAGGTACCTTTTTGAAATCATCCGGCTTGGCAATTTTGAGTCGGTCGTTATGAATAGGGAATAGCGCAGGGATTCCAGCTTCGGTTAGATCATCGTTATCGCAAGACGAAAAACTACCCGCATAGTCTTCGATATGCCTATTCAAAAAAATCGTTGCGGCAGTGCCAAATGCAATTCCCATTACACCATTGCCCATATGCACCATGCAGGACAGCGTCTTACCACCAAGTAGTTTCTCCCGCATCGCTTCATATGACGACAGGAACATCCAGCTTTGCATGGTAACCATGCTGTTGAAACCCATCGGCTTACACCAGCCAAAGCCTCGCTCGATGAACATGGCGAATAGATCTGATTTGCTATCTGGGAAATGTTTTTTGGCAAACTCTTTTACCTCGGCATTCATCCCCTTGCTGCCCATATACGGCGGATTCGCCACCACCGCATCGAACTGCATCCCCAGTACCTGCGCCTGTTGTACCAGCGGCAATAAATCCTGCGCAGCAGCTTTGGCATAAAGATCGCCGTTCCGAATAGCCTGCTGCAAGCTCTCGGTCATCGTCGCCAGTTGCGCATTCAGTTCTGACGAAATTTGGATCAGCGAGCCGAAGGTTTTGGCATGAGCGAAGGTGTCGATCAGCAGGCGGATAGATTGTGCTTCGACACTTTCTGCCGCCTCAGACTCACCAAGGTTCATTTGTGGGCGGCTGTTAGGAAAGAGATCGTTATCACCGAATTCGGCTCTGGTTTGCCGGGTTATGCCCTGCGAACCAACCCGACCTACGATGGTGGATTGCAAGGAATGGATGATTTCATCAGCGTTCAGCCCCTTGCTCTCCTGCAAGGCCAGCACATTGAGTTTGGGCGGATTATCGAACAGGCTGCGGTCGTCGGCGCGGGCTTTCATCAGCAGGGCAAAGCCCGCCATTTGTGCGGCTCGATCATCAATGTCAAGGCCGTAGAGGTTCTTTTCCAGAATCAGGCGCGGAATAGCGCGGACCTGGTAGCCGCGTTCGAGATAGATAGCTTTGAGCACATCGTAGCCCACCACCAGGATATGGCCGGAGCCGCAGGCGGGGTCTAGGACGGTGATGGATTCGGGGTTGAGGCTGCCGCCGTCCTCGTCCATTCTGGCTTGGGTAATCGCGGCTAAAGCCGCTCCTACATCCGGCGTCTGCTCGGCGGGTTCAATGTAATACGGCCATTGGCTTTTCAGCGTGGAAGCCGGGTTGGCCAGCAGCCACAGGCGACCGACGCTGTTTTGCACCAGGTATTGCACGATCCAGTTGGGGGTGAAGAGCTGGGTCGCGGCGGGGATGTCCTCAGACTTGACCACCTTGCCGATCACTTCGTCCTTCTTCTCGCTGATGTAGAACTGGTAAAGCCAGCCGATGATTTCGACTTCTTGCCAGTCTTCTTCGGGAATAGCCTCAACCAGTTTGGCGATGATGGAGTCGGTGCGCAGCAGGTTGTCCGGCAGCAGCAACTCGGTTTCGTCGTCGATACGCTCGAACAGGAATGGCATGGCGCGGGAGAGCGCGTTGCACTGCGCCACCAGCAGCATTTTGTAGAGTTCGCCGTCCTTGTTTCCTGCCAGCTTGAGTTCGATTGCTTTAGCTTTGTTGAAGCCCGGCAGTTCCAGCTCAGTGGCATGGTTGAGGATTTCCGGCATGCCTCCTGCGCGGTTGGACAGCACGCGATGGCCGTGATCCAGATAGTCGTGGATTTCCATGTAGCGCAACGCGGCAAAGCGGTTGAACCAGGTGTAGGCGACGGCTTCCATCGTTTGGCTGAAGCCTACCGTCTTGATATGCTTGATCAGGCGCTCGCGCTGCTCATACAGCTTAACCGGCCATTCGCGTTCGGCGATGATGGCGAGGTCGCCTTTTCTTTCACCGGGTGCGACTTCGAGAATGCCTCCCGCCTCAGATAAGCCGAGTAGATTGGCGCGCGCGGTGACGGCAGCGATGAAATCTTTGCGAGCTTGCGGGGCGTAGGTTTTTAGCTTGGATTTGTTCATCGTGGTTATAGCTGCTCGATATGCTGATGGATGCGGGCAAGAATTTCGCTAAACGGGATTTGCCCAGCGTAATACAGCGCAGCAGTTTCGCGATATTTTGTTTCGTATAAATTGCGCACCTTGGGATCGGAAAGCAGGAAGGCTTCATTACGGGCGATATCGAGGTTATCGCCTGAACGGAAGCGCTCTATCTTGCGTGCGTGGTAAGTCGGTGTGCCGATAAAACTCAGCACTTCAGGGCTTTCGAGCAGGCAATAGAGATCGTAATAATGGCGCATGAAGTTTTTCGGAAACGTGCTGCTTTCCTGCTGCATCCGAAACTTGGTCGAGACGGTTTGCAATTTTTCGACAAAGGTATAAGCGGGGCTGTAGCAAGCGACATCCACCGCACGATTGTCAATAATCGAGACTTTCGCTTTCAAAGCAGCATCCAGTGCCCACGATGAGATGGTGCAGGGTGTATTTGGAGCCGTGTCGTCAAAGCCTACTTCCAGCAGGATGCCGTCTTTCACGCCATGCAAAGAGCGTGTCAGTATGGGATAACCAAGCAAGATGCCGCAGTTGCGATATTTGGCATCATCGAAGTCGGTATCGCGCGTGACGGATTTCAGTCCTGGAATTTTTATCTGTCCGGCAAGCCAATCAAAAAAATCACGGCGCGATGCCTGGTGAGCGGGTTTGTCGTGGTTTTTTCCTGCTTTAACGCCCAGCTCTGCGGGAGGCTCGAAACGAATATCAATGTCTTCCGAAAACCTATGGATGAGCTGATAACCTTTTGATAACGAGGTGCCGCCCTTCAATTCAAATTTCCAGCCTTGTTGTTGAAGCCCCCACAGGCAATGCATTAGCCAGTAGTCTTTTTCAATCAGTGGTGGCGCAATGTTCTGTGCGTCTGCAATCTGCTCGATGAGAACCAGAAAGCCCTCTTGTTCGTGCAGAAAACCGGACACCTTCATTTAACAGCCTCGGCTTGAGTGACATCCAATTCATTCAGCCAATTTTTCATCAGGCGACGGGTTGCAGCAGAGCCGTAATCCTGCAAGGCTTTTTGCAGTTTTTTGGCATCAAACTGCAACAGCTTGCGACGGGCGATGGGGAATACATGGTCTTCATCTTCTGCCAGCTCATCAAAGTTGTTGAGCATATCTACCAACAGATATTCACTGTTCACTTGATTGGGCAGAGGAAATCGATGCTTGACGCGGAAATCAAACTCGCGATTACCAAGGCGAAATTTGCCATGCCGCTTGTGGTTATAAACGATGGTTTTATTGTAAAGCTGGGTCATGCCCAAGCGTAGCGAGTTATAGACGCTGGGATTAAAACTGAGAAAATTTTTATCTTTTAAAAATGCCGCCAGCATTTCACCTTCAGCCGGTGGCGCATCACCAAATACACTTTTTCTGGGAGCGTAATAAAGCCCTTGCGCGGCCTTGGTTAGCAGACCTGCGGCAACCAGTTGCTGTAACTCGCGATCAACGCTGGTTGAATAAGGCACAAGGTCTTCGCGGCGATACACTTTTCCGGCACGAAGGTGTCGTGCAAGGGGTGATACTTTTACCTGCGCTGAAAGTTGAGTGCTCATGAATGTTTCCTCATTTACGTTTCATGCAGAATCATACCCCTTAAGTGCCATTTTTCATAGCACGGTCAAGTCTTACTGGATACGGGCACGTTGGCCTGCCTTAATGGCAGCCATCAACTCGGCCCTGAGCTTGGTGATGTATTCCTCTACCTCGGCTTCGGATTCCAGATAGGATTTGCTGGAATAGTCGGCAGCACGGATCACTTTTGCAGGCAAGGGAGTGACCGCTTGGGTTGCCTGATCTCCACTAATGTTAATGACTGTTGAGCTGTCACCTGTTGCTTTTGCGGCGAGTGGTGGCTTTACCGTTGTGCTTTTCAGCGCTGCGGTAATCATGTCCATTGCGCTATCCAGCGCATTGCCAGACTGTTCCTGCAAGTAATGGATTTGCGGGATGCTGGTCTGTGCTGCGATGTCCAGCTTGATTTGTTGCAATGACAGCAGCGCACGGTTGCGCAAGTCAGCCTGTGCGTGAGCTTGATCCAGAGCCTGGCTCACTTCGGCGATTTTCTTTTCCAGCAACAGCAAGGCATGCTCGCGCTTGGAATCGACCAGCTTGGCATTCACCGCCTCTACGGATTGGATCAACGCCTCGATCTGGTTGATTTGTTGATACGGCGTGGGGTTGTCGCGAATTGCTTCCAGTTGCTGCAATGCGTTTGCCGCCACCCCCTCTTTGGTAAGTGCGGGGCGATTCGGTTCGAATCGTTGCAGAGCTTCGAGCATTCGGCGCCATGTGGTAATTTGCGTCTTATAGAAGCTGATGAGATCGTGAATATCGTCGGCAGCATCCAGCCACTCACCCTTATGAGCCAGAATGGCTTCAACGAATTCAAAAGGGTCACGGATCGCCAATTGCTTGGAAATGCGCAACAGGGCTTGGTCAATGGCCGCCTTGCCGGGGTGATGCTTGGTGGTGGACAGGTGAGAGTATTCCTTCAACTTGGCTTGCCACTCGGCAAGGTTGGCACGGAAATCCGCAACCAGCCCGTCTTCGTCATCTCGCCCGATTTCGGAAAACAGGTCTTTGTGTAGATCGCGGGCTAGTTTGAGCTGAACCGCATCGGCAGATTTACGCTTGAGGATGGATACTTGCAAGCTTATTTCAGACTTGGTGAGCGGCTCAATCGCATTGCCTGGCTCAAGATCGGAATTGTCAGAAATAAGCTTGATCTCGCCTGCCATGTACAAACGGGCAATCAACAATGCGATTTCAAAATCCGGCTTCCATCCCCACGGCGCACCACTAAACCGGTCGACAACATCGGACAGCAGTACCCGGCTTTGGCTGGCTTTGAGCTGAAGGTATTCGCGCATTTCATTGAGCGCGAGTGGATTACCTTCTTCTCCACCCAACGCCAAGGAATGCTGCCCGATACTGTCGGTCATCAAAATTGCCTTGATCTCAGCAACCGGATCAGGCTGACGCACCTTGAGATAAGTCAGTTTGGTGTAGGTGTTGGAGATGAGGTAGTTGACCAGTTCATCCACTTGCGTGGAAGGCGCTGCCGCCTTGCTTGGCAGCTTTTGTCCCAAGGCATAGCAATCGCCATTGACCATTGCATTGCTGAGCTGTTCGACCAAGCGGGTGCGACGTTCGCGATTTTCGTCTTTGCGGTCGGCAAGAATACGTTTGAGCGGAGCCGCAGCCGAGCTGGCCTTGGGGCTATCGATGTATTTTTCGATTTGCTGATAAAGGGTAAGTTCAATGTCGAGCCGGTTGCTTTCGGCCATGCGTATCATGGCTCGGTCCGAGCTACGCAGAATTCCTTTGGCGTCATTCAACGACTCATAGTCATCGCTCAAGGGTGTGATGATCTCCAAGGACAATTCGTGACTGGCATTCTTCCAGGGTGCGCCATCCAGCAGCCGATTGATTTCATAATCGCCCTTGGTTTCGCGATGGCGGATCTTGGTTGTGCCGCCCAGAATTTCGTCATAGATCAACTCGCTCAACAAACGGGATTTTTCAAGGGAGGAAACTTCGACATGACCGATTTCACGGGCGACATCGCGTTCTTCGTTGGTCAGGAATGACCACAGGTCGCCATTGCGGCTAACCAGACGCTGGCGCTCCAAACGGGTCAGGCTCTCCTGAATCTTGCGCTTGAGTGCCAGCTTATCGGCATCAATCTGATCCACGCAAAGGGTTGCAAGGTTATCGACATTGGGTTTGATGATGTCCGGAATATAACGGATCAGGAATAGTGCCTTGAGCAATTGAACATCGTATGGCTCCAGCGACTGATTAGACGGCGCTTCATCAATCGAGCGCTTGGCGCTGGTATCGATAAAGCTCTCGATGGACGGGTAAAAGTCGTAAATCGGGACGAGCGCATCAATATCGCGTTCCGCATTGCGCACAGCGGCGGACTGGAAAGCATCAAGCAACGACCGCTCGCCTTTGGACAGATGCTTGCCGGTTGCGCCGACCTTGCGGATAGACTCGAAAACCTTTTGCAGCAAGGTGAACTGATAGGGTGCGAACGGGTAGCAGGCCACGAATTCTGCGGCATCCTTGTAGCTGCGCATCGAAACGGAATTGCCGACAAAAGCCAATTGGTTGTTGATGATGTCACCCTTCTGAGCGAAGCAATCGCGTAGCTCGACGTGAGCGGCCTCTGTCTTGGACAGCAGGCGTTCGCTGATCACGTCATCGGTATTGGAACTCGCCAGCGATAGCCGTGTATGGAAACGCCCCTGAATCTTTGAAAAATCTTGAGACTTGGCCTTGTTGGTTTCACCGATGGCAGCGTCAATATCTTCCTGGCTGGTGACGATGACCCACGCCCTGCCCTGACATAAAGTGCCAAGTTGTTCGATGATGGTTTGCAGTGTCAGCATCATCTGGGTGTTGTCACCGATGAACTGCCCGACCTCATCCACTAGGAAGATGACACGGTGTGCCGCAGGCTTGGTATCCAGATAACCACGAATGATTCCCGCCAGGCCTTCGATGTTGATCTTGTAGTCATCACGGGATTTATCGAACCAACGCCCGGCTGATTCCTCTGTCATGTTGAGCGCTTTGGCCAAGGCATGCACCACGTCATCGCGCAGAAAATCCACGGCGTCGCGTTCTTTATTCCAGGTCGATCCGTTCTTTTCATGGAAGGCCGTTTTGAACGCTTCATACGCGCCCTTGCCAACAAGGTAGCGCTCCATTTCAGCGATGTGCGGCGCATCGCCGGAGTACCCCAGTTTTTCATTAAAGACCCGCAGAAAAACTTGGAGGATCACGTCACGCTCGGATTTGCTATCAGCCTTGGCATCGATGTTGAACAGGATGACGTCCGAGCTGCCTTGGGCTGCGCGCTGCATGTCGGCCAGCAGTAATGCATCCCTGATTTTGTGCTCATCGAAAAACGCAGCTGCCTTCTTGGTTTTACCCGTGGCGGGATCAATCGCTTCGATGTTTTCCAGCAGGTAAGACAAGATTTTGATGAAATGAGATTTACCTGAACCGAAGAAGCCCGAAACCCACACCCCCATGCGCGATGAGACTACCGGGTCTTTGGGATTATCTGCCGCAGCCAGAAATGCATCGAAGAATCGTCGGAAATATTCGGTTAGTTGTTTGGTGACGACGTATTCATCCAACTCCTGCCAAATGCTCTCAGCATCACGCTGATCTGCCTTGATTACGCCGTTGATTGGCCGGTCGATAGGTTTGGTAAAGAGCTCCCTGATTTTCATATTTTATTGCCCTATTTGGAATGCACGTCAGGATACCAGCCGGAATGCGCGGTAGTAATGGTCTTCAGATAGCTTGTTGAATAGCCGGAATGAATAGCCGTCATATTTACCGGGATACAACATCAGCAAAGGCGTGTCTTTCATCAGAGGATGTAATGCGGACAGTAAAGTGTGCGTCCGCAGGATTGGGTAAGCTGATCCGACCCCGGTCAGAATGACCAAGTCCAGATTATCAACATCGACCTGAGAAACGAGTCGCTCCGCCAATTTGTCTTCTTTCAAAACGCGGCGTAACGATTCAAGCGCTTTGGCATCGCCTTGTGTTTGCTGCATATCGAGTGCTTTATCGAGAAGGCCGCGTTCTTCGAGCAGGCCAATCGCCAAGTCAAAAACATTGACCGTGAAAAACTTAATCGGCGGATGTTGTTTAGCGAGAGCGGGTTCGATGACCTCAGTTAAAAACGCACGCATTTCCAGCTCTGACTCGGGCGGATAATCGAATACCCAGAAGCCGATCTCATTGCTCAGCCCTTCGTTGTTCAGCAGCTCTTTCGAGGTTAATCGCGGAAGAATTTGGTTCAGGCGTTCTTCAAATACGCTCATCTGGAAACTTTCATAGCCGAGAGAATCTCTAGTTCGCCGTGCCGTTTTAGAAAAGAGATGGCTGTCGGATGCAAGCTGGGCGGGGTCATATTCATCTTTCTACTAGAGTCGAGGTATTTTGCCTCAACCAATATTCGGACAATAACTTGGAAAAGCTTTTCTCTGGTGGATGCAGACCATCGCTCAATCTCACCGTCACGGTGCGCACATTCTACCCAAAATGCATCCCATAAATGGTTATTCAGGGCCATTTCCATCCGTCGTATCTGTCTGGCGTACACTTCTCGCAAGAAATCCTCAAGCATGCGGCTGTGCTTGATGGCCGCAGCCAACAAAAGCTGAATGGACACCTCCATCTCGCCCCCGGCGATCATCCTCCACCCTTCTTCATCTAATGTCAGCAAACGCTTCCGAATCAGTTGCGCCTGCCGGTGTGCTGTTGCAGGAGTGTTTTTCTGCAAAATGTTCTCAACTTTAATAGCATGATCCCATTCTGCGTCAGTCGGATTGGTCAGCAGCAAAGAAGCAATCCTCTTGCTTTCTGTAAGCATAAGCGATCCAGCAGAAATTTCGGCGTTGTAACGTGACATCATTGGAATCAGGCAATAATCAGGTGATCGCGAACCTGATAGCCCCCATCCTTGATGAACTGCCAGAAGTGCTGGCCAAACTCGACATCCATCGCCTCGACCACCAATACGAGATCGATATCCTTGGTTGCCCGGAAATCCAGCCCCGCTTCTTCCATCGCCAGAGTGGCGGCCACACCGCCAATCAGCACATACCGGTCGGTGTAGTGTTCGAAGTGACGACGGAAAACATCCAGCCCTTTGATCATGACAAGCCTTTCTCAAATTCATTCAGCGCTTGCTGCACACGCTCATCGCGCTCGTTGCGCAAACTTAATATCAGCGACAACGGATCGACTGATCCGGCAACCTCTTCCAGATGAGGAATTTCAGGCGAACCAAAACCGAGCAAATCAGCATCATGGGTCGGACGATGCGGCACGTCGAACCACAGATCGAATAGCAG
>Ga0209212_1003002_pt1 | contig 22972 bp, 23 predicted proteins | sample RifGroC2_FD_183996 | JGI IMG/M metagenome (GOLD analysis project Ga0209212, IMG submission 183996) | Groundwater microbial communities from Rifle, Colorado, USA - Groundwater C2 (SPAdes) (version 2) | ecosystem: Environmental > Aquatic > Deep subsurface > Groundwater | place: Rifle, Colorado... | reverse complement strand
GGCCGCCGTGTCGCCGTTGATGTTGTACGCCTCGCCCTTCTCCCCCGCCCCGATCGGGGCGATGACCGGGACGAAGCCGTCGGCCTCGAGGGTCCGCAGCACTTCCGGGCGCACTTCCTTCACGTCCCCCACCAGGCCCAGGTCGAGCGGTTCGCCGGTTTCCCGGCTTCGCGCCGAGCTTTTCTCCGCGAGGATCAGCCCGCCGTCCTTCCCGCAGAGGCCGACCGCCTTCCCGCCGAAGGTGTTGATCAGCGCGACGATCCGCTGGTTGACGGTCCCGCCGAGGATCATCTCGACCACTTCCATCGCCTCCGGGGAGGTGACCCGCAGCCCCTCCGCCCGCCGCGTCGGGATCGAAAGCCTCTCCAGCATCCGGTCGATCTGGGGCCCGCCGCCGTGGACGACCACGGGACGGATTCCGACGTACTGGAGCAGGACGATGTCCTGCGCGAACGACGCCATCCGCGCGTCGTCCTTCATCGCGGCGCCGCCGTACTTCACCACCACCGTCTTCCCGGTGAACTCCCGGATGTACGGCAACGCCTCGATCAGGGTCTCGGCTTTCCGGATATACCCTTCCATTCCCCCTCCCGCGCGCCCCCTCAGAGGATGTACCGGCTGAGGTCGGCGTCCTTCACGATCCCCGCGAGCCGCTCCTCGACATAGGGCCGGGTGACGACCACCTCCTGCCCCGAGATCTCCGGAGCCGAGAACAGGAGGTCGTCCAGCAGGCGCTCCATCACCGTGTGGAGGCGGCGGGCGCCGATATTCTCGGTCCGGTCGTTCACCTCGCACGCCATCTCGGCGATCCGCAGCACCGCCTCGGGGGTGAACGAGAGCCGGACCCCCTCGGTCGACAGCATCGCCTCGTACTGACGCGTGAGCGCGCCGTGCGGCTCGGTCAGGATCCGGACGAAATCGTCCCTGGAAAGGGACGACAGCTCCACCCGGATCGGGAACCGCCCCTGCAGCTCCGGGATGAGGTCGGACGGCTTGCTCACGTGGAACGCCCCCGCGGCGACGAAAAGGATATGGTCGGTCCGCACGACGCCGTGCTTCGTGTGGACGGAGGAGCCCTCGACGATCGGCAGCAGGTCCCGCTGGACGCCCTGGCGGGAGACGTCGGGGCCCTGGAGCGATTCCCGGCCGGCGATCTTGTCGATCTCGTCGAGGAACACGATCCCCGCCTGCTCGGTGCGCTCGACCGCCATCTGCTTCACCCGCTCCGTGTCGACCCGGCGGGCCGCCTCCTCCTTCTCGAGGAAGTCGAGCGCCTCCTCGACACGCATCCGCTTCCTCCGCGACCGCTTCGGGAACAGTCCGGAGAGCATCTCCTGGAGGTTCCCCTCCATTCCCTCCGGGGGACCCCCCCCGAGTCCCGCGAGATCGAGCACCGGCGCCGCCGCCACCTGGTACTCGACCTCGACGGTGCGATCCGACAGCTTCCCCGCACGGAGCATGGCGCGGAACCGCTCCCGCGTGTCCCCCGACCCGGCGTCGGCCCCGGCCGCCGCCTCGCCCTCTTTCACCGGCGTGCGCGGGAGCAGCAGTTCGAGGAGCCGCTCCTCGGCGGCGGCCTTCGCCTGGTCGGCGACCTTTTCCATCTCCTCGGCGCGGACCATCCGGACGGCGATCTCGACGAGATCCCGGATCATCGACTCGACGTCCCGCCCCACGTACCCCACCTCGGTGAACTTCGACGCCTCGACCTTGATGAAGGGCGCCTGCGCCAGCCGGGCCAGCCGCCGTGCGATCTCGGTTTTCCCCACTCCGGTCGGCCCGACCATGATGATGTTCTTCGGGACGATCTCGTCGCGCAGCCCCGCCGGGACCTGCAGCCGGCGCCAGCGGTTCCGCAGCGCGATCGCGACCGCCCGCTTCGCCTCCGCCTGCCCGACGATGTGCCGGTCGAGCTCCGCGACGATCTCCCGGGGGATCAACGGGCGGATCCCGACGTCCTCCGGCTCCGGGCGCGTCATGATGCCGCGATCTCCTCGGACACGATGTTCCCGTTCGTGAAGACGCAGATCTCCGAGGCGATCCGCACGGCCTCCCGGGCGATCTCCCCGGCGGGGAGTTCCGAATGGAGAAGGAGAGCGCGCGCGGCCGCCAGGGCGAACGATCCGCCCGAACCGATTCCCAGCACGCCGTCGTCCGGCTCGACCACGTCTCCGGTCCCCGACAGGAGCATGAGGTCCTTCCCGTCGGTGACCACCATCAGCGCCTCGAGCCGCCGCAGCACGCGATCGGTGCGCCAATCCTTCGCAAGCTCCACGGCGGCCCGACGCAGGTTCCCCCGGAACTCCGACAGCTTCGCCTCGAACTTCTCGAACAGGGTGAACGCGTCGGCGGTGCTCCCGGCGAACCCCGCGACCACGTGGCCGTCATGGAGCCGCCGGATCTTCTTCGCCGTCCGCTTGAGCACGACGTTCCCCATCGTCACCTGGCCGTCCCCGGCCACGGCGACCCGTCCCCCTCGCGCGACGGCGACGATCGTCGTCCCCCGGAGCTCCGTCACTTTCCCCTCCCCTCCCGCCGTGAGGTCCGCGTGCGGGCCGCCAGCGGGTGCGCCTCCTCGTACATCCGGACGAGGTGGCTCACGTTGACCCGCGCGTACCGCTGCGTCGTCGACAGCGAGGCGTGCCCGAGCATCTCCTGGATCGCCCGGAGATCCGCCCCCGATTCGAGCAGATGCGTGGCGAAGGAGTGCCGCATCCCGTGGGGGGACAGGTGGCGCCCGATCGCGCCGACCCGCGTGCGGGGGACCGGACGGCCAGGTACTTCCCGATCGCGCGAACCGCCTTGCCGCCGACGGGGACGACGCGAACCTTTCTCCCCTTCCCCGTGACACGGACGGTCGACGACTCGGCGGAGAAGTCCCGCATCCGCAGGGAGCAGAGCTCCCCGACGCGAAGCCCGGAGGAGTACAGGAGTTCGAGGATCGCGGCGTCCCTCTTCTCCCGGAGCGTCCCGCACGGAAGATCCCGCAGGAAAGCGTCCATCTCGTCGACGGGGAGAAACTCCGGCAGCCGCATCGCCCTCCGCGGCGCGGGGATCCCCACGGCGGGATTGGCAGCGATTTCCTTGCGGGCGGCCGTCGCCGGGCGGATCCTCTCCCCCGTGTCCTCGCGCGCCGCATCGAACTGCAGGGAGAAGAACCGGCGGAGGTCCGCGGCGGTCACCTTCGACCAGTCGACGGGTTCCGCGTCCGCCGCGTTCCCGTCCTCCCGCAGGAACCGCTGGAGGCGTTCCACTTCCCTCCGGTACGCGCGCACGGTCTCCGCCGAGGCGTTCCGCTCGGCCGCAAGAAACCCCGTGAACCGCTCGACCACCGGCTTTGCCAACGAGTCCTTCCCCCCACACCGGAAAAGAGTTTTGTAACATTTCTGCCGCGCCCGTACAAGGCCCCGCCGCCGGCGACACCAGCCACCGAGGTGTCTTTGCTGCTCATAGTACGGCCGGGGAAGATCACTTTCAGGCGCAGGCGTTCAGCTCCGGTCAGCGGGACACTCTTGGTTCAAACCGGGGAGAAGGGGAAGAGTGTCCTGCGCCAGCCTCGCACTGCGGTTGGAGGAGTGTCCCCCACTACGGACAGGTGTGTCCCCTGCCCACGACCTGAGGTCGCGCCTACTCCGGGCGGAGTTCGACCTGCCGCGAAGCGGAGACCTGGTTTCTGCCGTTCTCCTTGGCGTGATAAAGCCCCGCGTCCGCCACCGCGATGAGGTCCGTGAACGTCTGCCCGTCCTGCGGGTACGTGGCCACCCCGCCGCTGATCGTCACCCGGATCGGCTCAGCCTGCCCGGGGACGACGAACGGCGTCTTCTCGAGCTCCGCCCGGATCCGGTCGGCTTGCTCGAAGGCCACGTCGATGTCGGCGGTCGCCATCAGAACCGCGAACTCCTCGCCGCCGTACCGAACGACCGCATCCGTGCTCCGCGTCTGTTCCCGCAGGAAGGAGGCGAGCTTCCGGAGCACCGCATCCCCGGCGGGATGGCCGTACCGGTCGTTGATCCGCTTGAACCGGTCGATGTCGAAGAGGGCGACCGACATGGGGAACCCGTAGTTCCGGGCCCGCCGCAACTCCACCAGGAACCGGTCGGCCAGATAGGCCCGGTTATAGAGACCGGTGAGCGGATCGGTCATCGCGCGCTGCTCCAGCGCCTCGATCGCGAGCGAGATCTGGAACGCGTTCGCCACCAGGTCGGCGAGCATGGAGGCGTAGGGACGATCCCGGTCCATCCTTCCCGCCGATCCGGCGACCGCGAGGATCGCCACGACCGACTCTTCCACGACGATGGGGATCACCGCGTCGGGAACCATCCCGGCGCGCTCCAGATCCGACAGTCCCGGCCGGCCCCGCCGCGCGACGTGTTCCTCGCGCAGGACCAGGATCTTTTCCCGCATCGCGTCCCCGATCATCCCGTCCCGGGGCGACAGGATCAGGGTCCCCTTCCAGGCGGGAGGAATCCCGACTCCCTCCGTCACCAGGAGCGAACCGTCCTTCTTCGCGACCGCAAGCGCCACCTGCGCCGTCTTGAAGAGTTCCCTCGTGAGGCGCACCGCCACCCGGGGCAGGGCGTCGATCGGATGCCGTTCCGCGAGACGGCGGACCATCGAAGGGATGAGGGTCGCGATCTCGGAGTCGCGGGCATGAATCTCCTTGTACTCCTGGAGCCAGCGGGACAGGTCGCGGTTCTTGACCCTCAGTTCCTCAAGAGCCTCTCCCGTTTTGCGGAGCCCCGAGGCCCGATACGCCGACCCCGCGAGGACCCCGAGCCCGAGCGCGACCGCGCAGATCATCGCTCCGACGAGAAGATCCGGCATCCGTTACCTCCCCTTCTTTCTTCCATAGCTCGTGGAACGCGGCTGCCGTTTCCGCCTTGAACTCCGTGAACGACTGGCGAAGGAAACTCACCGTCGCGCTTACGCCGGTTACCGGAGAAATATTACGGCAACGCCGGAATGGCAATTGAATCCCGCGCGATCAGTGAAGGCGCCCGCAGCCGATCGCCTTCCTGATCTCCTCGTGTTTAAAGGGCTTCCTTATGAAGCCGCAAACCAACCCATCGGCGAGGGCCTTCTGAAGGTCGACGTCATCTTCGGAAAGGGAGCCCGAAACAAGCACGATCGGCAGGCCCGGGTCAAGCTCCCTCAGGCGCCGGGCAAGATCGATCCCGTCCGCGTCCGGGAGCCTCACGTCCATGAAGGCCAACCGGAAACGGAAACGCTTGACCAGGTCGAGCGCTTCGCATCCGCTCCGCGCGGCTTTCGCCGCGCAACCCTCTTGACGCAGGAGCCGTCCCAAAAGCCAGCACAAATCCGGCTCGTCGTCGATGATGAGAAAGAGGCCCCGCGGCATCTCCATCAGATCGGCGCCTCGCCCGTAACCACCGGCAATCTCACCGTCAGGGTCGTCCCCACCCCTTCCGTGCTCTCCACTTCAATCGAGCCGAAGTGCTCCTTCACGATCGAGTAACAAAGCGACAGCCCCAATCCCGTGTCGACTCCCATCGGCAACGTAGTGTAGAAAGGGTCGAAAACCTTGTCCAGCGCTTTCTCCGGGATGCCGCAACCGGTGTCGGCGACGCGGATCAAGACTTCGCTGCCGCTGCGTGCCACCGAAGTGCGCAGCTTGCCCCCCTTGGGCATGGCTTTGATGGCGTTCAGAAAAAGGTTTATGAACACTTGCTGCAGATGGCCTTTGTTTCCGTTCACGGCGATCCGTTCGTTCGGCAGATCGGGCACCAGCTCGATTTTTTGAGTTCTCGCCTCGTAGGCAACCAATCGAACCGTTTCGTCCATAACCGCCAAGATGTCCAGGGGCACAAAATCGGAATCCTCCGAAGGGCGGGCGAACGTCAACACGTTTTCGATGATGGCGGAGGCCCTGATAATGCCGTTCTGAATCTTTACCGCGCATTCGCGTCGAAACTCCGGTTTGATCCCATCGTTCATGAGAAACTGGGCGGCGGACGAACAAACCGCCAGAGGATTTCGGAGTTCGTGGGCGATCCCTCCCGCCATCACGCCCAGGGCCTCCAGCTTTTCCCGCCGGAGGCGCTGCACCTCCAGCTTGCGGCGTTCGGTCTGGTCTCGTCCAACCGCCACGACCCCGGTGGTGTGCGATGCTTCATCTTTCATGGTGGAAAATACCCACGAGACGAAAACGCTGGCTTCGTCGGCAGTGAGGAGTGTCCAATCCGCGGTTCGAGGCCCCTCCTGGAGCTCCAGGGTCGAGAGGAACGCCTTCCCATCCTCGCGGTGCTCCTTGGCGAAATACTCAAACAGGAAACGACCTTTCACATCGTCTACCCGGTAGCCCGAGATCCTCTCCGCCGCCGGGTTCCAGGTCAGGATTCTCCCTTCCGTGTCGGTGGAGAGCACGATGTCGCTGGCACTGTCGACCACGCTGGCGAGGTGGCGTTCGGCGCAGCGCACTTCCTTGCTCAACTGAACCTGTTCGGACACATCCTCCATCAACAGCAGGACCGCATCCACGTTGGCCGTCCAGATCACCGGTATCATGCGATAGTAGTACGTGCGCAGGGGCACACCCGGTGCCCGGTAGGTAAGCCTTTGTCCCTGCGTGGACCCGCCTCTGTCGAAAACGCCGCGAATCGCCGCCTCCAGGCCGAGCTCTTCGATGATCACCACCGGGAAAACCTGGGACAGCCGCTTGCCGACGATATTTTCCTTGCTGCGGCAGATCTTTTCGAGAAAGTTCCTGTTGGCGAAGAGCACCTGCAGGTTTCGATCGATCAGGAGGATCGAGGAGGGAATCACGTTGACGAGGAGGTCGTGAAATTCATCGGAGCGCTTGCGAGCCGCGGCCAGTTCCCCCAGGGCGTTCGAGAGGTCATGGATTGCTTCGGATAGAATTCCCTTCACCGGAGCTGCGTCGGCATGTCCGGGAAGATCCTCGAGGCGCCCAATCGAGATATCGAGCTGCCGCTCAAGGGTGTCGTCTTTCATTTCTCCCCCTCCTCCCCCGCGACAAAGTTGTATGGGGGCCAAGGGCCGCTTAAGAGGACCTTCATTCCTTCCTTCCGGGAGAGAACCCGAAACGCCTCCCGGAAGGCGTCCTCTCGATCCCTCTTCACCAGGAACGCCAGGGAGGCCATCCGTACGCCCGGTCCTCGAATGCGTGACAGCTCCGATCGAAAATCCACGTAGAGCCCGGCGAAGGCTGTCCGGCACCTCTCGACCGTTTCATCTTCCTCTTCCTCAAGGGCCAAGCGTTCTTCCTCCTGGTACCGGGCTCTGCGGGCATGCAGGTAACGTATGCCCGGGGACGTGCCGGCCGGCGCGGCGCCGTCGGCCGCGGAATCCGGGCCCGGCCCATCGCCGGACGGCGCCCTGTCTTTCCAGGGCGGGAGCAAACGCACGCCCATCTCGACGCATCCGTTCAGGCGCCCAAGGAAGGCTTGGTATTCCCCGCGGCGTGCGCGGAGCGCCTCCTTCACGCGCATCTCGCCATCCAGCACGCATCCGAAACGGAACGGCAGGACAGCGCGGGCGAGGTGAAACACCTCCACCACCTTTTCAAAGGCCAGGATGCGCGAAACATCGGGGGCAACGGCGCCCGCCGGCTGCGGGAGAGGGGAGACAACGACGCAGAGCCCATCGTCGTCGATGAGATATACCGGCTGGCCGTCGACGCCGCGAATCTCCGCGGGCGGCGGTTCCCGTGGTGTTTCACAGACGCAGTAGGCGAGGAGGGATGCTCCTCTCACTCAGGCATCTCCGGGCGGGAAGAGTCCGATTCCTCGTCGTCGCCCAGGGACGGACAAAAGTTGTAGGGCGGCCAGGGCCCGGAGACCTCGAGATGCACACCCTGCTCCCGGTACCGGGCGCCGACCTGCTCCACCCGCTCGCGGAAGTGTTCCACGGTCTCGCGGCGGAGCAGGAAAGCCCAGTTGGCGATCCCTTCGAACATCTTTTCCGTGGCGTCATGGGCACGGGGCTTCACCGTGCGCACGTCGGGCGCTTCGCGTTCCAGTTCCTTCCCGATGTCCCGCACCACCGTTTTCGCCCATGACGCCACCGCTCTGCCGGCTTCCGCCCGCAACCGCTGGAGTTGCATGTAGCGGCTGCCCGGAGATGACGGGAGCCTCAAAAAACGATCGTCGGCTTCGAGCAGGCGTTTTTCCGCCTTGGACCGCTCCAGAAACCCCTTGACTGCCCATTCTTCCTGGCCGGTGAGTGATTCCAGGAAGCGGGTGATCGCAAGGTGGTGTCGTGCAAGGAAGCGCGCCATGCTTTCCGGGGAGGCAAAGATGGTCCCGAACCGTGCCGGGAGGACCGGGGAGCTGCGCATCACCCGTTCGATCACCATTTCGTGATGGAAAGCTCTCGGGGCCATCCACGCGAGGTCGCGCAGATTGGCTTCGGATGCCGGCCCGCAAAACTCTTCCACATTCACCGGCGTAACCACGGCGACGGCGCCTGCGACTTCACAGGACACGGCCCTGGTGTCCTCCAGGCCCGGACCGCCAATGGCGGGGAGGACCGCGGGACAGGCGAAACAGAAGAGATAAACTCCCTCCGCGGCGTTGCCGGGCAAGCCCGTCGGCTCCGGATTCATGTGAACCGCCTCGTCAAGCCTCCCCTTCGCAGATCGTCGCTCTTGACCTCGGCCAAGACAACATCGAAGTCCGAAGGCTCGATTCTCAGGCTCGCCTCGTCCGGTGGACCTCCCTCGGCGGCGGCCACAACCCTCCGCAAAGCCTCCATGGCGGCTCGCTGGCACACCCCCGCCATGTCCGCCCCGCTGAAACCTTCCGTGCGAGCGGCAAGTCCGGCGGCGTCGATCTTGGGGGACGTGGGCTTGCCGCGAAGGTGGACAGAGAAGATGTCGCGGCGTTCCCGCTCCTCGGGCAGGGGGATGTCTACCAGGACATCAAATCGCCCGGGACGGAGCATCGCGGGGTCGAGCAAGTCGCTCCGGTTCGTCGCCCCCAGCACCAGAACGCCCCGTAATTCCTCCACTCCATCCATTTCCGCGAGGAACTGGCTCAGCACGCGTTCCGCAACGTGGGAATCCGTCCCGCCCGCGCTTCTCGCCGGCACCAGAGCGTCCATTTCATCGAAAAAAACGATGCAGGGGGCGGCCTGCCGGGCCTTGTGGAAAACGTCACGAACCGCCTGTTCGGAATCCCCGACATACCTGGAAAGCAGCGCCGGCCCCTTGACGGAGATGAAGTTGACCTGGCTTTCGGTGGCGATCGCCTTGGCCAGCATGGTCTTCCCGCATCCCGGCGGACCCGAAAGCAGGATGCCCTTCGGCGGCCTGACTCCCGCCTTTTCAAACAGGCGAGGATATTTGAGAGGCCACTCTACCGCCTCCAGGAGGCGTTCCTTCACCTCACCGAGCCCGCCGATGTCGTCCCAGCGCACATCCGGGACCTCGACAAACACCTCCCGAATGGCGGAGGGTTCCACCTCACTGAAGGCAAGCAGGAAATGCTCCATGCCCACCTCAAGCCGGCCGAGTTGCTCATAGGGAATCGCCGTCAGGGAAAAATCGATGCCGGACATGATGGTGCGCAGGCAGCTCATCGCCGCCTCACGGCACAGCGCCTCGAGGTCGGCGCCGACAAAACCGTGGGTGATGGCCGCCAGGTGCGCCATATCCACGTCACCGGCGAGCGGCATCCCCCGGCTGTAGATCTCCAGGATCTCCAGCCGGCCGTTTCGGTCCGGGATCGGGATGACGATCTCCCGGTCGAAACGACCAGGGCGGCGCAGCGCGGGATCCAGGGCATTCGGGAGGTTCGTCGCCGCGATGACGATGATGTTGCCCCGCCGTTTCAGCCCATCCATCAGGGCAAGCAGTTGCGCCACTACCCGCTTTTCCACGTCACCGACGACCTTCTCGCGATGCGGCGCGATGGCGTCGATCTCGTCGATAAAAACGATGCTCGGCCCCTTACTGGACGCTTCCTCGAAGATCTTCCGCAGGTGCGCTTCGCTCTCCCCGTAAAACTTGTGGATGATCTCCGGTCCGCTGACCGTGAAGAATTTCGCCTCCGTCTCGTTGGCGATGGCCCGTGCAATGAGTGTCTTCCCGCAGCCCGGGGGGCCGTACAGCAGCACGCCCTTCGGCGCATCAATTCCCAGGCGCTCGAATATTTCCGGATACCGGAGGGGAAGCTCGATCATCTCGCGGATCCGCTGCAATTGCGGCTTGAGCCCTCCGATGTCCTCGTAGGAAACCCCGCGCGCCCGCTCTTCTTCCTTGGTCTTGCCGATCACCAGCTGCGTCGTCGGGTTGATCACCACAGGCCCGGCGGGAACGGTGTTTTCCACCCTGAAGTCCGCGGAACGGGTGCCGAAAAGGGTCGCCCGGATCCTGTCTCCGACCACCACGGGCAAACCGTCCAGGAGACTGCCGATGTACTTCAGGTCCCGATCCGCCGGCGTGATCGTTATCGGGGCAATCACCACGCGACCGGCCGGGGGGGCGGTAATCCGGCGTATCGATACGGATTCATCAAGGGCGACACCGGCATTCTCTCGGGTCAGCCCGTCCATTTGTATGCGGGCGTGTCCCCGCTGCTCCTTGTAGGCCGGCATCGCCTTGCCTACCGTTTTCCGCTTGCCGGTGATTTCCACCAGATCCCCGATATTCACCTGCAGCCGGGCAAGGTCGTCCGGATCGATCCGGACGAGCGCCCGCCCCACATCCTTGTTTAGCGCTTCGGTCACCCGAAGCTTGAGCGTTGGAGCGTCCGTCATTTCCATTGCTCCTTCCTTCCCGGTCGTCATCGCAAAAGCTTGACCTCGACAACGCCGTTGTTGCAAGAGACCGTCATCTTCTCCGGCGAAAAATTCCCCGGAAGCAGGATTTCCTTTCCGTATTTCTTGTCGCCCTTCACTGCGGAAATCGCAAGAACGTCATCCCTGAGATCGATCCTGACATCCTTGGACCCTATTCCGGGCATCTCCGCGACAACCAGAACAAACCCTTTCTCTTCAAAGATATCCACCATCGGTTCACGGATTTCCTGCACTTCGGCCTGACCGGTTGTCTTGTCCGTTCGAACATTTCCGAACGGTTCGACCTTGACCCCCTGGTCTCCCAAACCGACTTTCATGGTAAAACCATACACGCCTTTCACGCCCTTCTTGCCTTGAATCTCGCCGGTTTTCGAAAGTTCTTCCCCCTTTTCCGCAAGCTCCCCCAGCTTTTCCACCAGGTCGCCAAGGCCCTTCATGATCCCACCGAGACCCGCGCCAAAGCTCGTTTCCGTTTCATGTGTCACGTTTTTCCCTTTCTTGCCGGCCATCGCCATCCCCCTTCTCCGAAATCATGTACGTCTTTAGTTTCGTCAGCATCGTCTTGTAGTCGATTTTCAGGATCCGGGCCGCCTTCGCCTTGTTCCCAAGAGCATTCCGCAACACTTTTGTGATCACTTCCCGCTCCACCACGATCGTGCTACGGCGCACGATATCCTTCAAGGAAATATTGCCGGCGTCGACCCTGCCAAGCGATTCCCTTACCGGTAGTCCCACGCCGTTCGTTCGCAAGGCACCCAGGTGTCTGGCGTCGATCACGTCATCCGCCACGAGCACGGCCTTGCGAATAACGTTGCGCAGTTCCCGGACATTACCTGGCCAGTCGTAAGCCAGGAGGGTGGCAACGGCCGTCTCCGTGAACCCCCGGATGGATTTCCCGAGTTCCTGGTTGGTCAAATCGAGGAATCGCTTTGAGAGGAAGATGCTGTCTTCCTTGCGTAAGCGCAAGGAAGGTACATGGAGGACATATCCGCTCAAGCGGTGGAAAAGATCGGGCCGGAAGATGGCCGGGTTCGCGGTAAAGAGATCCATGTTGGTCGCCGCGATGATCCTCGCATCGGCTTTGATTTCTTTCGTTCCGCCGATGGCGTAGAATCGCCGTTCCTCGAGAACCCTGAGCAACCTGCTCTGCATGGAGAGCGGCAGGCTGGAGATCTCGTCGAGGAAGAGGGTTCCCGAAGCGGCCGCCTCGAACTTTCCTCGCGTGGTTCGATCCGCGCCGGTGAAAGCCCCCTTTTCGTGGCCGAACAGTTCGCTTTCGATCAGGGTTTCGGGGATGGCTCCGCAGTTCACGGTGACCATCCTGCCGGAAACGCGGTGACTCGAGGTGTGGATGGCCCGCGCAACGAGTTCTTTTCCAGTCCCCGTCTCTCCGGTCACAAGGACGGTGAAGTCCGTGGGGGCTACCAGGGCAACCTCGGCCTCCAGTTTGATGATTGCCTGACTTCGACCCATCATCTCCTGCAGGGAAAGGTATTCCTCCTCGTGGATGTCCACGACTCTCAGCCTTCGCTTCAATTGGCGCTCTTTCAGGGCCCTGCGAATGGTCAGGAGCACGAGCTCGTTTTCAAAGGGTTTGGTCAGGTAGTCACAGGCCCCGGATTTCACCGTCCGCACGGCGTCTTTGATGCTGCCGAAAGCGGTAATCATGATCACCGGCAGATCTCCATCCATCTTCCGCAATCGACTCAACACCTCGATTCCGTCGATGTCCGGCATGCGAATATCGAGCAGCACCACATCAGGGGATTGCAACCCGACGATCTTGAGCGCGTCCTCGCCGTGGCAGGATTCGAGCGCTTCCATACCCTCCTGCTCCACCAGCGAACGTAGCGCCCAGCGAACTTCCCTGTCGTCATCCACGATCAGAATTTGAGCAGGCCTTGCCCTCATGGCCTGCCCCGATCGTGGGAACCTCTGTTTTCCCCCGCGCGAAAGGGAGGGTGATAGAGATAGGAAACCCGGGTGTCGGGGGCGAGTCGATCCCCAAGATCGTGGAGCATCCCCAGGAAGAGAATCCCGGTTTCACCGGCGCACAAGGTTTCGTTGATCCGGTTGGCGATGAACTCGTCGCGCCGCCGTAAAAGGTCTTTGCTCAAGCGCCGCTGTTGCTCCGCAATCGTTCGCGCCTCTTCCTCGGTCTTCGCCGCCAAAAACCTCTTCACCAGGCCGTACTCTTCCAAAAGGATTTCCGCCGATTCCGTTCCCATGAGCTCGGCTCCTTTTTCCAGCAGGTAGAGAATCAGCAGGTGGTTCGGGCTGCCTGCCTTGGCCAGATCGGAGACGATTTCAACCTCATGGCCGCAGACCGGAAGACCATCTTGATACACGCGAACATGCGGATACGGCAAGTCCCACTGCTCGACCCGCCGGCGGGTCTGCTTCCACAACTGATGAATACTGGCGACATTGCTCATCCACCCTTGCCGGCCCAGTTTCTCGATCTTGATCTTCCGGATGGGTTCCGCCAATCCCCCCATGTCGACCGGCGCATGGATGATGGGTATATGGATCAGTGTCCTGGTGAAATCCGACATGATTTTCCCGATGCGCGGAAGAACAGATGCATGGCTTCAGTTGGGTTAGATAAACTCCGCATTATATACTGCATAAAATTACATAAAACATCCCTTCTATCAACCGCTTTTCCCTTTCGAGCTCCCACGGCCTATCCCCTCCACTGTTTTCTCCTGCCGGCACATCGGAGGAGTCACCGGTCCAGCACTTCCCGCACTTTCCTCGCCAAGACGGTGGAGACAAACGGCTTCCCCAAGAACGGAGTGTCCGGCCGGATAACGAAGGCCTCGTGGATCGCATTCATCGAATACCCGCTCATGAAGATCGCCTTCAGTCCGGGGTTCTCCTTCCGCATCACCTCGAACGCCTCCTTTCCCCCCATCCTCGGCATGACCACGTCCAGAACAGCCAATGCGATTTTCTCCCTGTGTCGCCGGAACAAATCGATGGCCTCTTCCCCGTTGCAAGCCGGGAGCACGGTATACCCGATGTCCTTCAGGATGCGCCCCGCGAGCGTCCGGATCGATTCCTCATCTTCCACCAGGAGGATGGTCTCGCTCCCTCCCCGGATCGGTTCCGTCTTTACTGGAATCTTAACGTCCGGCGGAGCCTTGATCGCGGGAAAGTAGATCTTGATGGTCGACCCCTTCCCCGGCTCGCTGTACACGTGAATGAACCCATTGTGCTGCTTCACGATCCCGTATACCACCGAAAGGCCCAACCCCGTTCCCTTGCCCGGCGCCTTCGTCGTGAAGAAGGGCTCGAACGCCCGCTCCCGGGTTGCTTGGTCCATTCCGATCCCCGTGTCGGAAACCACAAGCAGGGCGTAGCGCCCCTTTTTCATGTACTGGTGTTCCTGGATATATTCCTCCTCCATGATCACCCCACCGGTCTCCACAAGGAGCTGCCCCCCTCCGGCCATCGCATCCCTGGCGTTTACGATCAGGTTCATGAGGACCTGCTCGATATGCCCCCGGTCGGCCCGGATGGTCGGGATGTCCGCGGCCAGGAAGGTCTTGACCTCTATCTGTTCCCCGGACACCTTCGCAAAGAACCTCATCAGATCTTTCACAACGTCGCGTAAATCCAGGTTGACCGGTTCGAACACCTGGCGGCGGGAAAAGGTCAACAATTGCCGCGTCAATGTTGCGGCCCGCTCCGCAGCGCGAGAGATTTCATCCAGGTCCGCCAGCGCCTTCGGGTCGTCGGCAATCCGCGCCCGCAATAACTCGCCATACCCCAGGATTCCAGTCAGGGCGTTGTTGAAATCGTGCGCGATCCCTCCGGCGAGGGTTCCCACCGCCTCCATTCTCTGGGCCGTCTGGAGTTGCCGCTCCAACTGGGTCTTCTCCGTAATGTCGTGGACCATCGACAAGACGCCGGAAACGTTTCCCGACGCATCGCGCAAAGGAGTGCTGAACCATTCGCAAGTGACTTTTTTCCCATCCTTACGGATATTGGGTGTGATCGAGAAACTCGATTCGTCGCCTTCGAACAGCTTCGACCAGACGCCTTCGATATGAGGCTGTTCCTCCGGGGGAACGATGAATCCGTAGGGGTGCTTTCCTAACGCCTCGTCCGGCTTCCAGCCGAAAATTCGTTCGGCCGCCGGGTTCCACTCCACCACGCGGAAATCCTGGTCCCACACGATGTAGGCCAGCGGCATCCGGTTCACGTGGAAAGACAGCCGTTGGTGGGCATCGCGGAGGGCCTCAAGCCGTTGGGAGTTCAGGAGGGCCACTGTGCACTGTTGGGCGACGGTTTCGAGGGCGGAGACGTCCTCCTCGGTGAAGGCGTCCCCACGGTTGCTGGAAACATGCAAGACACCTAAGATGACGCCCTCTCCTGAAGTCAGGGGAAGCGAAATCAACGCGCGATAGCCATGGCTCAGGACCCGGTCACGCCAGGGGGCCAATCGGGGGTCCTCCTGGATGTCCCGGCAGACGACGGATCTTCCGGTCCGGACCACGATTCCCGAGGGACCTTGTCCCAGGGGAGAGTCGTCCCACCGGATGCCAGGCGCAGACAGGTCCTCCATCGGAATTCCTCGTCCGGCCACGGGCAGGACGGTCTTGTCGGGTTGGGCCAGACCCACCCAACACATCGGGTACTTCATCTCGACGACCGCGTCGCAGACTCTCTCAAGCGTATCCCTGACGTTCGCCCCCTCGATGATCTTCAGGTCGATCTCATGGAGGGCCACGATCAACTTGAGCCCCTTGCTGATCTGCTTCTCCGCCTCAATTCGCCTGGCGATCTCTCCTTGCAAATTCTCGTGAAGTTTTGCATTCCTGACTGCCTGCCCAATCATCCGACCCACGGCGTCGAGCAAGTCCAACTCCTCGGGCGGGAAGAGGCCGGGGGTCCGCCACGCCAGGTTCAATGTGCCGAGCAGAGCGCCCCCGACAACCAAGGGTGTGCTCACTATGGTCCTGAGCCCTTCCTGGACGAGATATGGGGACAGCCGCTTCGTGGGATACTCCGAGATATCGACGACAACCGGTCGCCCTGCCGCCGCCGCCAGGCCGGATGCCCCTTCGCCAAGCCGGATTCGCCGCACACCCCGGACAAAGTCCTCGGAGAAACCATGATGAACGCACAACACCATCGTCTCCCCGTCGGGCTCGAGGAGGAAAACCCCGACTCCGTCCGCCTGGAGAACCTCAAGCGCCGCTGAAAGGATGTTCGCGAGTGTTTCCTGCAGGTCCAGCGATTTCACACTGGCGTTCCCGAAGGTGTGGAAGACGGAGAGTTCCCTTTTGTGGCGGGCAAGCAGCTCCTCATTCCGCTTACGCTCGATAATGCCCTCGCTCCCCATGGAATTCTCCCTCTCGTCGGAAAAACCGGTTACCGAAGGGGAAGCCGTGCAAGTTCTTCCAGATCATTCTTCCTCACCCGGTTCGCCTGATCCGGTCACTCGGCACTCGCACGTGTCCTCTCAAATTTTTGTTCCATCTGCGCGAGCCGTTGTCTCAGATCCTCCAGGTCGCCGGTCCCATCTTTCCGGTCCCGTGACCATGCAGGGTCGGTTTTCCACCAATCCATCCCCATCTCCACCGCCTTGTCCACGGAACAGATGACGAGGCGGATCTGGATCGTCAGTAGCTCGATATCCACAAGCTTCACCTTGATGTCACCGGCGATCACGACCCCTTTGTCCAGAACGCGCTCCAGGATGTCCGCCAGTGAAGAGCTTGCGAGTGCATGTTGCATGGCCTGTTTCGGTTGCATGGTTCCCACCCTTTAAAGGAGTCTCCCAAGGGGGCCGAGGTCAAGGTTGAGATCTTCTTCCTGCAGGCCAAACTCCTTGCGCAACCGCCCGATCTCTTCGGCCTGACGCATGAGCGTGAAGCCGAGCCGATCGATCTGCTCCTCCGTGAGCGAACCCGATTCCATGCGGCGAATGGCCTGCTTTTCCAGGAGTTCGTGGAGCAGCTTGACGAGGGTCAGTACGAGTTGACCGAGGCCGTTCTTGACATCGTCCGGGTCGAGTTCCAGATGCCGGCGCTCCAGAAGACGCGACGATATGTCCTTTTCGTGAAAGGCGTCCGCAAATTCGGCGAGGGCCGAAGCTTCGATGCCGCTGACCTTATTCACCGTTGCATCTCGACGTGCATTTGCGCCTGGCTCCTCGCGCCGAAGCGGAGAATCCCCGTCTCGTGCGCCGTTTCAATGGAGGACAGCAAGAGACGCAGCCCCAGGTAGATCAGGTCCACGTTGGCGACGGAAATCGTCAGGTCGCCATGAATGACAACCCCCTTATTGAGCACGCGATCGAGTGTTTCGCAGAGAGAGATGTGCTCAGCGGATGCCGGGTCGGTGAGGGGCAACCCATTTTTCAGGATTGAACGCTCCGCCGCCAATGTATTCATCCCACCACGCCCACAAGGCGCTTTTCGGATTCTTCCTTCTCGTGTCCCTCTTTGTCCTCTTCGCCTTGTTCTTCATCCTCTTTGTCGTGTTCTTCCTCCTCGGCTGCAACCGCTCCATCCGAGATCGCGTCGAGTCGGTCCAACAGCACCTTCTCCCGTGCGTCGAACTCCTCCTCTGTAATTCGCCCCGTCTCCAACATCAGGTAGAGCTCGCTCAAATCGGCTTTGATCGTCCCGGATTCGTTGGCGAGTTCCTCCTGTGCAGCCTTGTCCACTTCACGGGCGACCCATAGGACTCCATGAAGGGGAGAGAGCAGGATGTCGTCGAGGAGGAACATTTCTTACTCCGGTCCGGTTTCGTTCACAGGCTGAGGTCGAGTTCGACGAAGTTATGGGGCGCCCAGGGGCCGTTGTAATCGAAGGAAAAGTTGTTGTCGAAAAGCTTGGCCGCCTCGAAGATCGCGGTTTCGAATTTCGGCAGGGCTCCCCGCTTCACAAGGCACGCGAGGTTCATCACCTCTTTCTCGACGCGGGTCGGGTTCCGCTTGATTTCGGAACAGCCCGCCGACAGGATTTCCTCAACCCTCCCGGTGTGCACCTCCCGGTCTTCCTTCAGGAGACGGTCAAACAGGCGGCCGACCTCGATCTTGTCCGCCTGCGTCGGCTCGCGGTACTTGCCAAGAAAATGGTCCCGGGCGACCTGCAGTTCGGTGTGGCTGTTTACGAAGTACTCGAAGATGTTCGGAACGTCCCAAACCACCCGCAACCCCATCTCCACCGCGCCGTCGACACGGCGGAGCTCACGGGCAAACTCCTCGTGGTTCTTCGCCAATATCCTGCGAATCGCTTTCGGGCCATCGGCAATGATGCCGAAGGACATCGGAAGAACGGTGCTTTCTTCCATGAGTCTCTTAAGTACTCCCTGGTGATGCGCGAGGTTGCGCCGCTCCGGCCGTATCTTTTCGTCGGGAACCTCGCTGACCAAAGCGGAAATGTGACTATCGGCGATCGCGAAAACCTTGCCGTCGAAAAGTCCGACGGCGCCTTGGGTCTCCACGTCCGGGCCGGCGGCGATGGCGTAAAGGTACAGCCCCTTTTTTGCAGGTTCTTCTCCGGCCATTTCAGCCCCCCTGATTACGCGGAGTTTCCCCATCCGGCACCCTTTCAAATTCGAGCTTCCCATTCGCGGCGCAGACGATTGCTATTTCCACTAGCCCTTGCACGCGAAATGCGGTCGTATCCAGTCCTCCCGACAGGAGACGAGTCGCAATCTCCTCGGGACTGCACCCGAGATCATGGAGCTTCATTATGGTCGCAAGCACCGCCTGGGCCGATGTCGGAGGAGTACTTTCCATTATTGCACCTCCATCCCTCTATGATCCCTCTCCGCCAGGCTGGATGAATCCGTGAAGCTGAGACTTTTCGTTTGCGCCGGGCAACGTTGCACCGCTGATCCTGACAATCTTGAGCTTGCCCTCCTGGGCTTCGATCTCGAGAATTGCGCCACAGGCAAGGCATTTTACGGGGCCTGAATAGTCGTCATATGCCTCGTCCAGGTCCACCTTGTGCCCGCAGGAAAGGCAATTAACCCTCATCTTGCAGCCTCCTGTCTTCCGCGGATTTCCCGCGGGTTTGCCCGGCCAGCCACAACCGGTACTCTCCCCTCCAGTCGCGCTTTGCCTCCTCGGAGGAAATCCGCCCCTGGTCGAGCCGTGTCATCGCTGCGCCAGCCGCCGTAAGACACGAACGGAAGCTTTTCGCGTGCCGCATGGTGCGTATGTGCGCACAACCCGGAAGCCTCAACATATCTTCTTGCTCCTAGTACTTGATCTGGAATCCCGCGAGAGTCTGGCGGGGTACATCTTCCGGCTTGCTCCCCGATTCCGATAATATTTTTTGGTCCTGTTCGGACAGCGCCTCCAGCAACACCTTTTTTTCCGCTCCGATTTCACGGAAGCGTGCGTCAATCTGATGGATCCGCTGCATGGCGCTCTTCCTCTCCATCCCTCGCCGTGCTTTCTCCATTTCCAGCGCGCTGATCCTCATGAACGCGCGGTATGGCTGCGAGATCTGGTCAACCCTGCCGGAATTCGTGTGGATATCCTTCACGGTGCGCTGCGGGATGCCCATGGAATCACCTCTTTCCCTTGACAGGGTGGGGACCCTGTTTGTCCGAAAACGTGGTCTGGCGTCCGCAGACCTCAAGCATTATTTCATTGATCTTCCGGGGCATGATTGATTCCCCTCCGCGGCTGACCTTCGCAGTCTCGAGGTTCAGCACATCCCGGCAAACCCAGTTGAAAACAGGATCTTCCATCCGCGCGTGCGCATTCCGGCTGGCGAGGACCTTGGCAATGGCGATCGAGGCCCGGATCGTGGGGCGGTGGTTGTTGACGCCGACGCCTCGCAGCTCCCTGATGATGTCCACGACGGGTTCCGCATCCTCCCTGGGAAGTCCGGACTTCGCCATGGCAATCCCGACCTCCGTCTCACGGTCGTAGTGTTCCAGTTTGATCGTGATCAACCGGTCCATGAGCGCGTCCTGGGTCTTGTGAGTACCCGCATACTCCTCCGGATTGGAGGTGAAGATGGCGCAGAACTTGGGGTGGACACCCAAATACCCCTCTCCCGTTTTTCGGAGCTCGGGCAAGTTGAGTATTTTCTCCGCCAGAACGCTCAGGAGGACGTTGTTGGCCTCCGGTCTTGAGCGGGTGAATTCGTCGTAAATGAGGGTGTAGCCCTTTTCGCACGCGGTGGTGAGGCGGTTGTCCACCCAGACGGTGTTCATTTCCTCTTCGGTTTTCAGAACGGAATGGATATAGTTGTCCACCAACCTGCGCTTGCGATATCCCCCGTCACGCCCCACCAGGTCGGAGCTGCCGAACTCGTCGTCTCCGTGGATCAGCGCCACCGGTCGACCCAGTTTTGCGGCAACGTGCATGGCCAACGTCGTTTTGCCCACCCCCGCGGGACCGGAAAAGTGAACGGCGTATCCCACGGAGAGGTACGTCAGCGCACGCTCGGTCACATCCTCGACGAACGGGGTCGAGATGAAGCCCTCGCTGGGCGAAGGCCGAACGTTGTCGCTCTCCGTCTGGACCCTGATCGTTGTCGATGACGCGGCAGCAAGATCGCGTTTGCTCATGTCCAAGGACTCCCTTCCGTCTCTCGCATGGTTACGACCACAGGATCGGGCGACCGGGATCACCCACGGTGCTTCTTCCGGCGTTTGCCGTCACCCCGCGGCCCCGGCACCCCCCTGGCGGGCTGTGCAGCAGCCTCCGTGGGTGTGGCCTCCGCCGCTTCCGCCTCCGGAAAACCGTGTCCAATCCCGGCAGCCCCGATGCGGCAGGAATTGAATTCCAACGAGCTCGTTCCCCCCCACGCGCGGCGTCCGCCCGCGAGGTCGCCGGCGAAGCCCTTGAGCAGTCCTGAGACCTTGCCCTCGATCCCGGCGGCAAAGTCCCGCAGCGCGTTCTTCTGGCGCCTGGACATTTCCGCATGGGCGGCATGGAAGCCGGCCTGCATCCCCTTCACTTCGCGTTTCCGCTCGGCGGCGTTGCGCCCGAGGTCCTGCATCATCTGCTGGCGATCCCTGTGGCCGCCCTGAATCTCGCCCACAAGGCGCATGAAATCCTCCGTGATTCTCCCCATGATCCAATCACCTCCTTACCTGCCGTCTATGGTTGCGCGGTCCCCCGCCGGGAGGAACCATCGGGCGGCCCTCCCGGCGGGAACACGCTCTCCAGTGCGCGCCCCTTGCGCTTACGCCGGCGCGGCAGCGCTGGCGGTCAGGCCGATCGCCTCGGCGTACTTCAGGTAGGTCTCCACCGACGCGATCACCACGCGAGCCTCAATCGACAGCAGCTCGATCCCCACCAAAGACACCTTCACCCACGCGTCGATCACGATGCCCTTGTCCAGGATCCGATCCACAACCTCCGCCAAGCTGGAAGAATCCGTCGACTTCTGTACCTTTGCCATGATCGTCCCCCTTCTTTGATCCGGTTCTCCGGATCAGGTTGAAAAACCTTTCTCAAGCAACAGTCATCGGCGCATGCATGCTGCGTTCCTCTACAGCAAGTTGGATGCCATTTTTCGGGAAAGAAAAACAAGAACATAACTAACCGAGGCATAAGGAGATATCAGTAAAGGATCGAACCCGTGGAATAGATTTGCCGTGAGGATTCCATGGAACGGATTCCTTATGTGGTAATCCGCCCCTCTTCGTCAAAATCATGAACGATGGTTATACACCGAGCAGGGAACACCCCCTCGAGCATCAGCAGCCGCGAGAAACCTCAACTGAATCACACCGGGGCTCGTCCTTCCGGGCTCCGTCTCCCAAGCGTACCCGGAAACGGCCTTTTCCCTGGGAGCAACTCACCGTCACGCAGTGGAACAGTTGGGAATTGTTTCAAGCCGGGGAGAGAGGGTTAGAGTGTCCTGCGCCGACTCAGTCGGCGGCGAAGCGCCGTATCGCTTCGAGCGCGACCTCCGCCTTCCGCTCCTTCCGGTCCCGCTTCCGCCGCACCGTCACTTCCGGAAGGAGCCCGAAGTTGGCGTTCATCGGCTGGGCCCTGTCCGGACCCGGCGTGGTGATCCGTTCCATCAGCGCGCCGATCATCGATTCCCGCGGGAAGGGGCGGGGAACTTTCCCCGCGGCCCGGAACGCCGCGGAATCCGCCGCGACCAGCCCGGACGCGATCGATTCGACGTATCCCTCGACTCCCGTGATCTGGCCCGCGAAGATGAGGCCGGCGCGCTCCCGGGACTCCATCCAGGGATGGAGGTGCCGCCGGGCGTCGAGGAACGTGTTGCGGTGCACCGATCCGAACCGGAGGAATCCTGCGGACGAAAGCCCCGGGATCAGCGAGAAGACCCGCTTCTGCTCCGGGTAGGTCAGGCGGGTCTGGAACCCGACCAGGTTGTACATCGTCCCCGCCGCATTTTCCTTCCGAAGCTGGACGACGGCGTGAGGAATCCTTCCGGTCCGCGGATCCCGCAGGCCGACGGGCCGCAGCGGACCGAACAGGAGGGTGTCCGGGCCGCGCCGCGCGATCTCCTCCACCGGCATGCACCCCTCGAAATACCTCGGTTCCTCGAACGAACGCAACGCCACCGTCTTCGCCGTCAACAGGGCGGAGAGAAACGCCTCGTACCGCTCCCGATCCATGGGGAGGTTGAGATAGTCTCCCGTCCCGACGCCGTACCGGTCGGCGACGAACGACGCCCCGGGGTCGATCGTCCCGGCGTCCACGATCGGCGAAATGGCGTCGTAGAAGTAGAACCCGTCGTCTCCCAGGGCGTCGCGAATCGCCGACGCGATGGCGTCCGACGCAAGAGGCCCGCAGGCAAGGATGACCAGGGGATCCCCGGGGATCGCGCTCACTTCCGCTTCGTGGACGCGGACGCCTGGAGCGGATCGGACCGCCTCCGTGACCCGGCGGGCGAACTCCTCCCGGTCGACCGCCAGCGCCTTCCCCGCGGGAACCCTGGAAGCTTCCGCGATGGGGAGGAGGGCGGACCCGAGGATCCGAAGCTCCTCCTTGAGAAGACCTTTTCCCGAGGTCAACTCCACGGATCCGAGGGAGTTGCTGCAAACCAGTTCCGCAAACCGGCCCGAACGGTGCGCGTGAGTGAGTTTCGCGGGGCGCATCTCGTACAGGTCGACCGCTTCGCCGGCGCGGGAGAGGCGAAGGGCCGCCTCCGAGCCGGCGAGACCCGCGCCGACGACCGTCACGGAGCGGTCAGTCATCGCCGCTCCCCTCGCCGCTCCCCTCCCC
>Ga0209212_1003001_pt1 | contig 22973 bp, 22 predicted proteins | sample RifGroC2_FD_183996 | JGI IMG/M metagenome (GOLD analysis project Ga0209212, IMG submission 183996) | Groundwater microbial communities from Rifle, Colorado, USA - Groundwater C2 (SPAdes) (version 2) | ecosystem: Environmental > Aquatic > Deep subsurface > Groundwater | place: Rifle, Colorado... | reverse complement strand
TATTGAAGGCAAATACCTCATTGTAAGTATCTGTCTGACATAAGAAAAAACTACTCTTTTTATTTCCTTTACGAACAGAAAGAAGGGCGCAAGATATGGGAAAATGGTCTCTGGCGCAGAAATTCGGGTTGTTTCTCTGCATATTTTTTATATTTTCTGATGTTGCCTTTTCCGAGGGAAATGACGCTATAATCCTGCCGAAATATTTTATAAAAACGGAAAAAGAGGCTATAAAAGGCGGTGGAGTGGAAAGGAAGATCAGTGGTCTATTGCAACTGCAAATTCAATTAAGAAAAAGTTATAGGGAGCAACCGACATCCGAGAGAATAAAGGCCATGCAAAGGATGGGCATAAAGACGGCGGAAATAGATAAACAACTGGTTTACATCCATTTGAAAAGAAAATTAAGCCCATCAAGAGTTGCGTCTTTAAAAGAAATTGGGGTAATCGTGCATGAAGATTCATGGGTACCTCCTCTCAAAAACCATCCTACTGGCTATGTTGCAGCAAGCATGCCTATCGACCGATTATATGATGTAGCCAGGAAACCCTTTATTATCAGGCTTGAAACTGCCGAACAGGTGTTGTTGCCTAAAAACGATGAGGCGGCAAAGAGTATTTATGCAAACAATGTCTGGGAGGACTATGGATATAATGGTAAGGGTGTTAGAATTGCAGTTCTGGATTCTGGTTTAGATATAACCCACAAGGATATTCCTACGCCAATAGCAAGCAAGGATTACTCAAATTATCCATCTCTTGATGACACCATTGAAAATCAAATCACAGAACACGGCACCCATGTGACGGGCAGCGCTCTGGGGCGTGGTACGCTGTCAAACGGGAAATACAAAGGCATGGCCTACGGTGCCGACCTAATCTTTCTAAAGGTTGGAAATGATTCAAGCGGTGGGGCTTCAACAGCGGCTATCTCAGCGGCCATTAGGGATGCAGTCAATGTTTATGAAGCCAATATCGTAACAATGAGTTACGGAGGCTTTAATACGTATAATGACGGTAGTGAAGAAGAATGTCAGGCTGTTGATTACGCCTTCAGCAAAGGAGCATTGGTGTTTATTTCGGCAGGAAATGCAGCTGACGAAGGCACTCACTATTCAGGCACGATTACTGCTTATGGCACAACGGATTACATTAAGGTCAACGTGGGTAATACAACTCAGGCGTTCCTGTATCTTTTTTTGAATTGGTTTGACGGCAAGGAAACAACCAATAATCTTGATTTAAGCATATATGATGCTGATAAGATCGATCTGGCATCAAACGTTTCCCGATTTCAGGAGGCAGAAAGCCCAAGAGGTACCGAATCAGAATTGGTTTATTCGAATTCTTATATCTCCGGCCCGGCTACGTATTATTTGAAGGTAAAGAATAATGCAAACAGCGATCAATTTTTTCACGTCTTTTCTTTCTCTACCGATGTAACATTCGGCAGTGCAGACCCTAATTATACCATTGACTCGCCAGCAGCCTCAGATAGTGCCATTGCCGTTGCATCGTATGTGACCCGACCGTCATGGACTGATTATAAAGGGGAAAATTGGTATTATACGAATGATCAGACAATTGGTAATATTTCCTCATTTAGCAGTCGCGGACCGAGGATCGATGGCACAAAAAAACCCGACATCGCCGCTCCCGGTCAGGGCATTATTTCTGCAAGAGATAAGATTGTTACCTGGCCAGGAAGTGAAGATTATTATGTAATTGATAACGACGGGACCAACGACGGCAACGGACCGGCTGATTATGTGCTGAGTCAGGGAACAAGCATGGCCTGTCCCATTGCGGCAGGGGCAGGGGCATTGTTGATGGAGTCCAACTCTTCATTAAAGGGAAATCCAGAAAGTGTCAGAAATGCCCTGTTCCAAACTGCAAGTAATAATGGAGAACAGAATAATACCGATGGGTACGGTCACCTAAATGTGCTCAATGCACTAAACTACATAGCAAGCACAACTCCATCACCAACGCCAACGCCTTTCACATCGCCGACACCTACATCATCCCCTACTCCGGGAGGCAATGGCTTCCTTTCCGGGACAGTAAATGATCAAGATCATTTCCCATTGGAAGGGGTTACGGTAACCATTACAGGCAATAGTTTTTCAGATAGTATCGATACCAACGAAGACGGTTATTATGAATTCTACGATCTTGCTGCCGGTGATTACACACTCATATACGAGAAAGATGGATACCAGAGCCAGACCAGGAATATAAGCCTTGATGCAGGAGAAACACTAGGCATCGAAACGATTACTTTAGAGCTAATCGAAAAGGGCAGTATCTCTGGCTATGTTGTAAACACAAAAGGTGATCCCATTGAATCAGCAAAGATAAAACTCAGAGGTATAAAAACTAAGATTTCTACGACCACATTTTCTGATGCGGAGGGTTACTTCGAATTCGCAGATTTAGATGCGGAGACCTATGTGATTATTGCGAAGAAAAAGGGTTATAAGAGGTCGAGTAAAACGGTAATACTTAAAGAGGGAGAAGAGAAAGAAGTTCAGATTAAATTGAAAAGGCAAAGGTAACACTTTGGTTTAATGAAAACAACGTGATCCATCTACGTCTGTCATTTTCGGAGGGAAAATATAATGGATATCTTAAAGCAGGTAGCGGAACTGAAAGAATTTTTAGGAAAGGTGTATTGCTTTATCGAGGACAACGAGGATGCATTCAAGGATGGCGTTGAGGCTGAAGGGATGAAGAACGAGACGTGGAAATGGATGCAGGAATTGGCTAAATTTTTACCTGAAGTTTAATTCTGAAAAAAAATTATTCGGACACGGATGAACACGGATTTTAAATGTAGGGGTTTAAAATTTTAAACCCCTACGTCATGTATCTGCGAAAATCTGTGTCCTGATTTCATAAGGAATACATATCTATGACGCGACCAATGTATTATGAACTTAGACCGCAGTTACCCATTAAAGCGCCAAGGGGCGCAACCCTTACATGCAAAAACTGGGACAGTGAAGCGGCCTTGCGGATGTTGATGAACAACCTTGATCCCGACGTGGCAATCCAGCCTGACGAACTCATCATTTACGGAGGTACTGGGCGTGCAGCCAGGAACTGGAAGGAATATCACAGAATCGTGAATGCATTACAAATCCTCAAAAAGGACGAGACTCTATGTGTTCAGTCGGGCAAGCCGGTATATGTTGCCAGGACTCACGAATGGGCTCCGCGCATTGTCATTGCTAATGCAAATCTTGTCCCTGCATGGGCCAAACAGGAGGTGTTTGACAGATACGATGAAATGGGACTCATCATGTATGGTCAGATGACGGCGGGAAGCTGGATTTATATCGGTACACAGGGTATCCTGCAGGGTACATACGAAACCTTTGCCGCCCTTGCCAGGAAGGTATTTAATACCGATACTCTTAAGGGCAAGTTCGTGCTCACGGCAGGCATGGGAGGTATGAGCAGTGCACAGCCATTGGCCGTAACTATGAACGAGGGCGTGGTTCTATGCATAGAGGTGCGGAAGGAACGCATAGAAAAAAAGATTAAAGAGGGTTATTGCGATAAGATGACGGATAATCTCGATGAGGCGCTTCAATGGGTTACGGACGCAAAATCCAGACAAATGCCGTTGTCAGTGGGTTTGGTGGGAAATGCCGCCGTTATACATCCTGAACTGGTAAAGCGAAATATCACGCCGGATATCGTAACGGATCAGACCCCTGCGCACGACCTGATGTCGTATGTGCCGGTGGGTGATGTAAAGGAACTCGATAATTTAAGGGAGAAGAATAAACGAGTATATAAGGAAAAGGTATTAGACGCCATTGTCGATCATGCAAAGGCCATTCTGGATCTGCAGAGGAATGGGGCTGTGTGTTTTGATTACGGCAATAATCTCAGGTCACAGGCAGAGATGGCGGGAGTATCCATGAGGGATTCCGACGGACGCTATTGGTATCCGGGTTTTGTCCCTGCATTTATACGGCCTTTATTCTGTCAGGGGAAAGGGCCATTCCGGTGGGCTGCGTTGTCGGGTGATGTGGCAGATATTGAGAAAATAGATGAAGCGGTCATCAATAACTTTCCAGAAGACACATCGCTTGTAAGATGGATAAAACTTGCCAGAGAAAAAGTACCGCAACTGGGACTACCTGCCAGAATCTGCTGGCTGGGATATGGCGATCGTGCAAAGATGGGTTTGCTCATTAATGATATGGTGCGGAAAGGTATCGTCAAAGCGCCCGTAGTTATCGGGAGAGACCACCTTGATTGTGGTTCTGTTGCATCTCCGTATCGGGAAACTGAGGATATGAAAGACGGCAGTGATGCCGTTGCCGATTGGCCGCTGATAAACTTTGCCCTGAATGCCATTAATGGCGCTAGTTGGGTAAGCTTTCATCATGGAGGCGGTGTAGGAATTGGCAATTCCCTCCACGCCGGCATGGTTATCGTGGCTGACGGTACAAAGGAAAAGGACGAAAGACTTGAAAGGGTTTTGACGGCAGACCCGGGGATCGGGATTGCAAGGCACGTAGATGCGGGCTATGAAGAGGCTGTTCAAATAGCAAAACAGAAGGATGTGTTGATACCAGAATAAAGATCAAGTTAGTCCCTTTAAGTCCCCCTTACTAAAGGGGGATTCAGGGGGTTGGGTTTTTTCCTGTGTTATTCCACAACCCCCTCGCCCCCTTTTTTAAGGGGGATTTTTATGCTTCATATCGCCCTAAAACCGCTTAATTAAAATGAAAATTCCTATATAATAAATTTACAATTTACATTTTGAAGTTTGCACTTTTCATTGTAGGAGTAATTCTATGTCCGAACTGGCTTCTAAACAATGTGTTCCCTGCAAAGGTGGAGTGCCTCCCCTGAAAGGCGGGGCGCTTCAAGCTTTGCAGAAGCAGGTGGAAGGCTGGAATGTAGTGGAAGAACACCACTTGCTCAAAGGCTTTAAATTTCCCGACTTTCGCAAGACATTAGATTTTGTGAATAAAGTGGGGGAGATTGCTGAGGAGCAAGGCCACCATCCCGTCATCACCTTCACGTGGGGAAAGGCAGAAATCACCATTTATACGCACAAGATTAATGGATTAACGGAAAGTGATTTCATCCTGGCCGCCAAGATTGACACAATAAAGACCCTTTGATAAAACAGTCAAGTGATACTTCTGCAATTAAATGTTCTGGAATTTCAAACTGTCTATGTAGTGGCAAGGCGCGCCTTGCCACTACCCAATTAAAAAAAATAACTAATTGCTCTTTTGTAATTAGATGCGGTCTTTTTAACAAAGAACTTCTATGGAGATTTGGCAATTTCCTGTTATCTTTACCGTTGGTGTCATAGCCGGGGTTATTAACACCCTTGCAGGAGGCGGCTCGTTGATTACCCTGCCCATGCTTATTTTCCTGGGGTTACCAGCAACTGTGGCGAATGGGACTAATCGGTTGGCGATTACGGTTCAGAGTGTGTTCGCCGTCGCTGGTTTTAAAAGGAAGGGCGTTTCAGATTTTAAGTCGAGTCTTCTTATGTCACTGCCAGCGCTTATAGGCGCTATTATCGGCGCACAACTCGCCGTTGATGTTTCCGATATCCTGTTCAAAAGGATACTGGCTGTGGTCATGATACTCGTGCTCATGCTTATTGTGTGGAATCCAATACGAATGAGGCTGGGAACCGCTCAATATGATGGAGGCATGACCTGTTTAAGCAGGCGTCGCCGTACAGCCGGTATGCTTATTTTCTTCTTTATTGGGGTTTATGGCGGATTTATTCAGGCGGGCATTGGCTTCTTGATTATTGCGACGCTAACCACAATTATCGGATTAAATCTTGTAGAGACGAATAGCCGCAAGGTATTTATTGTCGGGATCAATGCGCTGTTTGCGTTGATTGTATTTATCTTCAACGGTAAGATATGCTGGTCAATAGGTCTGGCCTTGGCCGCTGGTAACGGTCTTGGGGGCTGGATTGGCAGTCATCTGGCGGTTACGAAAGGCGAACGTTTTATTAAATTGATTCTTGCAATTTGTGTTACAGGAATGGTCGTGAAGCTTTTGATATAGTTTCGCTGTTACGCACACATGATAAAGAGAACACTAAACTATTTTTCAGGAGGGGGTTTCATCTTTTCCTTTGCGATTTCGATATTAAATTTTGCCTCCAGATTTGCTGGGTCAATAACGAGCACTTCTTCCCATTTGCCAATAGCATCTTTATAGTTGCCGTCTCTGTATAGCGTCAGGGCTTCATCCAGCAGTTTTTGCAATGCTTCTTTTCCCTGCTCGGTCGCTGTTTCCTCTGCCTTTTTCTCTTCTTCCGACTTTTTCTCGCCCTTTGCTTCTTTAATCATTTCACGCCCTTCTTCGATCATTTCCCTGGCTTCTTCTTTCATAGCCTCGCTTTGCCGCCCAATTTCAGAGTCCGTGATACGAGACTTCTGGGATTGAAGTGCAAGTATCTGGTTTTGTAAATCGGTTTTTGCCTGTTCTATTTCACTTAATTTTTGTGTAAGATCGCTTATGTTTTTCTGGGTCTCAGAGACAGTGCTTTCAATGGAACTGTCTTTTGTTTCGACTTGAGAACTCAGCGCATCCAGGCTGGTGTTGAGCTTTGAATAGTTTGTGTCCATAGCGGCGGTCTTTTGCGCAAGTTCTTCGACGCGTCTTCCGAGATTTTGGGCGGAGAGGTTTAGATTTGAAAGTACCTGGCCGAGTTCCAGTATTTTTTGGTCAACCAATGCCAGATGCTCTTCTTGTGTTTTGGAGGATTTTTTACTAAGTCCTACGCATCCTGCTGATAAGGAAGATATACTTAACGCAATAAAAGTTAGAAAGACATATTTTTTCATACATTATCCCTTTCAGTTTATTTAATTAAGCTGTAGTGCATGGTTTTGTCTCTTGCTCATGGAAGTTCCAAAGATTGCGCTACACGTTGTGCAGGAATTCTATTTCATCTTTGGCAGATCAAAATCAAATGGAATTTCTTCGCCGCCCGGGGCAACAATTACAAAGGAAATAAGGGTATTTAAGTCGATATCTTTTGCCGGGAATTTAAAGACCAGACGTGCGGTATTGCTAGGTGAATTGGGCCAAAATTCACTGGCATCCGCAATTTCCGGCGCAAATTCAAATTCGGGTTGTATGACATCGTCCTTTTGGTAAATTTTGGCAGTATAATACATTGCAAAATTATCTTCATCTCCATAGACGGTTACTGAAAAGGTAAGAGTGTTGCCAACATCTAATGCTTCCTGGATGTTCTGACCGGTAAATTCTCTGCGCTCCACTGCGGCTTTTCTGGCCTTATACGCAAGGTTATGATAAGCGGTAAACAGTGATGCCGATCCCTGCCCTTTCCCCAGCGATACTGTCCATGGTTTTGAAAAGGCAGCCATGTCCATATTTTTATTTTTCTGCCCATATACAATGGCTTCTTGTATTTGTTCCGGAGTCAGTTTAGAAAGAAAGGCGTGTGCCGGCTCTAAAACAAATAAGCACAAAATAAAACTGAGAATACTCGTTTGCAAAAATAACTTTTTGGTCACAGATTTATTTCCTTCAATAATAGCAAAATTGTTTTTGCAGGTTTTTTAAGCATCAGTATTGTAATTATTCTGCACTGGGTTCGGCTGGCTTGGCCTCTTCTGTAGCAGCGGGCTCAGCAGATTCTGCAGATGCGGCCTCTTCTGTTACGGCAGCTTCAGTGGATTCTGCCGCTGCCTCTGTTTCATGTTTCTCCTCTTTAGAAGGTTTTACCACATAGTTTTTACCCGTCTTTATCAGGCTTGCGCCGCCCACGATAAACATGATTCCAAACACAACTGCACCTATAAAACAAAGCATTCCACCCATATTGTTTACGAATTTCTCTACTTTTTCATTGGTCATAACCTTATCTGACTTTTCCATGACCGTTTTTTCTATTTTGTCCAGCATTATATAATTCCTCCTCATTAATTTATTGTATAAACCTAATCAGAACCGCAGGATACCTGCCTGGTTTTCTGCGGGTTTGTATACTAATGTCTTACTAAATTGTTATAATTGGATAATTCCCTGTCGGCATCTTCTTTCATTCCTTTCTCACGATATACGGATTCAAGATTTTTATATGCCTTTGCATACTTTGGATTAATAGCAATGGCCTTTCTGTATTCATTAACTTGTTTGTCAAACATTTTCTTTTCACCATATGCGATTCCCAAATTGAAGTGTGCTTCGGCGCTCTGGGGATTCAAATCGAGTACTTTCCTGTATTGCAGGATTTCATTATCCAGCAAGCCTTTTTTGCCATAAGAAACACCCAAATTGAAATACGCATCGATATACGCAGGGTCAATCTCGATCACCCGGTTATATGCAGCGATAGATTCGTCATACATCTCCTTGTCCCGATAGGCATGTCCCAGATTATAGAATGCTTCCAGATTATCCGGATCGATTTCGATCACCTTTTTATAAGCGCTGATTTCATTGTCTGTCATTCCCTTTGCGCCGCATGCAACCCCAAGATTGAAGTATGCATCCATATAGCCCGTGTCCAACTCGATTGCTTTTTTGTAGGAAGAAATCTCATCGTCGAACAGTTTTTTTTTGCCGTAGGCCACGCCTAGATTATTGTAAAGTTTTGGGGAGCGATTGTTTATCTCACTGGCTTTCTTGTATTCCCGGATTGCATCATCAACCATACCGCGTTTATTATATTCGTTTCCCAGTTGATAATGCACATCAAAGTCTCCAAAATTGTCTGCGCCGTAACTATGGACAGCACAAGCAACATTTGTGAGCATGATAAGAAATACAAAAAAGATTTTTCTCATAAGTTTCATTAAGAAAATTAGGCTTGATAAAACCAATACATTTTAACTTGACTAAATAGTACTTATCACAAAAAGTCGCTGTAAAATTATAAAAATAAGGATATTAACTCCGACAATTTCGAATAAAGAATACCATTCTATAAAAAAAATGTCAAGTTAATATACCTGCCAAAAATGCTTGTTGTTATGGCGTCGTTGTGGCAAGTATCCTGTGGGCAATCTCAAAATAAATAACCAATCCTGTAGCATCGAGCAATGTGGCTATGAGCGGTGCGGATACGAAGGCGGGGTCTAATTTTATAAACCGAAAAAACAAGGGGATAGCCAAACCAACGATATTCCCCACACAAACTACCGTACACAAGGATATACCAACGGTTACTGCTACTGAAATGTTTCCCAGGGAAAGGGCGGCGATGGTAAAGGCAATCAGCCCCATGACGAGTCCGAGTGTGGCGCCGACCTTAAATTCCCGCAGTAGAATGTGCCACCATTCTCCGGATTTTACTTCTCCCGTGGCTAGCGCCCGGATTATGAGGGTAGATGATTGCGACCCGGTATTGCCGCCAGACCCGGTGAGCATGGGGATAAAATAGGTAAGGGCGATCATCGAGCTTAAAACTCCGGAATAGCTTTTCAGTATCGCCTGTGATATAGTCGCGGCGATTACGAGAACGACCAGCCACGTAACGCGATTGAGGATGCGTTTGGAAAATCCTACACGAAAATATTCTTCCTCAATAGTCTGAATGCCGGCCATCCTCTGAAAATCCTCGGTTACCTCTTCCTGTACAACATCCAATACGTCATCTACGGTAACGATACCTACCAGTCTGTCTTCAGTGTCTACAACGGGAACTGCCAGGATATCATACTTCTGGACAACCTGAGCCGCCTTCTCCTGGTCATCTGTAGTATGGACATAAAAGACGTTCTCGTTCATGATATCCTTGATGAGTTGTTCCGGATTGGCGAGGATGATATTCTTTAGAGAGGCGACGCCGCGCAATTTTTTGGTCTCATCAACAATATAGCAAATATAAATAGTTTCACGATTGGGCCCGGTTTTACGGATGTGTTCGAGCGCTTTTGCAACCGTCATATCCATTTGAAGGTCTACATATTCAGGGGTCATGATGCGACCAGCAGAGTTATGCGGGTAGTTCAGGAGTTCGTTAGCTTCCTTGCGTTCTAAGGGTGGGAGCAACTTGAGGAGTTTTTCGACGACGTGCGCAGGTAGTTCATCAAAGAGTTGTGTGCGGTCGTCAGGCTGCATTTCTGTTAAAATTTCTTTTGCGTGCTGTTCGGTGAACTGCTTAAGAAGCTCTTCCTGTTCAACAGGCTCAAACAGGGCGAAGACCTCGGAGATTCTATTTTTGTCGAGCAATCTGAATCCCATTACCCGCTCTGTGGGATCGAGCGCTCTGAGGATGTCAACAATATCGGCAGGATGGCGTTCTCGAAGGAAGTCTCGCAACCCTTTAAAATCTTTGGTTTCGATGAGTTCCTTAATTTCAGGAAGAAATATCTTCGTCCATTGCAGTTCCATATTTATTCAACCTTTTCCACTCCCAGAGCCTTTGCCATGCCTAACAGTGTCCTTCCTAAAAGAGACCGTTTCATTTCAATTGCTTCAAAATCGCATACCTCGTCGCAGCAGAAACAACCGATGCATTTCTTCTTGTCTACGATTACCTTACCGGTTTCTTTTGACATAGCGCCAGCAGGGCAATTTCTCACGCATTCGTAACAGCGTGTACAGTTTGAGTGATTTACCGTAGAAAAGGTAGAGCACGTGTTGTCGAACATCATGGCCAGTAAAAAATTTGGCAGATATTTTCCCGCAAAATCCTGCGCGCCGCTGGAAGGTTTCTGGAAATCAGGAACGGATACATTTTCGATGGTTTCGCCAACCACATTGATGGTATCTAACTCGGCATTACCCAGCCCGCGCTGATGCGCAAACCGTATGGTTGGTATTGCCATTGGTTCGAATCCTATAATAGTACTTGCTACGGCATCCATAGCTACACTGTCTTTACTGGCAATGATTAATCCCACCTTTTTAGGTTGCCCGGCATTAGGCCCATTCCCTTCCATACCGACGATGGCGTCCATGATAATGAGGTGGGGGGGTACCATTTGATGGATATCTACCAGCGCCTTGGCAAATACGGTGGGTTTAGGGGCAATCAGATGGACGTTCTTTTTGCCGTTTCCCGGAATGCTTCCCAGCATGTTCTTTATGCCGCCTGTGTATTGTGTCAACCCGTGTGTTTTCAGTTTCGGTACAGAAACTATAAAATCTACCGTTCGCAGTGTCCTTGCGATGCGGAATTTATCTAAGATTTCATAATCCTTGTTCTGAACATCAATATATTCATCTTTATCAAAATTGACAATCTTTGCCCCTGTATCCTCTGCAATTTCGTTAATACGGGTGATCCGGAAGGCATTGAAGGTGGAGGCATTTTTTACGCTCCCTGATGAGTCTCCAATAAAGACATCACATCCAAAGTCTTTTTGAAAGATATTGACGAGTGCTCGGACTACAATAGGGTGGGTGTTGACAGCCCTTTCCGGGGGTTGTGAAGACGAAAGGAGATTGAGTTTTAAAAGCACCTTCATTCCGGGTCTGACCAGTTTATCCACTCCGTTTAATAAACTCAAAGACTTGTGGATAGCGTGATAGACCTTTTCTAACTCATAATTATCGCATTTAACAATTGATACAGAGGGCATAAAAACCTCTTAAAATGGTATGTAAATCAGTTAAACCAGCAACATTTTCACTGGGTAACAGTTTAGTTTTTTGAAAAACTCCAGTGATAATGTAGTTATTATACAATGTAGCGGCAATTCATGAATTGCCGCTACATATTGTCACAGAGGCATTTTCAACTATTGACGTTTTCAAAAAACTAAACTGTTACCTCATTGGCAGAGTGCGCAAAGAAGGAAAGCGGAAGTTTGAGAACATGAGAGTTGGGAAGCTGAGAAAATCTCAACATCGCAACCTCTCAACTTCCCAATCTCTTTCTCCTTGTGTTCTTTGCGTCTTTGCGGTAAAAACCCCCACGAAAGTAAATATAGCAAAGTAATGGAATATTACAACAAAATACTTAAAAGAATTTGTTCATTGCCTCTGCCCTTGCCATATCTCTTTGGTACAGTTCTTTTTCACTGGGTTTGTTCTGTAAAACTCGGTTTTTAAGACTCAGAAATGGTCTTCTGAGATAGTGTCTGTAATAATAAGCAAGGGGGTAATTTTTAATAAAGGCCGGGGTGGTACAAATGTAATGAGCGTATTTTTTGTTATATTTCCACCTTAGAAACTGAAGGTCTTCCGATTCCAGATGATTTGTTTTAACATTTGCCCAAAAGCAGTTGTAGCGGCTGTAGTCATCTTTGTTTGTCACAAGCCCGGCATTCAGCAACTCATCTCTCATGCCAGTCCTTGGATAAGGGGTTAATATCTGATCTGCAAAGAAGTCAATTTGTGAATTGACGAAGAACTCGTAATTCCGGGCGATGTCCTCTTCCCTGTCGTTTGGGTTTCCGATTATCATGCCGCCAACGATCATGATATTCTGTTCATGAAGTCTTTTAACCGCGAGTTTGGTTTTTTCAATGATATTTCCCTTCTTCATGAGCTTTAAATTTTCTTCCGAGACGTTCTCAATGCCGAGGAAGACGATCCGAAAGCCTGCCCTTGCCATCTTTTTAGCAAGGGTGTCGGAAGAAGCAATGCCCGTACTGCTTGCCTGGATGATATACCGGATGTCGTTGTGTCCTGCCTCTGCTATGGCGTCACAGAGGGACTCGAATCCTTTAACGTCCAGAGTGAAGTTGTCGTCCGAAAAGATAATGAAGTTTGCGCCCTGCTGTTTGGCATTTGCAATATCCGCAAGTATTCTTTCAATGCTGAATCTCCTGAAACTCCTGCCGTACATCTTGTCGATACTGCAAAAATTACAGGGCATGACGCACCCACGGGAGGATTCCACGATATCGAGTGTAAAACCGTAATATTGATACCCTTTCCAGATGCGTTTTGAACGATCAGGTATTTTTATTTTTGACAGGTCTTCCAGTGGCCGCTGGGAATTGTGGATGAAACGTCCGTTATTCCGGAAAGAGACGCCGGGAATACCTTCTATGGGTCTCTTGCCGTTTATGGCCTCCAATAATTCATTGAAACACAAGTCTCCTTCGCCACGAATGAGGAAGTCGAAAGGATCGGACGCACTGTTTTTACATATCTCATCGTACATCACTGTTGAATGGTAGCCGCCCAACACGATTTTGATGTTTTTGTTGAGACCTTTTATGATACCGGCTATTCTCCTGGCGGTAGCGAATTGGAAACTCATCGCGGTGAGTCCAACAACGTCGGGTTGGTATTGTGCGATCAATTCCCTGACGGTTTCCGCAACCCGGTCTCTCCGTAAGATAAGATCGGCAATGTAGACGTTATGTCCTTCGATATTGCCTGCGATTGACGAGATGGCAAGGTTTGGCGGTTTCCAACGCTTTGCGTTAAAGTGCGGGGCGCAGTCCGGCATGGACATCAGGAGGATATTCATAAGTTATTTAAAATTGTGATTAAAAAAATTGTTCATTTCGGCAAATCGCTTCCTGTCTCTCTCAAATATATTACGCTCTGACCTTCCCATTGAGGTGATAAAATTTTTAATCCGATAATAAGGCCTCAGAATAAATATTCTGAGGAGGTCAATCTTGGGGAAATTGGCCTTAAATACCGGCGTTGTCTTAAAAAACGTGGAGTACCTCCGTTTGTATTTCCACCGTAAAAATTGCAAGTCTTCCGACGAAAGATGCTTTGTCCTGACATTTGCCCAAAACCCATTGTACTTGCTGTAGTCGCCGGTATTTGTAACGAGACCTTCTTTGATTAAGATATGTTGTCTTAAAAAACGTGGAGTACTTCCGTTTGTATTTCCACCGTAAAAATCTATGTTTGCCTTGTCAAAGAATTCAAAATTCTGGGCAATATCCTCTTCTTTATCCTCCGAATGGCCAATGATCATCCCGCCGACAATCAGGATGTTATTGTTGTGCAGGCATTCAATTGCCCTTTTTGTCTTTTCCAAAATATTTCCCTTGTTCATCATCTTCAGGTTGCGTTCCGATACATTCTCAATCCCAAGGAATACAATCTGAATCCCTGCGCGGGCCATTTTTTGGGCTAAGGCTGGGGAACTTGCTATACCCACCGTACTTGCCTGGACTATGTAACGCAGGTCGTCATGTCCCGCAGCTACAATTGCATCGCATAATGACTCAAAGCGTTTTACATTTAAGGTAATGTTATCATCTGCAAAGGCTATGTACTGTGCACCATTTTTCTTGGCATTCGCAAGATCGAGCATGACCCTTTCAAAGCTGTATGTCCTGAACGTACGGCCATACATCCGGTTCATACTGCAAAAATTGCACGTCATCGTGCAGCCGCGTGAGGTTTCGACCATATCCAGTTTTTTCCCGGAAAAAAGGTATCCGTCCCACATGCGTGCGTTCCGGCGCGGGAGCTGCATAGTATCAAGGTTTTCCAGAGGCCTTGGTGGATTGTGTACAAAGCCACCGTTACGACGGTAAGACAGTCCCGAAATGTCTTCCCATTTCTGTTTCCCTTCAATTGCATCCAGCATGTCGCCAAAGGTTTTTTCACCCTCTCCGCGGATGATATAATCAAAAGGTTTACCGTCATCAGAAGAGGCGATTTCCTCGTACATGAGGGTGGCATGATAACCGCCGATGACTATTTTGATGTCTCGACGTAAGCTCTTTATGAATTCTGCGATTCGCCGGGCCGTGTTAAACTGAAAAGTCATGGCGCTCAAACCAACCACGTCTGGCTGATACTCTTCAACGGTCTTTTTTATTGAGGATAATAAGTTTTTTCTTTTGAGAACAAGGTCTGCCAGCGCCACTTCGTGATGTGGCTGAATATTCCCGGCGACAGAAGAAATCGCCAGATTTGGAGCCCGCCACGTCTTTGCGGAAAACTGGGGAACCGTATCGGGCATGGAGCATAACAAAATTTTCATTTTATTTTACCGTCTCCTGGTATACAATGCCGCCTTATTGAATTGCTAGAATAATTCTAAAAATAGTTATTTTACATCTTTATAATATATTGTCAAGCTAACGCAAAAATCTGGTATTTGCTGGCATTTTTCTCATGTATGATATAGATGATGTTTTGAAGAATTAAGAAAGGGAGTCGAATGAAAAAAATTGCTTGGATATGCGTAGTTTTTCATTTTTGTCTCTTGCTTATAAACCAAAACGTTGTCTGCGGCTATGGATACTCCAAAGAAGAAGACCCGCTTATTAAGGTGTTTAAAAACATTATCTACTATGGAAGGCAGGCCGACTGGCCCGGAGTTTCAACTGAAGTTAACAGCATCCATGACCGCATTGCAGATATTCATAATACATTCAAAATCGATCTGGCTATACGGATTAATCAGGCTATTCATGATCAAGATTTTCAGATGCTGGCAAATCAGATGGCCAACCTTGTCTTTCTGGCCATTCGTGAAAAATTTTATTATAACCGTCAGGAGAAATTAGAAATCTTCATCCGTTCCAAGGTACGGTTAAGACTTGCAGAAGAGTATTATACTACCTTGCTTGCAGGAAATGTACGGGATTATGATATTCGGCATAAGACCGCTTTGCATGATAGTATCTACAACAGGTTTGTAAAGGCACGAGACACCATAGGCAGTATGGGTTTTTTAGGTGCAGGTGCAGTGAAACCCCATTTAAATGATTTTAAAATATTAACAAAGGAAATAGAGACGTTCCTTTTAAAAGTATTCCCCTATTTTGAAACAGGGGAAGCATGCCCTGAATAATGATGAGAAACCACAAAGGCACAAAGGAAGGCATTAAAAAAGAAACTGTTTGTTTTTTCTTTGTGTTCTTTGTACCTTTGTGGTTTTGCTTTTCCCCGCCGTTTCTGTGTTATGCGAAGGATCAGTCAAATAAGGATGCGACTGATATAAGTAACTCAGGTAACATACCAGGAGAAGTAACTGCTTCGCCAGAAGATTACTATTTTAATGTTGAATCCGTTTCCACTGAAACCGAAGAAGGCCTGGGAAAATTTGACTTTCATGGATTTTTTGCGGTTACATCTCCCGTGCAAGGCCGTGATGATGAAACACAGCAGCCCTCTAGTAAATTTTTGGACGAAAACGAACTCACCCTTTGGATGGGTAAACAAATAACGAAAAGACTAGCCTTTGATTCAGAGGTTGAAATTATAAAAGGATTTAAAAAATATAAACTAGAAAAATTTGAGTTTGATTATGAGATCGTCGACACACTCCTGGTATTTCGCACAGGAAAATTCAAATACCCTTTGGGTATAGAGAGGTTTGCAGAAGATGGTCCTTTAAATAAACTAGTGGACCGTCCCCTTCCCTCTATCAGGATTATACCAGGAACATATTCAGATATCGGTGGGATGTTTTATGGAACGATTCCTTTTCCTTCTGATGCAAAGTTAAAATACGAGATCGCCGTGACAAACGGTCTGGAAGGACCTAATCCAAAGGACGTACAACAGCTCTGGGACAATAACAGTAACAAGGCCATTGGAGGAAGACTCGGTTATGAATGTCTGCCAGGATTGGAAATAGGAGGTTCATATTCACGGCAAAAGTATGACGAGGATAATCACCTGGATATCGATTTTCTAGGGGCAGATATACAGTTTAAAAGGGGCGATCTGGAATTGCGGGGTGAGTTTATTGCCAGCGATGTCGACCGCCCGGCGGTGGACGGTGGCAATTTTGATCGGAATGGTTATTACCTCCAAACGTCCTATAAATATCCATTTCATTTGAACTATCTTAGATATCTGGAGGGAGTCTTTCGGTTCGATTCCGTGTGCCCTAATAGGGACGTTACCGATGGGAACGAAGCGGATCGGATTGCCATCGGTGTGAATTATTTTCCTATAGAGCATGTGGAAATTAAGTTTGAGCATGAGATTGAAGACGAGCTCGGAGAAAGATTACATGGGAAAACATTTGTCCAGGCAATATTCAAGTGGTAGAATTAATTTATACTCACAAGATACAGAGGATGCAGAGAATCTGGTCAGGCGAGCTGACATTGCTATGTATCTATCCAAAGAACAGGGTAAAAATACCTACTAATTCTACAATCCTGACAATAAAAGGTTATCGTTGCTATCCACCTCAACACTATGCCAAAATTTCAAAAAATTCTCCATCCTGAAAAATTTAATCTGATACTATATTATGCTGTTACCAGCTTTGCAGTCATTGCCATACTGAGTCTGGTGGTAGGATGGATATTTCCGCGTATGGAGGGTCAGGCATTGATTAAGCGAAGCGAGGAATATGCGCATTATTTTATTTCCCACCTGAACTACGAGATTTATAAGGATTTTTTTCTTCCCATCATCAGGAAAGACAAACAAATTGACCTTGAAAACAATCACAGACAATTTAAAAAATTGGATACAGTAGTTCGGGAAAATATATATGGATTAAAGATAAAGAAACTCTATTTATACGACCTGGAAGGCCATATCATTTATAGTACGGTACCAGAACATGTCGGATTTACTTTGGATCGTGGCACGAATAAAAAGCTGGATTCTGCTATCCGTGGTATACCAGCATCTGCAATTCGTTTGGCAGGAACAACCGACTCGAAGGGTTCGTATGTGGTGGAAACATTACTCGAGAGCTATTATCCTTTTTACGAAATGGGAAAGGATGGGTCTAAAAAAGGACAAGTGGGAGTATTGGAAATATATCAGGATATGTCACGATTCGAGAAACAAATGACCAAAGCGCGCGAGAAGGCAATTATCATGACTGGCGCATCGATGGGAATATTGTTTTTAGTCCTTTTTCTCGTGGTCCTTAAAGCGGCGAAAATCATTAATATGAGGACGAAACAGTTAATCGATACACGAAATACCCTGGAGCAGAAGGTCGAAGAGCGTACCCTTGAGATTCGCGAGGCGTATAAAAAATTACAGTACACCCAGCGTAAATTAATACAATCTGAAAAATTGGCGAGTATCGGGACTCTGGTTGCCGGGCTTGCTCATGAGATCAACAATCCGCTTGCTTCTGTAGCCAGTTGTGCCGAAGGTCTGACCGGACGGCTTAGAACCATATTGGAGCATAGGGAAGGATGTAACGATAAAGAAGAATGGGAGGTTTTCCCCGAATATCTGAAAATTATCTGTGATGAAACCTATCGATGTAAAACAATTATCTCGAATTTGCTCAATTTCTCCAGACAGTCAGAACCTGAATTTACACGCATCGAGATCAATCGGGTTGTCGACGATACGCTTTCCGTCGTTCGGCATCAATCGCAAATTAAGATGCAGAATATCCAACTGAATCTTTCCGAAGAACCCTGCGAGGTAATTGGAGACCCCCAACAGTTGAAACAGGTCTTTATGAATTTAATTATTAATGCACTTCATGCAACTGAGGATCATGGTGGTATTTCAATATCAACCTGTCAAAAACAGACGGTTGTGCAAGTCATTGTCAAGGATTCCGGCATGGGAATTAAGCCGGAACACCTCGACAAGATATTCGACCCTTTTTTTACTACGAAACCTACAGGAAAAGGTACTGGGCTTGGGTTGGCTATATGTTATGGTATTATAGATATTCATAATGGAAGGATTGAGGCGCATAGTGAAGGACCCGGCAAGGGCGCAACCTTTACGGTAACACTCCCGTTAGTCACTTAGTGATTACAAATTTACACTATGAGTAAGAAACCAAACATCCTGTTTACAGACGACGAAAAGACGTTCCGGAATATTATGACGAAGGAACTCACCCGCATGGGATACAATGTGACCGGTTGTGGCTGTGGTGCTGAAACCATAGAAAAAATGCAGGAAAAGGACTTTGATGTGGTCATATTGGATATGAATATGCCCGTGATGGACGGGATTGAGACCATGAAAAGGGTGAAAGAAATGGAGCCTACTACAGAAGTAATTGTTTTAACCGGTCAGGGTACTATTGAAAATGCCGTTCAAGCTACAAAGTTGGGCGCCTACGACTATCTGACAAAGCCGTGTAAGTTAACTGAATTGTGTGTATTGTTGCAAAAGGCGCTCGAAAAAAGGCAGTTAAACCGGGAAAATGTTCACCTGAAACGGTTAGTAAAAGACGTCTGTGGAACTCCCGTGATGGTGGGTAACAGCATCGCAATGAATGCTGTATACAAAATGGTCGATAAGGTGGCTGCTTCTGATGCTGTTGTGTTGATCCAGGGAGAGAGTGGAACAGGGAAAGAACTTATTGCCCAGATGATCCATCAACGCAGTATAAGGGCAAACAAACCATTTGTGGTGATAAATTGTGCTACCTTGCAGGAGGCTTTGTTAGAGACGGAACTCTTTGGACACGTTAAAGGGGCATTTACCGGCGCCGTGGAATCACGCATAGGTTTGTTTGAAGTAGCAGACGGAGGCACGTTGTTTTTAGATGAAATTGGAGAACTGGCGATTAATACACAGGCAAAACTCCTTCGTGTTGTTCAATCTGGTGAGATACGGCGTGTCGGTGATAATAAGGCTATTAATGTGGATACCCGTATAATTGCGGCTACCCATAGAGATCTTGCCGGAGAGGTAAAAAATGGGAAATTCAGGGAAGACTTATATTTTCGGTTGAACGTGATTACGCTGTCTCTTCCGCCGCTGCGAGACAAGCGGGAGGACATTCCTGTTTTGATTGACCATTTTCTCGATAATTTTTGCAGGAATAGACAGAAAAAAATTCTGCTTCCGGAAGTGATGACGGCAATGTCGCAATATCACTGGCCGGGCAATGTCCGTGAATTAAAAAATACTATTGAACGGTTGGTGGTAATGACGGAAGGGAATAGTATTTCCATCGAAGATTTGCCCGAAAACATCCGTGTGGTATCTTCAACTACAGCCGAAGGAACGGAAGTGATTCTTTCGGGGGTGGAGAGGAAGCACATACTTAAAGTGTTGCATGAAAAGCAGGGAAACAAAACCCTTGCTGCAGAAGCCCTTGGCATATCTTTAAAAACCCTGTACAACAAATTAAAGGCTTACCATATAGATGCGTGATTAATTTCTTTTGATAATTCTGCAAACTTTGATATATAATCAAGGTGAAATGATAAGTGATTACAGGCTTAAATTACGCAATAGATTTGTTGTTACGATAGAGGTTAAGAAAAAAGATAACGAATGAACCCTGATATTTCTATAATAATTCCACTCTATAATGAAGTTGATAATATTGAACCTCTCGGTTATTCTATTATCAATGCCATGCAAGGGAAAAACTACGAAGTTGTTTTTGTAGATGATGGCAGCACTGACGGAAGTACCCAAAAATTAAGGGAATGGTGTGCCCAACGTACAAATTTTCGCACGGTCCACTTTAAGAAAAATGCAGGTCAAACGGCGGCCATGGATGCCGGCTTCAGGCATGCAGCAGGGAAATGCGTGGTTTCTATGGATGCCGATATGCAGAATGATCCTGCGGATATCCCGAAATTAATTGAAAAGCTGAATACTTTTGATATGGTATGTGGGTGGAGACAGAAGAGAAACGACCCGTGGATCAAACGCATTTCTTCCAAAGTAGCCAATTATATTAGAAACAAGCTTTCAAAGGAGGATATCAGGGATACGGGGTGTTCTCTCAAGGCATATCGCAGGGATTGTCTCGATCATATCAAGTTGTATAACGGCATGCATCGGTTTTTGCCCACGTTGTTTAAGATGGAAGGGTTTACCGTTACCGAAATCGTTGTAAACCACTATCCCCGGAAATTTGGGAAATCAAAGTATGGGATATCAAACAGGGCATTCAGGGCATTTGTAGATTTATTGGTTGTTCGGTGGATGAAAAAAAGGAAACTTAATTATGAGGTAGAAAATGAGTAATTTTATAACACATATTAATTTCTGGGTTGTGCTTGGTTTTATTGGGCAATTTCTGTTTGGCTCCAGATTTTTTATACAATGGATTGTCTCGGAAAAGCGCGGCGAGAGCACGATTCCAGAGATATTCTGGTATTTAAGTATGGCCGGCAGCGCCATATTATTTACCTATGCAATTTACCGGCGCGACCCGGTATTTATTATGGGACAATGCTCAGGGATTTTTATCTATACACGCAACATTATGTTAATTTATAAAAAGAAAAGACTCCTGGCCGCGGCAACCGGTGAGGGGATGAATCTCCCAAAAACCGCTGCCGAATAATTTCGTGAAAAAATATTTTTTCGCTTTCATTTTATTAATTGCTGTTTCATCCTGTAATTATATGGAGGAACGGTCTACTCCACACGTTAAAACCCTCCTCCCACTTCAAAGCAACGAAATTAGCTCCGTTGCAATCCTGCCATTCAAGAATAAAACGGAAAAAAAAGGGTCGGAAGATATCCTCCGGAAGTGTTTTTTTACAAACCTCAGCACGAAAGGTTATAACGTTCTCAGGCTCGAAGAGGTTGACGAACGTCTGCGCCTTGCTGCAATCGATGCCTCCAGTCTCGATACAGAGGATGTGTATAAGGTAGGCCGAATCGTGAAGGCGGACGCCCTCATTTATGGCGTGGTTACAAAGTGTTGCAAGAGATTTTTTGGGGTATATTCTCAGGTGGTATTCGGGGCGGAGATGAAGATGGTGGATGCGAGGTCTTCCAAAATTATCTGGCAGGCAGATCATACGGAAACAACGCACGGCGGGTCAGTGCCGGCATCGCCCTTTAGCGTCCCGGAGGCGGTTATTGAAAGTTCAATCAACGTAAGGGAAAAGGTAGTTTCGGAAACGGCTGATCGTCTTGTAAAAAAATTTATTGTCAGTATCCCGTGCAAAGATTTTAACTCATCTATCAACGCTAATACAATCATTATCAGAGCCAATGGGCCCTCAATGGAAGTATGCTATAGAGTGCAGGATGGTGATACGCTGTCGGGCATTTCTGAAAAATTTTATGACGATGCCGCTAAAGCAGAGGGTATCTGCAAGGCTAATAATGGCGTGTCGGATGAGACACTGAAAGCAGGACAGGAGTTGGTTATTCCTGATATGTTTATCCTCACAGATATTGAAGAATCGCAACGGATAGATAGAAACAAATACAAGAAGGCCGTCTATCGTGTGAAATGGGGCGATAGTCTTTATGAAATTGCATCGAAGGTGTTTCGCGACGGTAAGAGGTGGACGATTATTTACGATTCCAACAAGCGCGAAATAATGAATATTAAAGACCTCCCCGTTGGACAGATACTCATCATACCTCTAGCCATTCCCCAATCAGATTCGTTTAAAAGAGACATTTAAACGCATCGCGATTAATCAATTCAGATGTAAAATTGTAATAATTACAAGTAGAGGATGTAAAAATTACATGATTTTATATTCAGAGATAGTCTTGCCGCAGGCGAAATAAAATTTTATTTACCCAGAACAATAGCATATCCAGGCACTTACAGTACACACCTTCCCTGTCAAAAACACTTGGTATTATCCTTGCTCTTATTGCTTGTTTAGTTTTGTAACTTTTTCAAATATTCAATTCGAGATTACCGATGAGGGAAATCGGATATGGAACATTGTAGTAGAAAACGGTGTTTTAAGGAAAGTTTCAAATAAAGGGAGATGTACTTTTAGCCTTAAAAATGAACATAGCAAAGTATCTTTCCAGAAAAGCAATGATGATGACGATGATGAAGGAGAGGATGACGATGAAGGTGAAGATGACGAAGGAAGCCACAATGCAGGACGGAATTGTCTGACAAGCGGCTGCCATTCAGGAAGCGGGGAGAAGCATTTTTCCATTGGAGGGACGATTTACGCCGATACAGATGGTGCGGATGCAATGACCGGCGCAAAAATAAAGATCGTTGATACAAATGGCAGTACAATAAAATCAAGGACTGGATAGTCGTCTACAATGCCCAGGAATACTCATCCAGCCAGGGTTCAGCAGGGGCTGCAATAACTGACGCTAAGGTCAAACTCAGCAAGAATGGCCGTGTCAAATACAAAACAACTACCGATTCTACGGGCGCATTCGTCCTTGAAAAGGTAAAAGCCGGTAAGTAT
>Ga0209212_1002999_pt1 | contig 22973 bp, 26 predicted proteins | sample RifGroC2_FD_183996 | JGI IMG/M metagenome (GOLD analysis project Ga0209212, IMG submission 183996) | Groundwater microbial communities from Rifle, Colorado, USA - Groundwater C2 (SPAdes) (version 2) | ecosystem: Environmental > Aquatic > Deep subsurface > Groundwater | place: Rifle, Colorado... | reverse complement strand
CTCGGTACATTCTAACCGTGCGCGGCATCGGTTACAAATTCACCGATGGGAAACCTTGACCAGAACCCTTCCCGCTTGGCTCACTCGGCCACAATAAGGCACCTTCCTCGCTGGTTTTCGTTTATCAAACATGCTTTATGATAACAGTATGACCTATGAGAGTCAATGAATTCACTTTTTGTTAATTCAGCTTACGCAGGGCATCAGCGGACGCACGCTTTTTGCGCTCCGCTGAATGCCCTTGTTGGCTGCTTTATGTGAGCGGGGCAATATTCAAAAGGTCCTGTTGAGTCTGTGCCCTTTCCCAGTCATCAATGAGTTCCTGCCGGTGAATCGTTGCCCATTCGATCACAAACCCCTTCACGCGAGGCGGCAACTCACCCGAAAAAACCGATAAGTTGCGAATATCGATTAGCGCCACGTCGCCGCTGTACTCCGCATGGAAATGAGGTGGATTGTGATCGTCAAAGAACATTTTGATAACTATTCCGAAAAAACGGCTGATTTCAGGCATAAACGGGCTCGCAACGTAAGGTGGGAAAAACGTCTTCCGGTTTCTTTCCCGTTACTTTGAGGTACAAAGAGTCAGGGCAGAGATCAATTTTGTCGAGCCAGACAAGCTCGCCGAATGAACCAATTTGAACCTGTTCGAAAATATGTAGGTCACTCCACAAGGTGAAAGCACCTTTGCCGACCAAATCAGAGAGGTCAACAATTCCACATACACCATCATCAAAAGCCACTTCAAGGCGATAATTTTTTAATACGGACACCTTGGTGATTTTAACCATTGTTTCGCACCTCCTTTTTGTCTTTATAGCATGTAACGGAGTGTAATGAAAGAGAGTGACGACGCAACCGGCGCGCTATTCCTCGCCGCTGTTCATGGTTTTATTGGCCATGTCTTTCTGCTCAAGCTCCTTCAACGAGACACCATTGATATCCTTCCATTCGCGCAGTCCATTTGCATGCCCGCCGTGAATCACTGAAGCCGCAGCACTTGGGCTTGAGAATTCATAGTCCTTCGTGAAGACCAGTTTGTCCGATGCTTGGATGAGGACTCCCTCGGAAATAAGTTGAGACCTGAGGATTGAAGGGTATGGGTACTTCTTCACTGATGGCCGTTCGGACAGGACGGCCTCCGAACCTTTGAAGGCAATGAATCCGTTCTCAGCGGTTCTGCCTGTAGCCTTGACGTTCTTGATCGTGCAGGTCAGAAGGTCAGATGGCTTTGGTGACACGGCCGCCTTCGTAATCGGTTTCAAGAATTCCTGCCCGAGTACGGGGAGGAGTTGTTCAACTCTGGCCAGGAAGACATCCATGTCTGCGGCATCTGGCTCCGGAAGGTGCGAGCCGCTCGAGAGCGTGTTCTCCAGTTCGAATCGATCGGCGAATTTGGTCAATTCGATGAGTTTACCCTCAAGATACTTGATGTGGGCCTTGGTGAGATTCTCGTCCTTGCTGACGAAGAAGATGATCGTCTTCCAGAAATCCCGATCGAGGTGGTTCTTGATTCTGGATCGGACAACTTCCGCCTCGCCGATATAAACTCTCTGCTTCCCAGTTTCGGGATTGATCCCAGTGAGAAAGTAGACACCAGGCTTCGCGGCTTCATCTCGCTGGAGAATCAGATCCAGCTGAGAACGCGGCCCAGCCACGGCTTTTCCCGTCCAGTTTGATATTTCCGCAGTCCTGACTGAATTGGGTTCACCTAGTGCGAGGAAGATCTTTACCGTCGATGTTTCCTTCATTTCTCATCCTCTCGGCCAACAATTAATATATGGAATAGACTTTTTTGAAATTTTCTTGAAAAAACTGCTATATCATCACCATAAAAACAAAAATGGTACAGAATTATTTCCTGGTTTCCATATTTGGTCAGTAATATCTCAATAGGTGGAATCCGTATATTATCGAATTGCCGCCTCTTGGCTCCGCTAAGATGAATATGAGATAAAAAAGGGACCCCCTCTCGGCCACATCTTATTTGGATATTAAAGACATTTTGTTACCCATATCATAATTTTCGAGGAATAAACATCAATGATAACTGATTAAAATCCATGATCTTCGTCGAGGATGGCAATTTGTGTAGTAGGTAGAAAGACTTTTTAGACACGTACGCTTAAACCGGATGAATCTGAATTTTCAATCGAAAGCTGCATGATCCTCGGAAAAGCATGTAGAGACACTCATGCAGCAAAAGAAAACAGGAGGATATGATGACCAGAGATGAAGCGGAAGTCCTACTCAAGATACACGTGAAAAACGAACGGATGCTCGACCACAGCTATGCTTCCGAAGCGGTCCTTCGGGCGCTGGCCCGGAGGCTCGGCAAGGACGAAGAGAAGTGGGGTATGGCAGGGCTCCTCCACGATATCGATATCGAAGCGGTCGGCGGCGATCTGACCCGCCACGGCTGCGAGGCGGAGAAGATTCTTACGGAGGCGGGCCTCGATCCCGAGATCGTCGCTGCCGTGAAGATGCACAACGAGGCGGTCTGCGGGGTCGCACGGAGCACCGAGTTCCAGCACGCACTCGCCGCCGGGGAGACGGTGACCGGTCTCATCGTGGCGACGGCCCTCGTCTATCCGGACCGAAAAATTGCCAGCGTCAAGGTGAAATCCGTCACGAAGAGGATGAAGGAGAAGGCTTTCGCCGCCTCGGTGAACCGTGAAACGATCCGCGAGTGTGAAAAAATCGGGCTATCATTGGACGAGTTCGTAGAGCTCTCGCTGGGGGCAATGCAGGGCATAGCCGATCGCCTTGGTTTATAACGTGCTAGCGAGACAGGGCTGTTCAAAAATGCCCGGATGCAAGGCCTCCGAAGTCCTGAGGAGCGAGGCGTACTTGGCTGGTACGTCGCAGCGACGAAGGACGAGGGAACGCAGCAGACGGGCGTTTTTCAACAGCCCTCAGCGGATACAGCGCTTCAGTTCCTGGATGAGGGCGGTGCAGAGCTGACTTGCGTCGGCGACGATCGCGACGTCGGCCTTCTTCATCATGGCCGCGTTCGGATTCTTGTTTACGGCGATGATGAACTTCGCGTCGTTGCAGGCCGCGGTGTGTTGGATGGCGCCGCTGATCCCGAAGGAAAAGAGGATCTGCGGTTTGATATGCTTTCCCGCCTGGCCTACCAGCGCGTCATGATCCGCCCAGTCGGCATAGACCACGGGGCGCGTTGCGCCCACCTCGCCGTTTAAAAGCTCCGCCAGTTCGAAGAGTTTCGCGAATTTCTTTTTGCTCCCCATACCACGACCGCCGCAGACGACAACCTTTGCCTCCTCGATCTTCCGTCCCCGCTGAGGACAGCGCTCCGACTCGATGAGCCTGACCCTGTCCCCCGGGAGATCCTCGGGGAGCGGCGCCTGCACCACCTCGCTCTTCCTGTCATAATCGTGGGGAATCTCCGCGAAGGTCCCGGGACGAACCGTGGCCATTTGAGGGCGGCGTTCGGGGGTGACGATCTGAGCGACGAGGTTTCCTCCGAAGGAAGGGGCCATCTGGACAAGAAGCCCTTCGCCGTTGATGTCGAGGCCGATGCAGTCGGCGGAAAGGCCCGTCCCGAGTCGCTTGGCCACCCGGGAGGCAAACTCGCGTCCGAAGGTGGTGGCGCCGATGAGGATGATCTCGGGCTTTTCCCGCCTCGCCAGCCGCTCCATGAGGACCGTGTAGGTTTCCATGCTGTAGTTCTTAAGCGAAGGATGATCGGTGAGGTAGATCTTGTCGGCCCCGTGGGCGGTATATTCCATCACATATTCACCGACCTCGTGGCCGATGACCACCGCGCAGACCTCCGCGTCGATTGCCTTGGCCAGGGTCATCGCGCGGGAAAGGAGCTGGAGGGTCGCGCGGTTCTGAAAATAGTTCCGGTAGTCTCCAAAAACCCAGATGGCTCGTTTCTTTACGCTCATGATCGCTTCTTTTTATCTGCTTTGAGATCCTTGCCGATGGCGCCGCCGATCTTGTCGTCGAACCTCTCGAAGAGCTGCTCCACGATCCGCTTGGGCGTCCCGGTCAGAACGACGTTCTTTTTCCCCGCCAGCGGCGAGGTGACGCTGAGGATCTTTGTGGCGGACCCTTTGACGCCGATCCTTTCCGGGTCAAGATCGAGAGACGCGGCATCGAGGGTGACGATGTCCGCTATATCGAACGCCGCCTGAAGACCGCCCATCGGCACATGGCGGGGGATATAGGCGCCGGTCATTACGGTGATCAGACCGGGAAGATCCATTTCCAGGGTTTCGAGGAAGTTGTCGGATAGCCGCTGCATCCGGACCGTGCGCCCGGAGACGGCGATCTGATCGACATAGCCTACACCGGGGATATCGAGCTCCTCGGCCAGTTGGGGGCCGACCTGGGCAGTCTCGCTGTCGCTCGTGGCAAATCCGCACAGGACGAGATCAAATTCCGGACAGGTCTTCTCGATCGCCCGGGCAAGGGTGAAGGAGGTCACCGAGGTGTCCGCACCTGCCATCTTGCGATCGTTGAGCAGCACCCCGCGGTCCGCCCCGAGGGCGATGGCCTCGCGAAGGACCTCCTCGGCCATCTTAGGCCCCATTGTGATCGCCGTGATTTCACCTCCTTGGGCTTCCCGGATCCGGAGGGCGGCTTCCAGGGCTGCGCGGCAGGCGGGGTTCATCATCCCTTCGGCCAGCTCCCGCCGGAGGGTCCCCGTCGCCGGGTCCCACGGGAGTTCGGAGACCATCGGCACCTGTTTGAGGCAAACGACGATATTCAACATCGGCTGTATTACGTCCTCTGGGCGAGCACATCGCGTGCGATCACCATTCGCTGGACCTCGCTCGTCCCCTCATAGATTTCCGTCACTTTCGCATCACGGAAATAGCGTTCCACATCGTATTCCTTACTGTAGCCATACCCTCCGTGGATCTGGACGGCCAGGTTCGTCACGCGGGTCGCCGTGGCGCTGCAGAAGAGTTTGGCCATCGCGGCCTCCGCGCTGAAAAGCCCCCCCGAATCCTTCACCGCGCAGGCCCGGTAGAGTAACAATCGTGCTGCACTGATCTCCGTTGCCATATCGGCGAGATAATTCTGGATTGTCTGGAACGACGAGATGGGTTTCCGAAACTGCTGACGTTCTTTGGAGTAACGGACCGCGTCCTCGAAAGCGGCCTGGGCAAGCCCCAGGGCCTGCGCGGCTATGCCGAGGCGGCCTGTATCGAGGGTGACGAGGCCGATCTTGAGCCCGTCGCCGGGACGGCAGAGAAGGTTCGTTTCCGGTACGCGGCAATCCTCGAGAAAGAGAGAGGAAACAGGATTTGCCCTCATCCCGCAAAGGTCCTCGATCTCCCCGACGGCAAAACCGGGGGTGTCCTTATCCACAATGAAAACCCCGGCGCTCCGCTGGGGATTCTGCGGATCGGTAATGGCGAATATCAGCGATGTGCCGCAAATGCCGCCATTGGTCACGAAGATCTTCGTGCCGTTGATGATATAGTCATTGCCGTCCCGGACGGCGATCGTTTCTACACCGCCCGCATCGGAGCCGGCATTGGCCTCGGTCAGACAGAAGGCGCCGATCCGCTCCCCCCGGGTCATCGACGGCAAAAAGCGGCGTTTCTGTTCCTCGGTGCCGAACCTCTCGATGGGGTAAATCCCCACGCTGTTGTGGACGGTCAGGCAGAGGCCCACCGCGGCACTGACGCGAGAAATCTCCTCGATGGTGATCGCGTAGCTGATACTGTCCATCTCCGCACCGCCGAACGCCTTCGGCGCCTGGAGGCCGAAGAAATGGAGAGGTCGCATCTTCTCGACGACCTCCCACGGGAAACGGGCATCCCGGTCGATGTCGCGGGCGATCGGACCCAATTCGGTCTCGGCAAACATGCGCACCGCTTTGCGGACCACTTTATGTTTCGTGCAGGGATTGAAATCCACTTCTTTACTCCGAACCTCTTATCTACCGGACGCCTGGCCGGAACGGGTCTTTTCTGTCAGCTATCGCTCGGTTTGCGGCCCTCGCACAGGTAATACTTCTCTCCCGCCTGCATCCGGACCACATCGTGCTTGACAAGCTGCTCCATCACCCGCGGCCGGTAGTCCTTCATCCCGAGGCGAAACATCCGCTTTCTGCAGTAGGGAAGCTCCACCGCCGATTCCGGATCGAACGCCTTCTTTTTCTCCAGATCCCGGATAATGGACTCGCCGGCTTTATTCATCTGCCAGCCGGTAATCCAGCGAGAAAAAATAAAGGCCCCGATGGTGAGCAGGACCATCAAAACGATTTTGACGGTTTCGGACATAAGTTTTGATTACACAATCTCTCGCCGAATGTCAACCCGAACTGCCGATCCCTCACGTTTTCTATCGGAAATTCATTCATTCTGTGATAGTATAGCGATGTGATCGTTCAGACCTGTCGTAAGACAGTCGTAAAGCAGTCTCTTATCGGGCTTGAAAAAGCCGAACCGGGGGAAGAAAGTATGGGCGAAATGACAAAAAATTGTCAGATCTCTGATGAGGATTTGCGGGCGGCCCTGAAAGAGATGAAGACATATATGGACATCACGGAGGATGACCTGAAGAGGATTTATACGATTGCATTGCGGCACGCCGAACAACGGATCTCCCGACGGATTTCTGTCCGCGACGTGATGACCAAAAACGTGATAAAAGTCAGAGAGGACGCGGATATCAACGAGGTGACGACTCTCCTTTCCGAAAACAGGATCAGCGGTCTGCCGGTTGTGGATGGTCAGGACCATGTCATCGGCATAATTACGGAAGCGGATGTCCTGACTATGGCGGGAATGAACAAGAGACATGCGTTTAAAGATGTCATCAGACATCTCCTTGGAGAACCGCTCTCCGGTCCGAAACAAAGCAAGCATCTACGGGATGTCATGACCTCACCGGCAATCACAACCGGGCCCGAGGCGGATATCAGAGAAATCGCTTTGACGCTTGACGAAAAGAGGATAAAAAGACTCCCCGTCGTGGATGAACAGCGCAGGTTGATCGGGGTAATATCCAGGGCGGACATCGTAAGGGCCATCGGGACAAAATGAAATTCCGTGACTATCTTTCAAAGATGAAGGGCGGGGCAATAAGCCCGCCCGGCATAGGACTGCAGGAGATGCTGTGGGCACTGATCGGCTCCGCGATCGGTATATGCCTCTGCGAGTACCTCTCGGCAGAGTATTTTGAGCCGAGAGATTTGACGCTTGTCATCGGGTCTTTAGGCGCATCGGCGATCCTTGTGTATGGCGCAGTCAAGAGTCCCTTTTCACAACCGAGAAACCTTGTCGGCGGACATATCGTATCGGGGCTTGTCGGCGTAGTCTGTTATCAGCTTTTTGGCGGCACCCTATGGCTGGCCTCGGGGCTCGCCGTTGCTTTTGCCATGATCGCAATGATGGCAACAAAAACCTTGCATCCCCCCGGAGGGGCAACCGCTTTGATCGCCGTAATCGGCGGGCCGAAGATACACGCACTCGGCTTCCTTTATGCGTTTGTGCCCGCCGGATTGGGGGCATTCATTCTTGTAGTCGTTGCCGTGCTGATCAACAACCTTTCACGGAACAGAAGATATCCGGAGTATTGGTTTTAATCCTTTGAGGGGGAAATTATGCAGAAACATTACAAGTTTTCTCTCTGGTACGTTGTTCTGGGGATCTGGGTGGTCCTGATTGTCCAGAACTACATCGCCTCGATGTACGCCGCCCAAATCATCCCTTACAGCCAATTCCTCAGTCTTCTCAAAGCAGGCAAGATCACCGAGATCGCCGTCTCCGCCAATCAAATCCAGGGAAAGATGAGGGTTGACGGGGCCCCCGAAGACTTTAAACCTTTTAAAACGATTCGCGTCGATCCTGACCTCTCCAAAGTGCTGGAGCAGTATCCTGTCACTTTCAAGGGAGAGATCGAATCGACCTTTATACGCGACCTCTTCTCCTGGGTCTTCCCTCTGCTGCTGTTCGTCGGCGTCTGGTACTTCCTCATGAAAAAGATGGGCGGCCAGCAGGCCGGCTTCATGACCTTGGGCAAGAATAAAGCGAAGATCTACATGGAAAACGAGCTTAACGTCACCTTCGCGGACGTGGCGGGCGTCGACGAGGCGAAGCAGGAACTGGTCGAAGTGATCGAATTCCTGAAGACGCCGAGCAGGTTCACCGAGATTGGGGGCAGGATCCCCAAAGGCATCCTTCTTGTGGGACCGCCGGGGGCCGGCAAGACCCTTCTCGCCAAGGCCGTTGCCGGCGAAAGCGGCGTCCCCTTCTTCAGCCTCTCCGGTTCGGAATTCGTCGAAATGTTTGTGGGCCTCGGGGCGGCCCGCGTCCGGGACCTCTTCGTCCAGGCCAAAGAGAAGGCCCCCTGCATCATCTTCATCGACGAGCTCGACGCCCTGGGGAAGGCCCGCGGTTTCAGCGCCATGGGCGGACACGACGAACGGGAACAAACGTTAAATCAGCTTCTTGTCGAGATGGACGGCTTCGATCCGAAGGTGGGGGTGATCCTCATGGCGGCGACGAACCGGCCGGAGATCCTCGATCCGGCGCTCCTCAGACCGGGCCGCTTCGACCGCCATGTCCTGGTCGATAGGCCGGACAAACTCGGGCGCCAGCAGATCCTCCAGGTCCACATAAAGAAGATCAAGACGGTCCCCGATCTGAATCTGGAGACATTGGCCAATATGACACCGGGCATGGTGGGGGCGGATCTGGCCAACCTCGTCAACGAGGCCGCGCTCCTTGCCGTCCGCCGGGACAAGACCGAGGTGGGGATGCCGGAATTCGAGGAGGCCATTGAGCGAATCATCGGCGGTCTGGAGAAAAAGAACCGCCTGATCAACGCGAGCGAACGCGAGACCGTCGCCTACCACGAAATGGGGCATGCGTTGATCGCTCTGTCGCTCCCCGGGACCGATCCGGTCAAGAAGATCTCCATCATCCCCCGGGGGGTCGCCGCCCTGGGTTACACGATGCAGGTCCCCACGGAGGACCGGTTCCTCATGAGAAAAACGGAGCTGGAGAACAAGGTCGCATCGCTCCTGGGGGGACGGGCCGCGGAAGAGATTATTTTCGGCGACATCTCTACGGGCGCCCACAATGATCTTGCCCGGGCCACCGATATCACACGGAGCATGATACGTGAGTACGGCATGAGCGGAAAGCTTGGACAGGTCTATCTCGCGGGTGACAAGAAAAACCTGTTTCTGGGTGTCACCCCTCGTGAAGCCGGCGACTACAGCGAAGCAACGGCCGAGATCATCGACCTGGAGATACGGGAGAGTATCCGTCGGGAGTATGAACGGGCGCTGGCGATCCTCCGGGAGAAGAGGGAGATCCTGATTCGCGGCGCCCGCCTGCTTTTGGAGAAGGAGAAGCTGGACGGCGAGGAGATCCGCGCCCTCCTTGCGACACCTGCTGCGCCCCCAGGAGCGGCCGAGTTGACGACCTCATAAAAGTCTTAAAAGTTGTGAAAACGAGACGGCTTCGTAAAAAGGCCGCAGGCAAGGCGCGCGAATCCTGAGGAGTGAGGCGTACTGTTGCGTACGCCGTAATGACGAAGGATGAAGCGCAACGCAGCATCCGGCATTTTTATGTAGCCGTCAAATTAACTGGATTTCCGGGTGAATTCCTGGTAAGAGGGCGCGTTCGTCTCTGGTTGTGACGAGAAGGAAACGGTGTAGCGACCCGAAAAGGAATAACCGAAAAGGAGAAATCTATGGGATCCCAAAGCAGAGAAACCCGGCGGAAACAGTTGGCCGAATGGGAAGTAAAGCTGCAGAAGCGCCTGGCGTTTCTTGGAGAAAAAGGGTTTGACGAGAAAAAGATCGCGCGTGATGCACTCACCAAAGAATTGAAGGCCAAAATAAAGGAATCGCACGTCCGTTTGCGGGCGATCGACGCTACGGAGAAGCGGACAGGGGAGCTCGCCGCAATAAAGGCGGAGCGCCTGGCAAAACCAAAGGAAGAGACGCCCAAAGCGAAGAAAGCTGCCGACCCGCCCCCCGAGACCAAACCGAAGAAGAAAAAGAAAAAAGAGGAAAGCGCCGAGCCTCAGCAGGCTTAGCCCTTCTTCTTACCTGACTATCCGATCAATCCAGTTCCGGATAAGGCGCCAAGCGAAACAGCATCCAGATGAGAGGCATCATCGAGTAGGATCAACCGCGGTAGGCGCCTCGGCAGGCACTCCAGCGCAGAGAGCGAACAGTTCATCACCGGGAAGCGGTCACGGTCGGCCGGATCGAGTCGCAAGGCATGGCAGAGGATCGCTCGGAGCGTTCCGCGGTGGGTGGAGATCAGAACCGTTTTCCCGTCCTGCACAGCCGCATCGAAGGCGCGGCCCGCGCGCCTGGCCAGAGATAAGAAATCTTCACCTCCCGTGGGGCTTTCGGTTAATCCTCTCTTGTTCCAATTATCCCAATCCTCTGCAAATCGGATGGCTACTTCCGCACGGGTCAGTCCCTCCCACAGACCGTAGTTGCATTCACGGAGGTCCGGCGTCATCACGACAGGGATTTCTGCCGGCTGCCGTGCAGCAATAATCTCCGCCGTCTCACGCGTCCGGCTGAGGTCGCTCGTATAGATCACATCCAGGGGAATTGAAGCCAAGCGTCCGGCCAGCGCCTCCGCTTGAAGTCTTCCCCGAACATTCAGGGGAACATCGGTATGGCCCTGGATACGCTTGTCTTGATTCCAATCCGTCTCGCCGTGACGTGTTAGATAAATGATGGAAATGGCACACCTCCACATATGGCAGGGCGACCGGCGCCGGTCGGCCCCGATTTTCTCCAAAATAGAGGCGGAAGATAGACAAAAAGCGCCGACCTTGTCAAGACCCTTTCCAGCGCTTCCGGGCAAAATCATCCGAAGACGGAACGGATGACAGACGGCAATTGACCTGCACACAGACAGGATATGACATAAGGGGCATTGACCTTCGAGCGTTTCATGAGTATACTATGGCAACGGTGGCCATATGAGTGAAAAAGAGATGGTGATCCGCTGCCTCAACTGCGGCACGAAAAATCGCATCCCGAAAGAGCGGCTTCACGACCAGCCGCGCTGCGGCAAGTGCCGCGCCATTCTGGACGAGATGATCATCCGCTGTCTGAAGTGCGGTACAAAGAACCGGATGCCCGAAAACCGCCTCAATGACTTGCCGCGCTGCGGCAAATGCCGCGCCACGCTGGTCGTTACAAGCGATCAGGGGCGCCCTGTCGAAGTCACCGACGGCACCTTCAGCCGGGAGGTCCTCTCCGCCCCCGGATCGGTCCTCGTCGACTGCTGGGCCCCCTGGTGCGGTCCCTGCCGCACGGTGGCGCCGATCCTCGACGAACTGGCCTCCAAATACGCCGGTGGAGTCCGGATCGCCAAGCTCAACGTGGATGAAAATCCCTTGACGGCGTCGCGTTACGAAGTCCGGAATATTCCTACACTGCTCCTTTTCAAGGACGGAACGCTGGTCAACACTTTGGTGGGCGCCCTGCCGAAGGAAACCATCGAACAGCACCTCCTCGCCATAATGAAAACCAACTAAGCAGGGGAGTTGCAGGCCGAGCTTCGCAAGCGGCTTTCAAATCTACCGTACAACAAACACCCATGCAAGAAAGGAAATCTCGACGACAATGTCTGAAACCAACGAACCGACCCGGAATCTCATGTACCGCTGCCGCGTCTTCGATGTCTTCGAGGGCGACATCCTTCTCCCCGACGGTCGGCGTTGCAGACAGAGTTGGATCGATCACCGGCCTTGCATCGCCGTCGTCCCTGTGAATACCGAGGGTAAACTGGTACTGATCCGCCAATACCGGCATGCGACGGGTGGAATGCTCATGGAAATCCCCGCCGGAAACATGGACCGGGAAAATGAGGCCGTCGAGGCCTGTGTCCAGCGGGAGCTGGCTGAAGAGATCGGTTTTCAGGCAGGACGGCTTGTCAAGCTGTTCGAGGGGTATCTGGTCCCGGGATACTGCAACGAGTACATGCATTTTTACCTCGCCCTCGACCTCCGCCCGGCGGCATTGCCGGCCGACGATGACGAGTATATCCGGGTAATGACGGCCTCGTTCGACGAGGCCCGCCGGATGATCCGAGAGAAGCAGATCATCGACGTCAAAACAGCGCTCGGGATTCAGATGGCCAGAGAATTCCTCGAAGAAGAAAATAGACGGGAGGTGTGACCCGATCCCGGTCAACGGAGCATTCGCTCACGCTTCTGTAGTTCGATCTCCAAGGCCTTCAGGCGCTGGAGATCATTTTTAAGCAGCTCATTTTCCTGGGTAAGAACGGTCTTCTCCGCCTGGTGTTTTTCCGTCAGATCACGGATCGTCTTTCTCAAATGGTCGTTCTCCCGGAGCGCTTTGGCCCGTTCCTCCTGGGCCTTGTCCAGCAGGAGATGATCATGCCGGCTCTTCTCCCGAGAGGCCTCGGTCTCATCGATCAGGCGGATGAAGGTCTCCGCAGCGGACCGCCATCGGCTCTTGGGGTAGTGCTGGAGCAGCGAAGCGAAAACCGAACGGGCCTTCGTCGGATCCGACCGGTCTGGACGGCCCAGGAGGGCAACCCCTTCGTATAAGAGATCGAAGTCCTCGACAGTGAGAGGCGACGCCACTTTTTTTTCCACCTGTTTCTCCACCGGTTCGCTCCTGATCTCGGTCTTCTTTTCGACCGTTGGTGCAGTAGCGCATCCCGCGAGGAGAAGCAGCGTAAAAATTCCAGCGTGGGCTATCGGTAAACACCTCATGTTCTCTGAACGTCCTTTTCCGTCACGTAGTTGCTCCCGGGAAGGGTTTTCGCGTATTCCTTGAGCTGAGCCGCCGCCTCGGCCATATCGAGGGGGTTCCGGAAACGGGTCCCGTCATCGGTCACGATGGCGATCGTCACACTGATCAGGGGAAATTTCTGCTGCACCCCTTTCCGATCCAGACCGATGAAAAACCCATGCTCCCGATCCTGTTGCGTATAGAAATTCTGAATCCGTCCCTCGAATCCGGAGACAAGCTCCCGGCAGATCCTTTCCGCCTGCAGTGGCGCGGAGATGATTACGAAATCGTCGCCACCGATATGCCCCAAAAAATCATTCCGATCTTCCTTCGCTTTGAGACTTTCGTCGAGCATCCGGGCAACCTCTTTGATCACCTCGCTCCCCCAAGCGTAGCCATATTTATCTACAAACGGCTTGAAATTGTCCAGATCTACATGACACAGGGAAAATTCTTTTTTCGTCCTCAGCCGCTTTTCGATCTCCTGCTCGATGGCCCGGTTTCCCGGAAGCCCTGTGAGAGGGCTCGCGTCGAGGTTGCGTTCTTCAAGCAGTTTGAGACGCTGCGCCATGGTCACAAAGGCACTCGATAGACTCCCGATTTCGTCCCGTCGGTTCAGGCGGAAATCATAGTCGAATTTCCCCTCGGCAATCAGGGCGGTCGCCTTCTCAAGCCTCCTGAGCGGCCGGGAGATGTTGTAGGTGACGAGCATCACGATAAGCATCGCCACTGCAAGGCTGACCAGGCTCAAAAGAACGGTCATCCGGGAAGCGCTCAGCCCCTGCTCCTTGATCGCGTTCATTCGGGCATCGATGTCTTGTTCTGCACGCTTCTGCAAGCCTCGGATGAGCAATGCGATCTCATCAATAGCCATTCTCCCCATTTTTTCAGAAATCGTCCGGGCCTCTTCGAGCCGATTTTCCCGGACCAGGGTAGCCTCCTGCGAGAATAATTCTTCATACAGCTTGTGGAGAAGCGAGACCCGGTCGAGTATCGGTCCGACACCGGGAAAATGGCTTTTCCCGAGCCCGCTGAGACCCTCTGCGAATTCCCGGCTCCGCGATCGAAAGATCTCCTCGATGGAGGAGTCCCTGAGGATGAGGTAGCGCTTTTCGGCGCTCTCCCAGGCAATGAGGGTATCCAGAAGCTTCTTGCTGACGTCGACGATGGCGACATCCTCGTTGATGATCCGGTAGGCAAGGTCGTTGAGCTGCCGGAGGCTGTAAATGGCATAAGCGCTGGCGAGCACGGTGAGCAGGGCCATCGCGAGATAGCTCAGAAACAGTTTCCGGTAAATTGTCAATTTCATCCCGATACCTTGAAACGCCCGAGGTTCCCAATGAATGGGATTTGTAGCACATCCGACCTCTTTTGCGCAAAGAAGATTTCAGAAATAACCCTTCCCTTTTCCGGCTCCGATCTGATAAACAGCTAAATCCCCGCACCCCTCCCCCAAGCGGGTCGTCGGAACAAAACACTGTATCTATCGGAGACCAACGGGATGACAGCGAACAGGGATTATCGAATGTTGCTCAAAGCGGGGATCAGAGCCGGGCTGAAACGGGGATGGAGCGGCTTTGTGTGGATGATGAAGATTATTATCCCGATTTCGCTCTTCACCGCCATGCTCGACTGGAGCGGCTTTCTGCACCACCTCGATTTTCTCCTCAAACCCCTGATGGGTTTTTTGAGCCTACCGCCGACCGCTGCGCTGCCGCTGATCATCGGCATGCTGAGTTCGGTTTATGGAGGGATCGCCGCTATGGTCGTCCTCCCCTTCAGCACGGGACAGATGACGCTGATCGCCGTCTTCATCCTGATGGCACACGCACTGATACAGGAGGGGATCATCCAGGGAAGTTCGGGCATCCACCCCGCGAAGGCGACGCTGATCCGCATCGGCGCCGCCGTTGTCACGCTCCTGCTGATGGCGCCCTGGGTGGGAAGTTCCACCACCATGCCCCTTCCTGCGGGCGACCTCCCGACGGTCCATCCGGCCTTCATGGAGATGATCCGCCACTGGGCGTGGACGACCGTCCGGCTTACTGCCAAGATATTCTTTATTATAATGGCCCTGCTCACTTTTCTGGAACTGCTCAAGGCCTTCAGCTGGATCCATCCCCTGGTCCGGGCGCTAGGCCCTTTCCTACGGATCATGGGCCTCGACCAAAAGGTGGGTTTCCTCTGGATGACCGCCGTCATTTTCGGCCTCTCCTACGGCGGGGCTATCATCGTGGAGGAGGCCAAAAGTGGCCACCTGAACAAAGACGATCTCGAGATTCTCCACCTCTCCATCGGGATGAACCACTCGATGGTCGAAGATCCGCCCCTTTTCCTGCCGATGGGCATCCATCCTTTCTGGATCTATGTCCCCCGTCTCGTCATGGCCATCATCATCGTCAGACTGCTTCGCCTCTGGCAACGCTGCGCCCGGCGCCGCTGCCCGTCGGCATGAGATTCTTCAAGAAACACTACCCTTTGATGCAACCCAGGGTGCTCAGGCGCGCCACCTTCGTGGAGAGGCCGGCGCGGTGGACCACTTCAACGACCTCATCGAGGTCCTTGTAAGCTTCGGGGATCTCCTCCTGGAGGGTTCCCCGTCCGGAGGCCATGACAATGATCCCTCTTTGGGCCATCTCCCGCGCAATCGACCTTCCCCGGCACGACTTCATCGCCCTGGTTCTGCTCATCACCCGCCCGGCGCCGTGGCAGGCGCTCCCGAACGTCTCGGTAAACGCCCTCTGAGTCCCTGCCAACACATAAGAGCCCGACCCCATGTCCCCGGGGATGAGGACCGGCTGCCCCACCTTCCGGTAGGCCGGCGGCAGGGCGGCATGCCCCGGCGGAAAGGCGCGGGTCGCCCCTTTTCGATGGACGCAGAGCCGGACATCGCTTCCCGCCACCGGGAGCGTTTCGATCTTCGCGATGTTGTGGCAGACATCGTAAAGGAGCCGCATTCCCAACTCCCGCGGACCCATCCCCAGCGCCTTTTCGAAAACCTCCCGCGTCCGGTGCATCAGGAGCTGGCGGTTTGTCCAGGCGTAGTTCGCCGCACAGGCCATCGCTGCGAGATAATCCTTCCCCCGTGCGGATGAAAGTTTCGCGCAGGCAAGCTGCCTGTCGGGAAGCGGAATTCCTATCTCATCGATATGCTTGACCATCCGTGCCAGGTAATCGTCGCAGACCTGGTATCCGAGGCCGCGGGAGCCGCTGTGGATCATCACGCAGATCTGCCCCTTCTCCATGCCGAATGCAGCGGCGGCGGCAGCGTCAAAGATCTCCTCGACCGCCTCGATCTCGAGAAAATGGTTCCCCGAGCCGAGCGTCCCGAGCTGGTCCTTCCCCCGTTCCAGGGCGCGGTCGCTCACCTTCTGCGGATCGGCGCCCGCCATCACCCCGTTGTCCTCGGTCATCTCCAGATCGGCCTCTGTACCGTAGCCGTGGCGGACTGCCCAGGCCGACCCTTCCGTGAGGACCTGCCTCTCATCCTTTGCCGAGAGCCTCAGCGCTCCGCGGGAACCCACGCCGGAGGGAATATTTTGAAAAAGCGCCGTGACGAGCGCCTGCAGACGGTCGCGGATATCCTCGGCATGCAGACGGGTTGTGATCAGACGGCAGCCGCAGTTGATATCATAGCCGACCCCGCCGGGGGAGACGATCCCCTCCTCCATATCAAAAGCGGCGACGCCGCCGATGGGAAAACCATACCCCCAGTGCATGTCCGGCATCGCGAGCGACGCCGTCACGATCCCCGGCAGATGGGCGACATGCGCCACCTGTTTGGGTCCCTCATCCTCGCCCATCCCCCGCATGAGCTTTTCGCTCGTATAGATGATCCCGGGGACGCGCATCCCCCCCTCTGGCGGGATTTCCCAGCGCCATTCGTCGATTTTCCGGAATCGGTTTTCAGACATCGAAAACCACCCTTGCGACAAACCCCTCCTCCGTTTCGCAGACGGATGCCTGATGATAGGTCACCGCCTTTATCTCCGCTTTCATCCGGTGCCGGCCGGAATCGAAGGTCTCGCCCCGGAGGAGGACCTTCACCCGTTGCGGCGCCGCCTCTCTGACTAGGCACGTCTTGATCAGAAATCCCTCGCCGTTCCACATATAGAGGATCTCGCGAAGGAAATTGACCAGGAGGTCCGCCGGGTCCTCGCCTGTCACGACGGTCTCCCGCGCGATCCCCGCCCTGACCCTCGAGAGATCCGTCAGAAGGTCGAACAGGGCAAAGGCGGCTGCCGCATAGAGCTCCTCAAGGGTCGCCGCGGACACCTCCACGCCGAGGTCGGCCGTATGGTCGAAGACACGGTAGGCCATTACGGCATCCGGCGGATCCTAACCTCGATCCCCTTTTCATCTTTCAGCAAAGGCTGAAGCTTGGACGTGTCGATATCCGTGGTGTGGTAAGGGTAGAGGATCTTGGGCTTCACCATCCGGGCGGCATCCGCCACCATCTCAGGGGTCATCGTATAGGGGAGATTCATCGGCAGAAAGGCGACATCGACCCGGCCGAGCGCCTTCATCTCCGGGATGTTCTCCGTGTCACCGGCCACATAGACCCGCTTGTCGCCAAAGGAGATCACATACCCGTTCCCGACGCCCTTTGGGTGATAGGGCGCCCCGGGAGAACGCATGTGGACGATGTTGTAGGCAGGAACCGCTTCGATCCGGATCCCCTCGACGGTGGCCGACTCCCCGTTTTTCAGGACGACGCCCCCCGGGAGCTTGGCGGCACAAAGCGGGGTCATGACCACTTTTGTCCCGTTTTTGCTGATTTTCCGGATCGTTTCCAGATCGAAGTGATCCCCATGCTCGTGGGCAGCCAGGATAATATCGGCCTTCGGCAGCCCCGAGAAGTCTCCGTACTCGCCGGCCGGATCATTGTAGATCACCTTCCCGCCGAACTCGAACATCAGCGAGGCGTGACCGATGAAGGTGATCTTCAGATCCCCGCCCGCGGTTGGCAGGACGTCCGTTTCGAACGCCGCGGCATCACCTCCCGGCGCCACCGCCATCAGAACCATCGGCATCATCAGAAAGGACAACCTATTCATATTTTCCTCCTCTCGAATCTCTTTAGGTTAAAATTTCCCGCAGCCCGTCTGCGGATCCGATGTCAAGGACTTGCCTTGGTATTCACACGGTTGATGATTTTACCGCTTTCCCGGAAGCCGTCATTTAAGGCGCTTCGCAAAGCGAGTCCTTAATAAAAGATTATATCGGCCTGCCGGGCTGTCGTCAATGGTCAACATATTTTTCTGATATGATTTTATCCTTGAAAAGTTTCTTTTATTTTCGTATAGTTTGCTGTAGTCAATCCTCCAACACATGTCTATAAAGCCAGCAAGTGGCCAGGATAGAAATATAAGAGATTCGAAGCAAGATAAGCCGCACTATAACTGAAAGCCGAGCTCTGTGTCATGACTGAATCGCCCGAACAGCTCGCCCGCCAGACCATCGACGCCCTTCTCGGTCGCTGCGGCTGGGTCGTCCAGGACAAAAGTGCCGTCAACCTCTCCGCCGGCAGGGGCGTCGCGGTCTCAGAGCTTTCCTTCAAAACCGGCGAACCCGATTACACCCTCTTTATGGACGGCAAGGCCCTCGGCACCGTCGAGGCCAAACCGGAAGGGCATTCTCTGACCGGCGTCGAAGGGCAGTCTGCCAAATACGTCAGTCGATTCTACAAAGAGCGTTTACCGGTGGACTTGTGTATAATGGAACATAACTTCAACAAAACCATGTCAACTAAAAAAGGGTAATGATCATAATCACCACGATCATCAAGAGGTGAAACAGTCATGAAGGATAAAACACCCATACTCAAGGTCATGATATCCTCAAGCGTCTATGGTGCGCAAAGCCTATTAAGGCAAATATACGCGACGTTACTTGGTTTTGGATATGACGTGATCTGCTCTCCTGTCGGCACATTGACGGTGAATCCAACCCAATCCAATCTGGAAAACTGCCTTCGGGCAGTGGAGGAATGCGATATATTTGTGGGCTTCATTCGTCCTATCTACGGATCCGGACGAGATTCGAAAAAAGACAAGTCTATCAGTCATTTGGAGCTTGAACGGGCTATTGCTTTGAATCGACCTCGTTGGATGCTCGCGCACAGCAGCGTCGTCAAAATGCGGAGCTTGGTACGCCATCTCTTCTACAAACGGGATGGTTCGCGCAAAGATCGTGAATTCAAACCGTTAAAAGGAGAGTTTGACGATGTGCGTGTCATCGAAATGTATGACCTGGCAGCGGATTCATTAAGCAAGAAACCGTGGTCCCAACGAACGAACCATTGGGTGCATGAATATCATTACGATTTTGAGGCTCTCGATTTCGTGCAGACCCAATTTCGTGACCCACAGCGTGTTGCTGAGTATCTTGCACCAAGAAAGGCATAATCATGGAAACACCTAAGACTATTCGCGATATCATCGCCAAGGGCGAGTCGGCGCATGTGGAATTCAAGTCTGCCAAAGTGGGATTGGAAGTTCTCGGGAAGACGATATGCGCTTTTCTGAACTCCGGCGGGGGGCAAATCATTGTGGGTGTAAGAGATGATGGGGGCTTGGAAGGCACGACACGTTTAAAAGATATCGAGAACATTCTACGGCCTCTTTCCGGGGGAGCAGAACCCGGCGGTTTAATCACACCTAACGCCGTCTGGGATATTTCAGAGGAACCTTCCGAAGGTGGAAGCGTGGCTATCATCGATGTGCCTGCTGGCGCGGACCGACCCTATGTCTTCAGGAATTCTATCTTTATCCGAACCGGCAAGAATTCCAGAAAGGCAACTGGCAATGAAATTCGGGATCTCATAGAAAAGCGCTATCAACAAGGGGCCAGATGGGAACGCCAGCCGGTTTTAGAGGTAAATCTGAAAGACTTGGACAAGAAAGAGATTTTGGAGACGGCAAGATTAGCAACAGAAAAAAGAGGCTGGCGTTTTCGAAAGATCCAGGATCCTTGGGCAATTCTTGAAGATTTGAACTTAGTCGACCACGGGCGGCTGACCAATGCAGCAGTCATTCTTTTTGCAAAAGAGGCAGGCCAGATCTACCCACAGTCACAGGTGCGAGCTACCGTCTACGCGTCGGACAAGACAGGAGTCTCGTTTACGGATGACCAAGTGTTCACCGGCCATCTATTCGCAAACCTTGAAGGATTTGAAGCATTCGTGAACCGCCACGTTTCTAGGGTTTCGGAATTCTCAGCGGGTAAAGCTGAGCGAGTAGACACCCCCGTGCTTCCCTACTGGTCACTTAGAGAAGGCTTCCGTAATGCCCTTATGCACCGGGACTACAGTTCATATCAGGGAAGGGTATCGGTTGGTATTTATCCTGGAAGGATGGAAATATGGAGTTACGGGGGGCTCCCCAAGGGTTTGACTGTCAAGTCACTTAAAAAAGCGGATCGTTCCCTGCCCGTCAATCCTGATATCGCTCAAGTGCTTTTGCTCCGAGGCCTAGTGGAGCTGCTGGGACGCGGGACACGTAAAATCGTTGAAGAATTTCATAGTTTGGGCTTGCCGGAACCGACATGGAGGGAGCAGGCAGGCGGAATCACTCTCATCTTGCGTGGCGGAGCCATGCCAGGGCAGCTTCCCCGAGAATTGAACTCGAGACAAATTGATCTGTTACGGCGGATGCGGCCAGGGTCAACCGATACGATGGCCGCCATCTTGAAGGCGTCTGAACAGAACATGAGCGAACGCACTGTCCGTAACGACTTATCAAAATTAGTAAAACTTGGTTATTTGGCACTCCAGGGGCGTGGCAAGAGTACATTTTATATTCGCACGGAGAAGCCACTTGCTTGATTTGCCGGAAATTGCCGAACACGATTATCCGCCTTCTTCTCATATTGTCCAATAATAAAAGCATAGTAAGTTGTGTTTATAGAAAAACATCACTCCTCCGCATTGCCGGATGTTGCCGGAAAGGCATATTGGAAGCGCGTGCTCTTCCCGGAAGAATCCGGCAATGCTATTTCTGTTTATGTTTCGGTCCAAAGCTATTATACCGAATAATATCATCCTGCTACAAAAATCAGCTTTCTGAGAATCCGGGAGAATTCGGCAAGAACGGAGAATATTTAACCCACGACCAAAATTGGTATTGACATTTGAATTCCCTGTTGTAATGTTTTCACAACAGCGAAGAGGTGTCTCTTATGGCCATCGCAAGAACTTTCGGCGATTTATTCAAATTAAAGAGGATTGAAAAGGGATTAACGTTACGGGAATTTTGCCGGATTAACGGCTTCGATCCCGGCAATGTCAGCAAGATTGAACGGGGTTTGTTTCAGCCGCCGCAATCGAAAGAGATGCTCTCGAAATACGCTACGGCTCTGGGAATCAATGAAGGATCAGAAGATTGGTTAACCTTCTGCGACCTGGCGATCATCAGTGCTGGGAAAATCCCGGATGATATCGTGACCAATGAGGAGCTGATAAATGCCCTTCCGGTGCTGTTCAGAAAGGTCAGGAATAAAACGCTCGATGCGGAAGCCTTGGAAAATCTCATCAAATCGATCATGAAGGAACAGCTCGTCTCCATTCAAGAAAGAAACGGGAAACACCCATGACGAACAACCATTCCAACCAACTCGTCCAGAAGCTCTGGAACTACTGCAACGTCCTGCGGGACGACGGGCTATCCTACGGCGACTATGTCGAACAGCTCACTTTTCTGCTCTTCCTCAAGATGGCCGACGAGCAGAGCCGACCGCCCCACAATAAACCATCCGCGGTGCCGCAAGGCTGGGATTGGCCGAGCCTCCTGGCGTGCGACGGCGACGACCTGGAAATCCATTACCGCCATACGTTGGAGGAGCTGGGAAAGCGGCCGGGGATGCTGGGGGTCATCTTCCGCAAGGCACAGAACAAGATCCAGGACCCGGCAAAACTCCGACGTCTGATCGGGGATCTGATCGACAAGGAGGAGTGGACGAGCCTCTCGGCCGACGTGAAAGGCGACGCCTATGAGGGGCTGCTCCAGAAGAACGCCGAGGACGTCAAGGGCGGCGCGGGACAGTACTTCACGCCGCGCGCGCTCATCGCCGCGATGGTGGTCGCGATGGCCCCGCGGCCGGGGCAGACGATCTGCGACCCCGCCTGCGGCACCGGCGGGTTTCTCCTGGCCACGCACGATTACATCGCCCGAACCGTGGGACTGGACAAGGAACAGAAGAAGCGGCTCAAATCCGGAACCCTCTTCGGGGTCGAACTGGTGGACGGCGTCACGCGCCTTTGTGCAATGAATCTGCTCTTGCACGGTATCGGCGGGGAGTCGGACGCCGAGCTGCCCGTGGTCACCAAAGACGCTCTCGCCGGGAAGCACGGCGAATACGACATGGTCCTGGCCAATCCGCCCTTCGGCAAGAAGAGCAGCGTCACCATCGTCAACGGGTCGGGCGAGCAGCAGAAGGAGAGCCTCGTCATCAACCGCGACGACTTCTGGGCCACGACGAGCAACAAGCAGCTCAATTTCCTCCAGCACATCTTCACGATCCTCAAGCAGCACGGCCGTGCCGCCGTAATTCTGCCGGACAATGTCCTGTTCGAAGGCGGCGCAGGTGAGACGATCCGCCGCGAACTCCTCAAGCAAGCCGATGTCCACACCCCCCTGCGCCTGCCAACCGGGATCTTCTACGCCCAGGGGGTGAAGGCGAACGTTTTATTCTTCGACCGGAAACCCGCCCGGGAGTCCGCCTGGACGGAAAAACTCTGGATTTACGACCTGCGGACGAATCTCCACTTCACGCTGTAAGGAAAACCCGCTTAAGCGCGCGGATCTGGACAATTTCGTCGCCTGCTACCATCCAGAGAACCGCCATCTTCGTGCCGAAAGCGAGCGATACAAGACCTTCGACTACGCCGACCTTCTAAAACGCGACAAGGTGAATCTCGACATCTTCTGGTTGAAAGACGACAGTTTAGAGGAAAGCGCCAACCTACCAGCGCCGGAGGTTATCGCTCGGGAAATCGACGATGACCTGGAGGCGGCACTGGAGCAGTTCGCGACGATCGCGGAGGATTTGAAGTCGTAAGCTCTCGCTGGAATGGAAAGCGAATTCATCGCGAGGCTAAAGCCGGTCTCGGCGAGATTGCCTCTTGTCGTCTACCCGCTTGCTCTTGCCCTCGGAGCGGGCGAGCGACGAAGGCTCGAGGAGGTTGAAGTCCATGCGGAAACCGATGGCCTCCTTCGCCTTGTATTGAATGGTTGACCGGAGG